>Ga0209543_1000071_pt1 | contig 152155 bp, 111 predicted proteins | sample MesohylFT_FD_187296 | JGI IMG/M metagenome (GOLD analysis project Ga0209543, IMG submission 187296) | Host-associated microbial community of the marine sponge Aplysina aerophoba from Gulf of Piran - sponge mesohyl, lysed by freeze-thaw... | ecosystem: Host-associated > Porifera > Sponge >... | reverse complement strand
AAAAAGAGTTTGGTTTTAAGGTGAAGTATAGCAGAAGTCGCGTGATATTTCACGCGACTTCTGCTTATGTCAAGATATTAACATCTGTGAAAAAATAAAACAAAAAAACTAAAACTGAACCCCTCTGGTGACTAAACTTTGATGACTTGACATAGTCACAGACTTTGATTATACTAAACAACAAAACCGCTGAGGACAGCGTCTACAGAAAGGGTACCTCTCATGAAAATCTCTGGCTTCTTTCACGCCAATTTCACACCTCCGTTTTATCGAAAATCGGGGTTACAAACCCCACCCACAACAGATTCTCAGGAAACTGCTACCACACCACTATGGAGTATACTCAGTGTGTTGTTAATGTGCGTCGTGATGTTGCAGCAACCGGTACACGCGCAGCTGATGTCGCCTGAAGAGGCACTCGGATTTCAGGTCGGTTCGGACTATCAAGTAGCAGGATGGCAGACAGTTTCTGATTACATGCGGCACGTAGCAGCGAATTCAGATCGGGTTCTATTGGAAGAACTTGGAAAAACGACAGAGGGTAACGATTTTCTGATGTTGTTGATTTCCGCACCAGAGAACTTAGAGAATTTGTCACACTACCAGCAGATTCAAAGACGGCTCGCGTTGCCCAATATACCTACAAAAGAAGACAGCACTTCAGAATTGGACGCGCTCGCGGAAGAGGGTAAATCAGTCGTGCTGATTAATTGCAATTTGCATTCCACAGAGATCGCCTCTTCACAGATGTCGATGGAACTGGCGCATCAATTCGCAATCACTGAGAACCCACAAATCAAAGAGATTCTTGAAGATGTAATAATTCTGCTCATCCCCTCGGCGAATCCAGACGGTTTGAACATCGTTGTGGATTGGTATAATCGCACCGTCGGCACCCCTTATGAAGGCTCGGAAATCCCGTGGTTGTATCATAAATATACGGGGCACGATAACAATCGCGATTGGTTTATGCTGACACAGATAGAGACGCAAATAATGACGCAGGTGCTTTATGAAGAGTGGTTCCCAGAGGTCGTCTACGACGTGCATGAGATGAGCTACCGTGGACCTCGGTTTGTGATACCCCCGTATTTTGAGCCAGTCAATCCGAATATCCCACCACTTTTACAGCGGACGCTTTCGCTTATCGGTGCGCAACTCGCTTTCGATTTGACGAGCGACGGGTTTACCGGTGTGCTTTCGAGTGCTGTTTACGACACATGGTGGCACGGCGGATTTCGGACGGTGCCGTATCGCCACAACATGGTAGGCATTTTGACAGAAGCCGCACGCGTGGAGATAGCAACGCCCATTTTCCAACCGCATCATACTTTGAAAGGCTATAGACGCGGGCTTGATAAATATACACTCCGCACAAACTTTCCTGAACCGTGGCCCGGAGGGTGGTGGCGCCTGCGAGACATCGTAGAATACGAGAAGGCAGCGGCACTATCAATTCTCTCCTTCGCCGCGGAGCATCGGGTAACACTGAAGACCAACTTTTACAAAATGGGACTCAATGCAATAGCGAAAGGAAACGATGAACCGCCACGAGCGTTTCTGATCCCAACCCAACAACGCGACATCCACACAACGCTGAAGATGTTGGATATTTTGCGACGCGGCGGCGTAGAGATTCACCAAGCGAACGCGCCGTTTATCGCTGATGGCGTAGAATATCCCGCGGAAACCTATGTTGTTTCGATGTCCCAACCGTTTCGAGCACACGCGAAGGATCTACTTGAGGTGCAACACTATCCGGAACGTCGCCTTTCACCGGAATCACCGCCCGAACGTCCTTACGATATAGCGGGTTGGACGCTGCCCTTACAGATGGGGGTGAGAACAATCACAGTCGTGCAGCCTTTTGAGGCGGATTTAAGGAAACTTTCAACACTATCACAAGAGGAAGGCACGCTAACGGGTGCCTCCGAACCGACCGGTTATCTGTTTGAAAATCGAACGAACACTGAAGCAATTGCGCTCAATCGTCTGTTTAAAGCGAGATTTGCAGACAATAGTCCGAGATACACACTCTATTCGGCACAACGGGACGTAGAACTCGGTGGTAAAACGTTTCCACCTGGGACTATCCTGATTAGGACAGTAGAACCGCCGTTACAAGAGATCGAGGAGATGCAGGCACTCGCATCGGAATTCGGTATCCAGATTCACGCTGATGTATCTATCGACGAAGACATGCTCAGTCGAAAATTCTCAAGAGTGAACGCCCCGCGCCTTGGTCTGTATAAACCGTGGACAGCAAACATGGACGAAGGCTGGACGCGCTGGGTTCTGGATACGCATGAGTTCGATTACAACAACCTCACGAATGCAGAAATGCGTGCGGGGGATTTGGCGACGCGCTATGATGCAATAATTCTGCCAGATCTGGGTGCGTCCGGTATCCTTAACGGGCATTCAACAGGGAAACTACCGCCGGAGTATGTCGGTGGAATCGGCACAGAAGGGTTGGCGAATTTACGAGCATTCGTGGAGGATGGCGGCACGCTTATCTGCTTGAATCGTGCGTCAGAACTCCCTTTGAAATACTTCGGGCTTGGTGAGAAAGGCATTGTGAACGTGGTCCAGAAAGAGAATCAACCGAAAGAAGATGCGTTTTTCTGTCCTGGCTCATTGCTACGGGTTCGCATAGACACGAAGCATCCTATTGGACATGGGATGGACGCAGAGATGGCTATCTTCTTTAAATCGGGACCGGTCTTTGAAGCGGGACGCGGTGGCGGAAACATTGTAGCGACATATCCTGAGTTTAATCCGTTGATGAGCGGTTGGCTCGAAGGCGAGAAACGGATTCGTCAGAAAGCGGCACTTCTGGAAGTCGTCTTAGGCGATGGGCGCGTCATTCTTTTCGGGTTCAAGCCGCAGCACCGAGGGCAATCTCAGGGGACCTTTAAACTGCTTTTCAATGCGATTTATTACAGCGCACAAAACTGAAAGGCAGATAGGAGTGAATTTTCCCCTTGTTAAAAAAGATCAAATGGATTAAAATTAATTTGATATAAACATCAAGCAATATCAACCATGTTGATTTCACACAAGCAAAACAAGGGAGGCAAAATGGCAGAAACACAACAAAATCAACCAAAACCCAAATTGCCATCAACTCAATACACTCTCTTAACAGCCGAAGACCTGTGGAAACAGTCGGATGATGGATATCGGTATGAATTGGTGAAAGGAGTAATGCGTAGAATGCCACCAGCCGGGTTTGAACACGGGATCCGATCGGCTAAAATTGGAAGACATCTCGATGCTCACGTTGAACGACATAAATTAGGCTATGTTTGTGGTGCCGAAACAGGATTTAAGATCGCCCAAAATCCAGATACTGTGCGCGCACCAGATGCAGCGTTTGTGCGTCAAGCCACAATTGATGAACGGGGTATTTCAAAGGGATACTGGGAAGGTGCCCCCGATCTTGCGGTTGAAGTCATCTCTCCAAGCGATACCTACACTGAAGTCGCAGAAAAGGTGGATGAATGGTTAAATGCGGGGTGTGCAATGGTGTGGGTTGTGAATCCACGTCGAGAAACCGTAGAAGTGTACCGATCTCCTAAGAATATGACCGTTTTGCGTGGAGATGACATGCTTGAGGGTGGCGATGTGATTGAGGGGTTTCAGTGTAAAGTTAGGGATATATTCGTTTAAAGGTCGTCAGTCGCCAGTTATCAGTAGTCGGTTAAGAGACGCTTTTGTAACAATCTACCAAAACTTAGAGTAAGCAACGAAACAGCGAGTTGTTACAGAGTCACTCTTTAACTGTAAACTGATAACCAGTAACCGACAACTATAAAAGCGTGTTTACGTTGTTTTCGGGCTTGGTATAGTCCACAAACTCCGTTGGGTCAGTGCCGTTGAGATATTCCTCAATGTTGGTGTATCCGTCGTTGTCCGTGTCACTCGCGGTATTGGAAGCATCTTGCGGATCAAATCTGTACCGCTTTTCCCATTCGTCGGGCATGCCGTCTGCATCACTGTCAAGCGGTGCAGGTAGGCTTTTGAGTTGGGGCCATCCGCCAACGTCTGCCTGTGAGTCAATAATACCGCATTTTTTTGATTTATCGGACAGGGACTTACTGTTTTTGTATGCTACCCCTTCATAAGTCGCATAGCCATTACGGGCTTCGTCAACAATGCGTGCATCTACTGCATCGCGTTTGGGCAATGAGGCACCTACACTCTCAAGCACAGAATAGTAGGCTTCTTCAGGAGTTTGCTGGTTGATAGGCATAGATTCAAAAGGTTGGGAAAGTTTTAATCCAGCAATATGTGAACTGCCACCCTGAGGCTGCACGCCACCGTCCCAGTTGTCGGCGGTAACTGCTGGGTTGCCATGAACAACATTATCGGCAACATACCATTTGCCAAACCCATCGTCCGAATCACGCGATGACGGACTAACAATACGGCGTGATATCTCCCCCGGGCGTGTTGCAGGCCCCGGCTTATAATAATTGGCGACCATGTTGACAATAGTAAAGTTAAATTTCTCATTGCCTTGTTGTTGTTTCTCGCCACCATAGGCACTGTTATAACCCCAATTGTACACCACGTTATTTCTGAAATCGTTATATCCGCACCCTGAAGCAAAACGGGGATTGCGACTGCTGTGGTGTGCCAGCAGATTATGATGGTACGTGCTATAGTTTGACCCCCATATCCCTCCAAACCCATGCGTACCTTTGACGTGGCCAGAGTCGTACATACTTTCCGATATCATGCACCATTGAATGGTTACATTTTCGCAATGGTAGATAGACACCGTTTCATCGACACTCCAACTTGCCGATACATGGTCAAGGATAATGTTCTTGTGATACCTACCTGATATGGCATCAGCATCAGCATCCGATTCATCTCCCAATCTCACCCTTATATACCTGATAATAACCTCGCTGGCATTAATTGAGAGCGGATACTTCTTAATACAGATACCCTCTCCTGGGGCTGTCTGTCCGGCGATAGTGATATATGGATGGCGGATTTGCAATCGACTTTCAAGCGTGATCGTACCCGAAACCGTGAACACGACGATCCGCGGTCCCTCAGCTTCGCAGGCATCGCGCAAACTCCCTACTCCGGAGTCGTTCAGATTCGTCACCAAGATTACTTTTCCACCTCTACCACCGCGGGTCACCGCGCCATAACCTTCCGCACCCGGAAATGCGGGCACAGAGGGGGTATCCGCCGCAAATCCGTTCGGAAGCAGAGCAAGAATACCCGCACATATAAAAAACTGGCATCCGTGCAGAAGTCTTGGTTGGCGAAAGTAGACTCGGAGATCGGTGCCAACGACGGAGCGGAATGAACCCACAAATTTCTTTGTTATGAGTGATAGCGTCTTCATAAAGTCTCTCATATTTTTGTTTAGAGGGAATTTCTTAGATGTTACAGGACTTACGCAGTTATAGCGGACAGCGCGATTATTTTTTTTACCCCCTAAATCCCCCTTATCAGGGGACTTACGGAGCCAATCGCGTAAGTCTTATGTTAGTCAATGTACCCAAGCCTAAAGACTTGTTCCTGTAGCAAAAAGCAATAACTGTTTTGCGTTTTGTAGGTTTCCCGTGTCTCGTGCTTCGTTCTTGTTTCTCGCTTCATAGAGGTCGGTAACCCAACGCTCTCCACGACGGACGCAAGTTTCCGCCCTTAAAAGTATGTTTAATGCAGCGTTATGGTCTCGGTCTAACGAAGTTCCACAAAACTGGCAGTTAAAGGTTCGTATCGCAAGAGAGAGTTTCTTTTGCGACTTCTGACCACAAGCAGAGCAGGTTTGCGAGGTATTCTTCGGGTCAACTTTGTGGAAGTGCAGACCGTCTCTTTCGGAACCATGTCGGCACACCACTTAAAGAAGGTGCTCCAAGACGCATCGGAAATGCTCTTGCTGAGGTGTTTGTTCTTCACCATATTAGAGGTATTTAGATTTTCAGCGACCAATACATTATTTTTCTGATGGTGGTAAAGTTTATAAACGAGTTTACCAATAAAGTCTTTGCGTCTGTTGACTGTTCGCTCATGGTGTAAAGCGAGTTTGTGTTGTTGTTTCTTTCTCCGATGGCTACCTTTTTTCTTTCGAGAAAGGTCTTTCGAGTGTTTTCGGAGCAAGCCTTCTGCTTGACGATACCAGCGGGGATTGTCCTCTGTTTCACCTTCAGAGGTCGTCAGGTAGTGTGTCGTGCCAACGTCAACAGCGATAGCGTCAGTCGGTTCAACTTTCGGCGTATCTTCTATATCGCAACTGATATGGGCATACCAACCAGAGGCTTTCTTGACGAGTGTGACTTCTTTCGGGTCGCCTTGTAAGGGTCGGTGCATGCGTATCTTGACTTCGCCTAACTTTGGCACTTTCAAGCGGTTATGGCGAAAGGTCGTTTCTATTATGGGATTCTCACGGACGCGTATCGTCTGTTTGTCAGTGTCTTTGGTCTTTTTACGAACGACTTTGGTATATTTTCGGAGGCTCCATGTGAGAGAACGCACACGCTTTTTATGGCGAGGATACCCTTTTTTCGCAGCGTTTTCTTTACAACGTTTACGGAAGGCAGTAAACGCTTTATCGTTTCTGCGGAGGGCATGGTTCTGGAAATCTTGGGGGACTTCGCGGAAATCGTCATACGTCTCACGGGCCGTCTTGAGAAGCGACTGCTGGTCAGAAAGCGACACAAAAGCACCTTCCGTCTCATACGCAACGAGTCTATCGTGGCGAGCCGAGTTCTGAAGGTCGCAAAGATGCGCCAACCACTTTTCTAATATTCTTTCTTCTGCCTGTGTCGGATACACAGGATACTTAAAGGTTAATCTCATGGTGTATTGTGCTTTTATCCGATTTCCAGTGGGAGGCAGACACGTTACCAAGCGGTAACGCTGGAAATGTCGGTCCAACACGATACATCTATTAAACCATAATTTGATAAAAATGTCAAGTGTTTTTTCAAAAAAAAACGCTATGGACTCACATACGAGAGCGGTTTTCCTCCCAACGCTAAAGCATTGGGATTCCAAAACCGACTATTCCCTTGAGAATTTTAGTGTAGGGTTGGGAACTTATTTTTCAATAAGCGGCTTGCAAATGCTACGCTTGACTGAGGTTATCATCTGAGGCATCGGCTGCCTGTCTGTAAGCGTCCAACTTGCGGTGTAGTGTTCGGACACCGATGTCAAGAATTTTCGCCGCTTCCGTTTTGTTGCCGTCTACTTCTGCGAGGGTCTTTTGGATAGCCACTCGCTCAATTTCTGCCATTGTCATACCGACCCTGCCGATGACCTCTTCATCGTCAAGCACGGGTAGATACTCGCCCGACACCTGTGAACCACCCTGTTGTTCCATGGGTGCAGCGATCGGCACTTTTGAAGGTTGGCTTGCAAGCGTCGCCAAGATTCCGTTCTGTTCCCGATTCTCAAGCACTTTGGCTATCGTTGAAAGGATTTCCAACGCTTTTTTGAGAACGTCCGCCGCGTCGTCTGTTTCGCTAATTTGCATCCAACTGGTATCTTCATCCGGTATTAGAAACGGCATTTTCTCGCTCGTGGCAGCGGTTGGTTCCAGCAAACGAATTGCAGAGAGGATAAGTCCTAAGATCGTCTTGTAAATCGCTAAGTTTTCTGTTGCGATTGCACCATCAGCCATATCAACAACCTGTAAGGAACTGCCCGGCACATTAAGAAGTTCAGCTTCTTCATTGGGAGCGTCAATCACCCGCGTAGGAACGAGTTGTGTCCCAGAGGCTTGCACGGGAAGTAAAGCGCCCCGCTCAGATTCCGAATCCAAGGGGAAATCTTTAAGTTGGAGTTCTGCAGTGGTGGACAAAATAATAGCGGTTTCTACGGCATTCCTAAGTTCACGGACGTTGCCGTGCCAGTCAGCATTTTGGAGATAATTGAGTGCCTCTTGCGTTACACCGGTAATGGGTTTACCGTGTTCTGCGCTTAATTCGGAAATGAACGCGGAGACGAAAAGCGGGATATCCTCGCGCCGATCGCGCAGTGGTGGAATCTGGATACGAAAAAGGTTCAGTCGGTAGTAGAGATCTTGCCTAAATTTCTTTTGCCTCACCGATGTCGCAAGGTCAATATTTGTGGCGGCAATAATCCGGACATCGACTTTAATATTTTTTTCACCACCGAGTCTTGTGAATTCCTGCGCTTCGAGGACCCGCAGAAATTTCACCTGTACTTCAGGCGACATCTCGCCTACCTCATCCAAGAAGAGTGTGCCGCCGTGTGCCTGTTCAAACACACCACGCCGTTGGCTTGTTGCCCCGGTAAAAGATCCCTTTTCATGACCGAAAAGTTCACTTTGAAGGAGGTCTTGGTAAAACGCACCGCAGTTGACCGCTTTGAAAGGTCGGGTTTTACGGGGACCACTTTCGTGGATCGCCTGCGCGATGACATCTTTACCAACACCTGTTTCGCCCGTGATGAGGACAGTCGCTTTCGTCGGCGCGACCTGCGCGACTTGGCGCAAAACCGTCTGCATCGGTGCGGATTCGCCGATAATGCGTCTCGAATTATCGTTGATAACAGGTGCGCGGAGGTTCATCTTTTCTGGGTTCCCTTCTACAACATCCAAAGTTATCTTTATCTGTTAGCCAGCGCAATTTTAGGAATCAGTTGTGGGTTCTGTCTAACCTTTTCAAAGACCTGTAATCCGTCACGACGGACAACTTCACACAATAGTTTAAACACAAATCCCTTAAGGGCAACACCCATGACCCCAAGCTCACGTGCTAAATCGCTGCCCGCTGGAACGAAATGGACATTTGGTGAGTCAGGTATCAATCTCTTGTATCCCGTGCCAAGCAGAAAAATTTGGGTAACCGTATCTGGAACCTCAAGGGGAAGTTGTAACGCTTGAACATATTTTTCGCCCAATAAAAAGAAAATGAGGTCATAATCAGCGATTAAGGTTTCTACGTGTTTGTGGAGTTGAAGGCGATTACTACGCGCCAAAAGGTCGCTTTTGTTAAGCCCTGAAAATGTGACGTTGTAAGGAACTATAACATCATCTTCAGAAAGCAACCCGTATCCAGCAGAAAGTATATGTAAATCAATAACTGCTAATCCATAAACCTTCCGAACTTCTTTCAATCCTGCCATCAGATGTTGATGTTGCTGACCGGTATACATCTCCGCAGCAGGAACTTTGAAATCTTTCAACTCTGCTGTTCGCCGGTGAAGACGCTCTGGCGAAGCAAAATCTTCATAGTTGAGTTGATTCGGAGACTTATGTTTTTTTCGACCTGTGCAAGAGGTAATAACCAATATGCGCATAAATCGAGTTACTACTACTGACTATGTGCAATTTCAATTAACTGCTGAGGGTCTTGTTTGACCTGTTCAAACACACCGAATCCGTCACGACAGGCGGCTTCACACAACCGTCTCAGGACGACACCTTTCAACGCCCAATTTGTGGTGCGAAGACTTTTCTGCAAAGCACTTCCAGTTTCAACAACATGGAGATTCGGTAAGTCCTCATTAACAACGTGTTTGTGACTTTTCGCAAGCAAGAAAATCAGCGTTGTCGCCCTCTCTACTTCAAAAACGCGTTGTAGGGATAGAATGTCATCGGGTCTCAATAGTGAAAAAACGAGATCGTAACGCTCGATTAAATCTACCGTCTGCTCAGGGATGCCACTCTCACCGAATTCTAATACCTCAAGATCGTGAAGTGGTGCTGTATCAAAAGGCACGATAGCATCTTCCTCGTTAACGGGACACTTTTTCCCATCAACGCGGCAGAAATACCACGGAAAATACAGATCAAGCGTTATCTCACCGTATTGCGCGTGTTCCCGAATTTGTTTTAATCCTGCCCGTAATTGCGTATTCAAAGGTCCCGTGAACATCTCTCCAGCGGGCGCGCTGTAGTCTCTACTTTCATGATACCAACCTTCATCGTTGTAACCACAGAGTTCTTTGATGCGCCGCGCAAGGTGCTCAGACGAACCGCAATCTTCACCTCGGAGGAGGTTATCGGGCTTATATTTTTGCCCTGTTGTGTAAGGACTTAAGACCAATATTTTCATATAAATGGCTTTCAGCAAAGAGGCTATCGGCTGTCGGTCATCGGTTAAGAGATGCTTGTAACAACCCCCCAAACTTGGCGTAATCCACAGAGTGATGGATTGTTACAGAGTTCCTCTTTAACTGAAAACTGATAACTGAAAACCGACAACTATTAAGCTTCTTGCGGTCGTCCGCGATTCCAGAGATACAGAATCGGACTCGCGATGAATACTGAAGAGTATGTACCTACCAATACACCGACGATGAGTGCCAAGGCGAACGTGTTAATTTCCTCGCCAGAACCAGTGATGACAAAAATAACCAGAACAACAAACAACGTTGTCAAAGAGGTGATAACGGTTCGACTCAGCGACTGATTGATACTTCTGTTTAAAACTGAAACGTAGTCAGTACCGCGCAAGGACTGTGTATTTTCCCGAATGCGGTCGAATACGACGATTGTATCGTTGAGCGAATAGCCGATAATCGTGAGGAATGCGGCAACAGTTGGTAGATTAATTTCTTTTGAAAGAACGGCAAAGACACCCAAGGTAATAAGGATATCGTGGACAAGCGCGGCGATTGCGCCGATGGCAAAACGGAACTCAAATCGCCAAGAGATATACACTAATAAGATAGCAATCGCGCCAAGCACCGACCAGAGTGCCGCTAATTTAAGGTCGCGACCAACACTGGGGAGGACTTCAGAGATATTGACACCGCCGGGGAGTGCCTGCCAACCGTCTCCACCCTCAAGTAAGGCATCTGTGAGAATTCTTCCGACGCTTGTGCCCTGTCGCTGAAATTCAGGACGATGCCCCATAGAAACGAACGCCTCATTTTTGCTGGCATCTATCTGGATTGTGGCACGTTCATAGCCGACTTCAGTGAGTTTGGCTTGCAACTCGGCTTGAGTGACCGCCCCGTTGAATTTGGCTTGAATCTTAACGCCTCCTCGGAAATCAATTCCGAAATTGAGTCCCTGATGAATCACGAGGAAAATCAAACCGATAGCGATGATTACCGCTGAGAAAACGAAACCGGCCCGGTGTTTGCTGATAAAATCGAAGTTTGTATCTTTAAGTAATTCCATATTTTAATTATACCTTGCGGATTTTTAATTATTCCTTGCGGAGTAATGAGGTGGATTCAGACTTTGACGTTCTTCGTGTTCGAGTCGCCTGCGCCGTCGTTGCAGGCTACGGCTCCGGTTCTAAGAAGTACCTACAGAACGAGCGAAAACCTGCGCGTAAGCGAAGCGGAGCACAGGGCGAAAACCCGATTGTTAAAAAACCATTAAATGCTGAGTTTTTGAACGTCTCTATTTCCAATCGTCAAACCGTATATCTCACGTGTGACAATAATCGCCGTGAACATACTCGCGAGGATACCGATACCAAGCGTTATCGCAAACCCTTTAATCGGACCCGTCCCGAAATGATAGAGAACGAGTGCGGTAAAGAAAGTCGTAAGATTGGCATCTAAAATCGTTATAAATGCGCGTTGATAGCCATTCGTGATAGCCGACCAGACGGTTTTGCCGGTCCGCAATTCTTCCCGAATCCGCTCGAAGATTAACACATTCGCATCAACAGACATACCGATCGTCAGGACAAGTCCGGCAATCCCCGGTAGTGTCAACGCCGCACCAAAACCGGCCAATGCGCCAAGGATGATGAACATATTAAAGACCAGCGCAACAATAGCAACAATTCCAGATAAACGGTAGTAAATCATCATGAAAATGAGAACCCCGCCTAACCCGATGAGTGCAGCAAGGACCCCGTCGTTGATGGACTCCTGCCCAAGCGTCGGGCCGACGGTACGTTCCTCGGCAATCTGGACCCCCACTGGAAACGCGCCTGCTTTCAGGATATTGGATAGGTAACTCGCCTCCTCATAGGTAAAATTTCCTTGGATAATGGCGTTTCCGATAATCTGATCCTGGATGACAGGCGCAGATTGCACCCTACCGTCAAGAAGAATCGCCAAATGTTCTCCAATATGCTCACCTGTGACCTGCGCGAATTTGCGTCTGCCGATACTATCAAAACTCATTGAAACGACGATGTCAAAACTGGTTCTGCCTGTAGAAGGTCCAGCATCGTTGATGCGGTCACCACTCAGGAGAACAGGGCTTTTAATCACGTACCAATTGCCGGTTTCGTAGTGATAGCGAACTTCACTATCATCCGGGATACTATCAGGTATCGGTGTATCCGAAGTTCCGCTCCACAAACTTCCACCCGTCGGTGATTTCTCAACAAGTTTAAACTCAAGCCTGCCCATGGTCTTAACGATTTGTAACGGCTTCGAGGAGTCTTTGGCACCGGGGAGTTCAACAATGATTCTTGGGTGATTCGCCTCTCGTCGGATAGAGGGTTCTGAAACACCGAATGCATCAACGCGGTTTCGTAAGACAATAAGCACCTGCTCGATCGCCTGTTCACTATAATTCTGAATACCTCGTTCACTGAGTGTTAGCTGATACGTAGTTTGCGTCTCTGTTTCGGCACTGACCTGTGCATCTTCAAAAAATTCGATTTCATTGAGAAGACGTTGGGCTTTATCGAGATATTCCGCCTTTTCATTAGCATTCGACCGGAGTCTGGAAGGGATCCCGACGAATACATTTAGTGTGTTTTGTCCTTCTACTTGTTTAACTTCTCGGCATAAAACATCGTCTGTGCGAAGCCGTTCGGGAATCGAAAGGGTGTGTTCACGGAGCAGTTCTGTTTTGGAGGCTTCCAAATCTACCTCAAGGACGAGGTGTACTCCCCCCTTGAGGTCCAACCCCAACTTCAATCGAGTATCGGGTATGAGTCGCCGAAGGACTGTTGGGAGACTGCCGTACAGGTGCAAATTGTCAAGTGTTGCGCGTGGGTTCTGAAGTGCTTTTTCTGACGTGAGCCGAACATAAAATTCGCGTGCTTCAGTGGTATCAAATTCATAATCACGCGTCTCTTCAAGCTCAAGTTTCCTTAAGTGGACTCGGAAGACATCCTGAAGTTCAAAGGTGGCATCCTGGAAGTTGATTCCTTCGGGGTACTCGACTTCAGCGAGGTTTACCCTCAAAGCGTTGTCTTCAGTGACTTCAAAGGGTGGGAGTTTTTCCTGCATCCAAAGCGGTAGGTTTCCGTACAACGGATTGTAAAAGTTCTCCGGGGTAGGGATAAGGTATAGCACGGAAAACAGAAAGACCCCGAGGATTAAAACTATTTTCCAGACACTGAATCTGTACATTTTTTAATTTTTCCTTGCGGTTCGTTGAAGTAAATTGGAAATTTTGACGTTATTTCCCGTTAATAGCATGAAGGGCAGTCGGGACCCCATCGTTAAAAACGCGCCTGGGAGGAATCGAACCCCCGACACGAGGCTTAGGAAGCCCCTGCTCTATCCCCTGAGCTACAGGCGCACGTGTTCATCCTAATATTTAATGAGCGAAAAAATATCGTGGTTCGGAACCTTCTCCCTACCCTTGAGTTCCAGTAACTCGATCAAAACAGCAATGCCCACGACTTTGCCTTCCAGCCTTTCAACCAGATCCACTGATGCTGCCAGTGTCCCTCCAGTTGCCAAGAGATCATCAGATATCAGAACTCGGCTGTCCTTCGGAAATGCGTCTCGATGAATTTCAAGCGTATCCTGCCCGTATTCAAGATCATAAGCCGCTTGGTGTGTTTCATAAGGTAACTTGCCTTTTTTTCGGATAGGAACAAAACCGCTCCCGAACCGATAAGCGAGTGCAGTACCGAAAATGAAACCGCGCGCCTCAGTTCCAGCAACAACATCAATCTTTTCAGATTGATAACGAAGCGCGAACTCATCAAGCACTCTATGAAAGGCATTTGCATTTCCGATAAGTGGGGTAATATCTTTAAATATAATACCCGCTTTTGGAAAATCGGGTATGTCTCGAATAAATCGTGAAAAATCGTGCATTACGTCCTTCTTCCCTCATCCTGATGTGGGTGTATCACTACCTTCATCCCTTGTCGGGATTCCATTGCCTCAAACGCTTTGTCGATTTCAATAAGCGGAAAATGGTGTGTGATGAGGGGTTTCACACGGATTAACCCTTTTTCAAGAAGTCGGACTGCCAACTCATGGTGTCGTGGCACACATCCGTGTGAACCTGTGACAAAACACTCTTTATAGTGGATAACATTGGAGAGAACACTCATTGGACGCATCGTCTTCGGTAATCCACCAAACAGATTGACGTACCCCCGGTGCGCTACCATTTCAACTGCTTGTTCATGTGCTTCAACGGAAGCACACGTGGTAACGACGATATCGGGGCCTTCGCCCCCTGTTTCCTCCTTGCATCTCTCAATTACGTCTTCCTCTTCGGACGCAATATAAGTATCTGCTTCATAGAACTTTGCAATCTCCATTCGGAGTTTGCTCCGTTGTACACCAATAACCTTCGTTGCGCCCATAACTCGAGCGAGGTCAATCATCATACATCCAATCGGTCCAAGACCGATAATGACAACGGTCTTCCCAAGAGACATGTTAACGAGTTCAAGCCCATTGATAGCACACGCGAGCGGTTCCGCAAGTGCGGCTTCATCGAAGCTCAGCGTCGCATCAAATGGTGTAACAGGTCCCTCCTCCAAAACGAGACGGGGCAGTTTCATATATTCTGCGAAGGCTCCGGGGATTTGGTAACCGATGGCGTAGTTGATGTCACAGTTGTTTCCGAGTCCATCTCGACACCAATGACACTGCCCGCAGGGGACATCAGCACCGATTGAAACTCGATCGCCTTCTTTGACGCGCGTCACATTTTTGCCTGTTTTAACGATGACACCGGAGTTTTCATGTCCAATGATGGTGGGTGGTTTGACTCTTGGGTTACCGTGATGGAGAATACGAACATCAGAGCCACATATACTGACGGCTTCAATGCGCATCAACGCGGCATCATCGTCAATTTCGGGTTCAGGCACCTCTTGCACACTTAAGTTATCAAGACTTTCAAGTATAGCCGCTTTCATTTTTTAATTATTCCTTGCGGTTAAATGGCAGGCGTTAAAACTATGAAGTTCGTTCCTCAAATCTGAAGAAACTCCCCGCTGACTCTCACTGCGAGGCAACACGCGCATTCAGCGTTGATTCGCAAAAACTCTTCCATTTCATTACAGGCTACGGGTTTTGGTTATAGAGAAATAGGGTTGCGGTTTTTCAATTTTTCCTTATGGATGAATCAAGACTTTTGCGTAAAATTCAGTTTTGTCTCGCATCTTATGTAACATATCAGTACTGTCAACCAGCGGGACTTTGTGCGTTATTAGAGGCGTAAGCGTTAGCATACCAGCGGCAACCGCTTGGAGGACAGTCCGCCAGTCATCATCGTTCCCTGCCGCACTGTAATCAGAATTCCACGTTCCAAAGACGGACACCTCACGTCGCATTAATTGCGAGATAAGAGGTGCCGGTAGCGTCACATCTGCAGCAGGATTCCCGAGTAGAACGACACTCCCTCCGCGTCCAACACTCCCCAGGGCATTCCGATAGGTAGCAGGAACCCCCGCCGCCTCAATACAAACATGTGCCCCCTTTGCATCAGTCAGGGCATTCACGACCTCAATTGGTTCTTCAGTCGCGCTATTGAAAACCTTATCGAAACCGAGTCGCTTCGCCAGTTCCAGTTTCTCCGCAACGATATCAAAAAGAAATACCTCTGCTGCCCCCATTATTCTTGCCCATTGTGCTACCATTAACCCGATAGGACCGGCACCGAACACAGCGATCACCTTTCCAGCGAGCGAGGTTTGAACACGACGGAGTGCGTGCAGTGCGACTGCGGCAGGTTCCGTCATCGATGCCTCTTCCAGCGTCACTCCGTGTGGCACAGGTATCAAATTCGCTGTCGGCGCGACCACAAATTCAGCGAAGGCACCATCGCTACGTGAACCGAGATAGTCATAATCATGACATTGAACATATTTTCCCTGTTCACACGCCGGACACGTGCCACACCAGAGCAATGGAAAGACGACGACGGGATCCCCTGGAGCAAAATCTTCAACCCCAGGACCACACGTATCCACAACACCAGCGAATTCGTGCCCACAAACCGTTGGAAAACTATAAGTGCCTTTGACAAAGATTCTCGGAATATCGGAACCGCAGACCCCACAGAACCCAATTCGGACGCGCACCTCGCCTTCAGCAATAGATGGCACTGGAATATGTTCTAATCGTAAATCTCCAATTCCGTGGAGGACAAGTGCTTCCATCATACTTTTATCTGAACGCGAGGCGTTAAATCAACCATTCGTGCCTTAACAACTCTCGTTGAAGCGTCATAAACTTCCGTTGTCGGCTTATTTGCTCACTTTAGGGTATTACTTCGCTGAAGAAATGCCTACGCTTACCGCCCGTTTCCTCTCTCTGAGAGCCCCAGTGCAATCGCTTTCTGTGCTCGCTGAACGTTCTCAAGCCGTGAACCCGATTTTTGAAAAACGCTACTGGTTCCGCCGACTAAGATATCTGCACCTGCAGATACCATTTTGGGGATATTCTCAAAACTCACGTTGCCATCAACCTCAATAGGTAAATCGACACCGCGTTCGTTCAAAAAAGCACGACATTCCGCGATTTTTCGGAGGGTCGCTGGTACTAACTTCTGTCCCGCAAATCCAGGATTCACCGTCATAATCAGCACAAAATCGAGTCGTTCCAGAACATAAGCCAACGCGGAGAGCGGCGTTGCTGGGTTGAGAGCTGCTCCCGCCCTGATCCCATGTGCTTGAATCAGAGATAACGTTCTATCAAGATGCGTTGCTGACTCAACGTGAACAGCTACCTGCTGAACACCAATCTCAGCGACCGCATCCACAAAGAAATCGTTATTTTCTACCATGAGGTGAATGTCAAAAGCACAGTCTGTCTTTGGGCGTAATTGCTGAATAAGTGCAAGTCCGATGGGCATATTCGGGACAAAATGCGCGTCCATCAAGTCAAAATGGAGCATATGAACGCCAGCGGTTTCTAATTCCCGAATATCCGATTCCAAGTTGCATAAATCCGCACACATCACAGATGGCGCGATGTGGATAGCCGGTTCTGAAAACGCTGTATTTACAACAGACAAAGTAGCACTCCCAACCCTCACTGCGAGGCAGAAATTACTGTGCTTTCCTAAGATAGGCTTACAAGCGAAACCGTTAATAGTATAGCACAAAATGAAGAATTTGTCAAATTTTCACACAGGGCGCGACGTCAGGAACATTCCAAAACTTTGCGAAGCTGTAAATCCAAATCTGCGGGAGGGTCAAAAGGGAGGTCAATCGGCTTGTGAGAAGTAGCACTCGCATAAATTCCCAAAACTGCACTGAACTGGTGCAATGCGAGTTTTAGATTTGTTTCGACCGGACGGGTATCGTCTTCAATCCAGTCGAACATCGCCTGCGTTAGATTGGCTTGCGCGAGATCGTTTTTTGCGCGCCAAGAATCGGGGGTTTGCACGCCACCCTCGGTTAACCGGGTAGTGACGATTTCCCACCTACTAAATTCTTCAAAGAGGATGTGTCCGTTTTCGCCATAGGCGGCAACGCGACAGTGTTTGTAGATAGCATCATCGTCTATGACGCGCGGAGAGGTAAAACCGGTGTTCCAGAATCCATAGACACCGTTTTCAAACAAGACCTGACACGATGATGTATCGGGAGCAAGGTAGTCACTATCAAGCGACTCAGCACCGTTCGCAGTGCCGAAGACTCTGACAATAGGCGAATCATTGTTTAGGGACATCGCCCAATCAATGATATGCGTGCCTTGGGCAGTGAGGTTCATACCACACGAAAAATCTAAAAAGCGAATCTTTCCCAATTCACCGCTCTCCACTGCCTGTCGGCAATTGGTGAAGTCGGGATGCCACCGATACTGTTTGCCAACTCCAAATTTTGTAGAGGTTTTCGCTTCCAATTCACATAGAAAACGCCAATCTGCGACACCACAGGCAATAGGTTTTTCAACGAGGCACGCCGGCACCGCCAATTCTGATACCATCGGCATAAGTTCACGCCACTGGTCGGGCATTGCGACGAGGTGAACTAAATCAGGTTGCTCTGTACGGAGCATCTGTTCAGCATCTGCATAGCCAGTGATACCGAAGGTCTCCGCGAATTTCTCACGTCGGGCGACATCCGAACGGTTTGCGCACGCGACTAACTCGCCGTTCGATATGTGTTGATAGGCATTCGCATGACCATAAGCTCTACCCCCACAGCCAATAATCGCACTCCGATACTTTGACATTCTTTTAATATTCCTTGCGGAGTAATGACGCAATTTATGTTTTGACGATTTTCGCGTTCGAGTCGCCTGCGCCTGCTTCGCAGTGAGAATGCAGGCTACGTTTTTGGTTGTAGGAGGGGAAATTGAGGTAACGGAAACACCTATCAAAAACCTCAAGCAAAAACACTCCGATTCCCGATTTCGCCGCTCCTACCGACAATCGATAACACTCACCCTCGTCAGTGATACTAATGATCCGACTTTACGCGTGCCCACACTGTTGTCAAACGACCCTCTGGTGATACAGGCGTAAACCCAAAGAGTTTACCAAGCCCCTCGCTCATGATGTCATTAACATCAGCTTCACTTAACGCGGTATTGAAGACACCCACGTCATCCATAAGCCCCCATGCAGGTCGCTGATCCGCCATTCCACCAATCTGGAGTGATTGCCCGGTCAATCCAAAAACACCACCCGTATTGGCTTGTGCATCAACTTTACCATCTATATAGGCTATCATCTTTTTTCCATCGTAGGTGAAAGCGATGTGGTGCCATTCATCGTCATTGACGACTGTTGGACCGGCGACCCATGCCGGTGCGAGTTGATCACTGCCGATCTCAACTTTACCGTGCCCGCCACCGCGTCCGGGTCCGAAGATGTTCAGTAAGCAATTATATTGGAAATTAATGATGGCATGGTCGTCGTTACAGCAACCACCCAAAACGACTTTCTCTTTTTTCTTGAGTTTCACCCACGTCGTAGCGGTATATTCTTCAGCACAACTGTCCAAACTCTTTGATGTCTCGACCATTGCAATCTGAAACTCGTCATCACCGGAAAGACTCAATGCCTTATCAAATTTTCCGTCATCTACCAATTCGGCACCTTTAAGCAATTCAGCATCATTGCCATTCTCAGTAGAATCGGGAGACATATCTTTGTTATTGACCTCATCAAAGAGCCACACGCCGACGATGTTTTTGGTATCAATTGCCGCATCGCTTACAGGGGCAAATATCACTGCGATAGCTATTAAAAAAACTACCGCCAAAACAGACAATTTTCGCACAATATTTCCTCCATTACTCGAAATATCCATTATCTTACCTTAACGGCGTCAAAGATGTCAAGAGAAAAAAATGTGCAGTTTCGCACTGAATCTGCTAAAATAGAGAAGAAGTCAACAAATAATTACGGGAGGCGACAACATGAAAAGCCTAACAGGTTTGATGCTTCTGGTGAGCATTTTTTGGTATTTCAGCGTTGCTGGTGAACTAAAAGGTGCCACCGCTGAAGTGATAGGGGTATGGCTCTTTGATGAAGGAAATGGCAATATTGTCAAAGACGTATCAGGAAACGGACACCATGGTGAAATTATTGGCGAAGTGGCATGGGCTGATGGGAAATTTGAGTCCGCTCTCGAATTTGATGGTGGGCATGTCCGCGTGCCACATGAAGATGTCATGAATCTCAGACAGTGGACAATGACAGCATGGGTAAAAGTTCCTAAGATTGTCGAGCCGTACCAAGTCATCGTCGGCAAAGAAACGTGGCCAAATCGAAACTATACGATGTGGATTCGTCCGGGTGTGATGACGTTTGGGTTTACGCTCCCAGCGGGTGCGCAAGACCTACAAGTCGCCAGCAAAATCGTCACTGACAATAAGTGGCACTTCGTCGCGGGGGTATATGACGAGAAGCATCTCATCCCTTACGTTGACGGCGAACAATTTAATCCACGGGGAGCCGCTGGCAAACCCGCAACAAGTAACGCACCTTTGATTATCGGAGCGCAAGGGCCCGATGGCAACAATGGACCGTTGAAAGGTATCATTGATGAGGTCGCTGTTTACAACATAGCACTCGATGAAGATGAACTCGAGGAAGTGATGGAAGGACTCACGAAACAATTCCAAGCAGTGGAAGCCGCAGGGAAACTAACTGTGACGTGGGGACATCTTAAAGAGAGATAGCGTTTTTAGTAGTTGTCAGTCGCTGCGCTTTCAGTTAAGAGAGTGCTGGGTTTAACAACATCCTCTTTAACTGAAAACTGACAACTATAAAACTTATGTAAACAGAAAGCGTTTATTTTTCGTTTGCAATCAAGATTCAATTTTAATCCCGTATTACTGCAAATAGACAGCTTTTATAAGGCTTATCACGCCGCGGTCTGAGTCTCCACAGAAATGTAGTTAATACGAAAAAATCAGGGATATACGTGCAGATACATTTTTTGTCGAATTTTGTAGACCAGTTAACCTTAAAAAAGCAAAACCTGCTGTTAAAAACTGGGATCACTCTTATCATCGTCCTCTGTTCAACGTCTGAAGTTGTCGTAAGTCGTATTGCTGAAGAAGAAACCGAACCGAAAAAGCAAACGCAAACAACCTCTGCAACACCTGACAATCTCGCCCCTACTCCTGATTCTGATGTGTCTGAAACACCACCCAAAAATCAACGTTCCACTGAATTCGGATTATTTACCCGCAACCCGTTCGACAACGATAGCGAATCAAAGCACTTTATCTGGCAAGAGGAAGACGAACACATCGAGGTTCCTGACGAGGCAGCGGAGGAAGACCCGCTCATACAACCCTACCTTGACAGCCTCCGAAGATGGCGGAATCCCCCCGATTTAACCGATCTCAATAAACTCTATAACTGGAAACCGAAGCCGAAACGGGATGAAAAAGGGATCGCCCTCCCGATGGATTCCAATCTCAGGATAACAGGCTTACAATCTGTAACTGTAGAGGCGAACAAAACCCACTACTTCGGTGATGGAGATCTGAACCGATACGGTGGTTATGGTTATGGCGGTGGCTACGGTGGCTACTCATCAGGACTCGACTTGGGACTCACCTCATCTTATGGTTACGAAGACTTCGGCTACGGCAGTAGCGGCTTCGGCGGCGGTGGTGGATATGGCTCAGGATATGGGAGTAGTTACAGCAGTTATGGCTCAAGTTATGGCTCAAGTTATGGCGGTGGATATGGTAGTGGTGGGACACCGCGAGCAACAGGTTTTAATTTGCGTCAGATACAGCAATTCGGGCTACATGGTCGCGTAGGTCAACGGACGCATATCGCCGTAGACTACAGTGCTGGCGGTAGTGGTTTCGGTAGTGGTGGCTATGGAGGCGGATATGGCGGATACGGCGGTGGATACGGAGGCGGATACGGCATCGGCGGCACAAAGGAACAGAAGATCAAAATCTGGTACGAAGGCACACCCGAGAGTATTATAAAAACGATCTCCTTTGGTGACATCACACTCAGTTTGCCGAACACCCGTTTTCTGAACATCAATCGGAATCTGTTCGGACTTGAAGGCGTTTTTGAATGGAAAAACACCCGTCTTACCGCGTTCGGTTCTCGAAGCAAGGGAATACGCGAGGTACGCACTTTCCGCGGACAGTCCCGGCGCGCTGGCGGTGGGTATGGTTATGGACCGCGCGGGATTCAGATTCCGGACACCAACTACGTCAAAAATCGGTTCTATCATATCCACACAGATGCGAACGGATTACTGCACGACGCATATCTACCCATCAAATCAGGGAGTGAGCAAATTTTTATCGACGACGGTGTTGTAGGAAACAATCAGGGGGGTAAACGGACGAGTCGAGGCTACTTTAACCCACAATTCTCTGGTCAGGACTACAATATTGACTACGAAACCGGTGAAATCGAATTCCTATCTCCGATTTCCGCAAACTATACCATCGTTGTTGCGTATGAATATTTAGGAGACGGTGGTGGCACCGTTGGTAACACTGAAACCGTCTTTATCGACGAAAATGCAGACGGAAGGATTGACGAAGAAGGTGAGGAAATCGGCTACGTAGTGCTAAAAGAGAAGGGATTTCGCGGTAAAGAGGCAGCTCACGTCTACAGTCTTGGTAACCGCAACATTAATCCACGCGATTTCACACTCATAATCCTTCGACAAGGACAGAGTGAAACCTTCCAGACGAATGCTGGCTCTGTCCCTTACATCGCAATTTTTGGGTTGGATCAAAACAGTGACGGTATTGTGGATGCACAGTTTATAGACTACGACAGAGGTTTACTCCGTTTTCCCACAACAAACCCCTTTGAAATCGTAGACCCAAGTCATCCATATTACGATTATCGCGACTCACTGAACAACACCGATATCTATCTCGAAGGTGTCCGAACAGATGCCCAAATCTACACAATTATTGCGGATTACGCGTATCAATCAGAAACGTACAACGTGGGCTTGTTTGTAATTCCAAATAGCGAAACGGTCCGATTGAACGGACAACTCTTGACTCGTGATACCGACTATATGATGCTTTATGAGGTCGGCACTATCCGATTCTTTAGGCAGTTAGACGAGTTCGATGAGATCGTTGTGGAATTCGAAAAAACACCTTTTGGAGGTTCATCACAACAAGCTGTAGCGGGTGTCTGGTTAGAGTATACGCACAAACCCGAATCCAAGTCCGAGAGAGAACAGAGCCTTGAGGATAGATTCAATCGGTTAGGTGGTCTCCAAACCATGGACTCAGATATGCTTGGTGAAGGAACAGATGCCTTCGGTCAGGGACTGTCAGGCGGATTACAACGGAGGAGCGGGGGTTTAGGAGGTTTTGGGAGTAGTTCTCGCATGGGTAGAAGCGGTTTCGGAGGTGGATTCGGTGGTAGTAGCTTTGGCGGAGGCTATGGCAGTTACGGCAGCTTAGGAGGTCGATCGCGAACCTCCTACGGTAGTTATGGCGGTTCGATGAACTATTTTAACCCCGTTTTTCAAAAAGGATTTTCGCTCTCAACGGGCTATATTCTGAACACCGGACAAAAACCTGCAGAAATACCAGATGTAAACAGTGTTCCAAACCGCTTGCAAGCATTCAATATAAATACGAGTTTTGGAAGAGAGTTTAACGTTGCTGGCATTTTAAATCTGCTGCCCTTCATTAATATGAGAAACCTTCCGCTCTCACTTGACTTCAGTGGAGAAGCGGCTTATTCACATAACAACCCAAATAGTATTGGTGTCGCACTCATTGATAGTATGGAGGGCGCAAAGGAATCAACGACCATCCCGACATTGAAATATAATTGGAAGCCAAGCAGTCTGCCACACGTATCGGAGAATGATCCAAGAACTCATGGAGATACCGCTTACCGCGTTATACCGACCGACGAGAATAGAGCAATTTTTAACGTCGTGCTGAAAGACAAAAACGAAACGGAAGCAATAGGAAACTACATGCGGAACCGTGACGTACCCGCCTCGTCAATTCAACCCCTCTCTCTTTCGACCGAAGAGCGCCTCATTATGGAAGTCGGCTATTATTTTACAGATGTCGTTGCGGAATGGGGAGGCTTTTCAAATGGTCTTTCAGCCTCTGGGGTAGATTATTCAGAACGCAGTTTCGTCGAAATCTGGATGCGCGTCCAAGGCGATGATAACGTGACCCTGCACCTGAATCTTGGGGTTGTGAACGAAGACGTAGATGCCGATGAACGATTGGATAGCGAAGATCTTCCAGAAACGCTAATCGATGTAAATGGAGACGGAAGTGTTGATGCCTTGGATTTAGACCTGGAGAATCTCTCAGACATCGATCGTTATCGTGGAAATGGGGCACTGGATACAGGTGAGGACGTAGGATGGGGGCTCAACGGTCCGCTTGAAAGAACATCTATCGGTGTAGGCAACCAGATTCTGGACAGCGAAGACCTCAACGGTGATGGTGTATTGGACAGTATAGATGCATACTTTGAGGTGGCAATACCACTAAATGAGATTCCGAAGGAATGGGTTAAAAGCAAAAACGCAAATGGTTGGATGTTCCTTAGTATTCCACTCTCTAAATTTACGCCAGCAGGTTCCCGCTTGCCGAGTCTTGTTTTTGTGCAACACTTCCGATTCTGGTTAAGCAAAAACGCACCCGGCAACATAGAAGGTTTACTGCAATGGGCGGATATCGAAATTGTCGGAAACAAATGGAAACAGGGGATTATAACCCGGTCAAGTTCTCAGACTGCTATCGACCCCGCCACGGGCGAATCCATAATTAACAACCCAGCACTCGCCTCCACTGGAGAAACCTTGTCAACCAGGACAATTGTGGACGACACATTGGAAAAATTCATCGTCGGTACGAGGGATAACTTCAGTTATGATGCCTATCAAAGTGCGTATCTGGATATCGAAGATAACGAACTCTTCAAAAAATTACATCCATTCACAGCCACTTCACTCGGTTTTCAAACACAACAGCAACGTGAACAGACACTTAGCCTTGAATATTACCTCTTTCCGGGCTCCTACGGTGTCACCTCGAAACAATTGAAGGGCTTAACACAAAGCGAAGGGCAAGATTTCAGCAAACACGATACACTGCGATTCTGGCTCTACGGAGACAAAAGTGATACAACCTTCGTTTTACAACTTGCACCAACTGTTCGAACCGGCTACCGTAGCTCCTTCTATAGTTCAGACCCGTTTGTCAATCAGACCGAACAGGAACAAGACATCAACGTTTTCGAGAATGTAACTGACTACTATGAATATACAGTCCCAATCGACTTTGAGGGTTGGAAGTTAATTGAAATTGATTTGCGGGACCTGCAGAGAAATAACTATCCGGATGTTGAGAGCAATCAGCCGAATAGCAGTCAGCAAGAGACTGTCCCTTCACCAGAAACCCTCTTACTTGACAGCCAACAGCCGGTAGCCGATAGCCAACAGCCCGATGGACAACCCGACGGTTTCACGATTAGAGGTCAGAATAGCACCCAACTTTCTATTAAAAATATCGGCGGTATTCTTCTGGGTATACGTAACGACACTGGAGGTGAAATCAGCGGAGAAATTTGGGTAAACGAGATTCACCTTGGCGATCCGCTCGTGCGTGCAGGATGGGCACGTCGTGGAAATATGGCAGTGTCTCTCGGTAGGATTGTTAAATTACGGGGCGGCTACGCAAGCCAAGATAAAGATTTTGAAAGCGGTGCGGGTGAAGTGGGTAGACAACGGCTCTCCTCACGCGGATATAGCACAACAAACAACGACTTCAATATCGATGCAGATGTCACCCTATTTCCATGGTTACCGATCCGATATGGTGTCCGACACCAAGACACGGAAACTGAGAGCCAGCGCGGAAGTTACAGCAGCTTCCAGAGCGGGAAAAGTGAAATCCGCACCCGAGATATTTCTGTACAATTCATTCAAAACCCGTATCCGAATCTCGGTTTCGCTTACAATTTCCAAGACTTTTGGAACGAACGCCAAGGCACGCAAATTAGCCACCTCTATACGGGTAGCTTCCGGTATGAACTCGGTTCAAAACTCGGGGTCAACGCGCAGTATCGGCACGAAGACACACTCGCCAAACCCGAAACGGCAACAGATACGTCTTCGACTTCAACATCCTACTATAGTTACGGCTACGGTAGAAATCGAGATGAAAAAACAGATAGCGGTACCATAACATTTAATATCAGTCCGACAAATATCTTCAGCCTGAACCCGAGTTACGATGTCAGCCGGACACTTGAAAGACGGGAAGAGCAGGACTCGATATCCCCACTTCCTGGTAACATAACGACAGAACTGGATACTCCCGAATCTGAAGAAGAGGAATCAGCGGAAGATGTTAAATGGTCAATTGCTGAACGAGAACATCGGTTATCGCTTACCCCACGCCTAAACCGAGATTTGATCGGCATGCGTCCCACCGTCACAAGTCGTTTGAGTTTCCGTGAAAACTGGTTCCGTGAACAGAAAAACGCTTCACTCAATGGAAACGTCAGTCTCGGCGTGAACCTCCGCATTCAAAAATGGTTCGGATGGTTCCTCAACGAGAAAACACCCGAAACCGAAAACAATTCAAATGGATATCAAGATGGAACAACACCGCCTTCAGAAAGTAACTCCAGTGCACAATTGAAAGATAGCGAAGGAACAGAAATAACCGAACAATTGCGGGAAAATGGTATTGACGAAACACAAATCCAAGAATTGGAAGAGAACCGAGGAGATTGGATCGAACGGGATAAAGGCGAGTTGCCTTCTACAGGAACGGAAACCGGAAACATCGGAACGCAAGAGGGGACAGTACCACAAGTTAAGGACGGTATTCTGCATCGAATCCTGAAAAGTTTCACTGTCAGCACGAATGTAAACTTCACCGCCAGTGAATCGTATCGGCAACTTGCATCCGGGCTATCAATGTTAGAAATCTATTCGCTTGAGCAAGACGCGAAGGAGCGGACGAACTCTCGGCGCAGCAATCGGTATACACTACGCAGCTCGGTAGACCCGTGGAATTGGGCATCTTTCGGAACAAACGTCAGTACTTCCGACAGTTTCCGAAAAAGTTCAGGCACAACCTACATACAGGATACCAATGCTTATGAAGCCGACGTAAAACTGAAAGCGCGAGAAACTTCCAGTTTCCAACTCCGCTATAGTTATACGACGCGAAATAACGGGACGCTGGACGCTATACTCGGCGACAGTAAAGCACACACACCTTCACTGAGTTGGATACAGACATGGGGAAAAGAGACTCGGACAGCCTTGGGTGTGCGTACGACAATGCGAGACCAGCTACGGAGCGGTATTCAGAGCAACGCGCTCATCGTTACGCCAAACTTAAGTATTGACTACAGATACCATACAGAAAATGGCATACGGATACCGTTTTTCGGTAGAATCCCTCTGAAGCACGATCTCGAGCTAACGAATACCCTCTCTTGGGCTATCCGAAGAGAGCAGTACGGCGCGAACCTTGAGGAGCGTTCAGAACGGTATGAGACGACCCTGCGCGTCGGTTACAAAGTCAGCACCCATATTACAGCAAATTTCCATCTTGGCCTCAGTTACAATCACGATAGGGTTGAAGAGGGTAGAGATTTCCTCTCCATCGCGACTGCCCTCACCGTCCGCGGCGAAATCCAATAAACAAAAGCCTAAGATTACAAGGAAAGTGGCCATCTATGCCTGTCCGGAATAGAGGTTACGTGGTAAAACTATGCTCGCACAACAGGGATATGAAATAGGCTCAAGTGTAGAAAAAAATTGGAAAGAAAAGCAATTTATGATATAGTAGTTTCAGTTATCAGTTGTCAGTTCAGAGGTTTTTTATGACAATTCACGATGCCTTGGCATCCGCCAAGTTTCGGTAGATTGTTACAAACTGCTCTTAACTGATAACTGCTAACCGATAGCCGATAACTGAAAACTATACAAAAAGGAAAAGTATGAGAGGCAATAATACAGATATACCCCGCTCAGAGTATCCGCGTCCAGATTTTCAGCGCGGAACATCAGAAGGTATCGATTGGATCTGTCTGAATGGCACATGGGAATTCGCATTTGATCCTGACGATACCGGCGAACAAAATCAATGGTTTGCCCTCGGGAAACACCCAAGCAAAAACACCGCTGATTCCCCATGGACATTGAAAATACAGGTCCCTTATCCTTGGGAAAGCCTTGCGGCATGGGGCGACGAAGAACAAGCAGATAACGCAACCTACTTGAGCAAAAACGCCTATATCACACCCGAAAATGTCACCTGCGGCGGTTTGGAACGCGGCGGAAATTATCGAGACGAGCCGAGACACACAATCGGTTGGTATCGCAAAACGGTCTCTGTCCCTGAAAATTGGGGTGATAGACGGGTTATTTTGAATTTTGGTGCTGTCGATTGGGAAACGACTGTCTGGGTGAACGGTCAAATAATCGGTAAAAATGAAAACGGGTATCTGCCGTTTGAATTTGACATCACAGACGCACTCACGCCAGGGAAATCTGCGCTTATCGTCGTTAGGGCTTACGACGCACAGGACCACGGTGAGCAACTCGCGGGTAAGCAAATTGGTTGGTATGAACGAACCAGCGGTATCTGGCAATCTGTCTACTTAGAACCAAGAAACGCAACTCACATCGCGCAGTGCCACATAACGCCTGACATCGACAACGCTTCCGCTACATTTGACGTTAAGATAGACGGATACGTGGAGAGTCCTGGATTAGTCTTGCGTTGGAATTGTGGGGTCGAGGGGACCTCGCCCCTACGAGGGACAAGTGAAGTTTCTCGCAGCGATACACAACTTACAATTACTATCCCTCCAGAACAACTCCGTTTGTGGGACGTAGACACTCCACATCTCTACGATGTCACGCTTGAATTGCTGGCAGAAAACACCGTCATCGACAGAATTTCCACCTACTTCGGAATGCGAAAAGTCTCTATAGCGAAAGCCCCCGGTGGAGATTATCAGTATATCTACCTCAACAACCGCCCTATCTATCTGCTTGGCGCACTCAATCAGTCGTTTAACCCGGAAGGCGTGTATACGTTCTTGACAGATGAAGCGATTCGTAGAGACATCGAACGCGCAAAAGAATTCGGATTCAACTTCCTCCGACTCCACATCAAGGTAGATGAGCCACGCCTCTACTACTGGGCTGACAAGTTGGGTTTGCTCTTTATGTGCGACATTCCGAATTTCGGCGATTATACGGAGAAAGCGAAGGCACGATTTGAGCAAACACTTCGCGGAAACATTGCGCGTGACTACAATCATCCGTCAATCATTTCGTGGTGCGATTTCAACGAAACGTGGGGACTCGGGGGCAGAGAATACAAAGACATGCACGAACGGCAAGAATGGGTGCGCGAGATGTACCATCTTACCAAATCCCTTGATACCACCCGTCTCATTGAGGACAATTCGCCCTGTTTGTACGACCATGTAGAAACAGAAATCAACTCGTGGCACTTCTACATCAATGATTATGAACAAGCAAAAGAACATATCGCCAACGTCGTAGAAGAAACATATCCAGGTTCAGCGTTCAATTACGTCGGTGGCAATGTTCAGAGCGATGCCCCATTGATTAATAGCGAATACGGTGGTATCTCAGCAGGTGCGGGGGATAAGGATATCTCATGGTGTTTCAAATACCTCACCAACGAACTCCGCCTCCATCCGAAAATTTGTGGTTACATCTATACCGAGTTGCAGGACATTGAGTGGGAACACAACGGCTTCATGAACTACGACCGTTCGATAAAGGCATTCGGATACGACTACCTCGATATTAACACCTTAGATTTTATCGCTATCGATTATCCGCCTGGCACAACAGTTACACCGGGTGAGAAGATAAAGGCTGACATTTACACGAGCCATTTTTCACACAAAACCATCACAGGCGCAACGCTCCACTGGCAATTGGATACGATGTCAGCGACGGGAGACATCACACGTGGATGCGTCTCGGGAAGTGTTGATATTCCATTTCCGCAGTACCAGGTGGAAAATGTGCATCAACTTGAACTTACCATGCCTGATGTCCACCCCGCGGTCGGTACACTCCACGTCTGGGTAACAGACGGCACTGGTGCTGTTGTCGCCCGTAATTTCATCAACTTTGAGCATTTCGTTGAAACGAATCCAACAACTGAACCAAGCGATTCAGGGGTAGTTAGCATCAACTACGCCCTTGGAGGCGCGTCCACATCCTCTTGGGATGAACCACCCCATGATGAACATCTGTTTTCCGCAGAGGGAAGTGGTTACGTTGAATATGAGATTTTGTTGCCAGAAGGAATCGGTACAACAAATCCCGCGGAGATGGAATTGATTTTTGAAGCGTCCAGTTCAAACGGCGGTGCGCGTCAAACGGAACCTGAAAAACATCCTTCTGACGTGACGATCTCTGTCAACGGCGTTGAAATTGAGACGATCCGCATACCCGACTGTCCGGCGGATGCGCGCGGTGTGCTCTCTTACATCCACGGGCAACCCGGTACCTATGGTTATCTTTACAAAGTCAAAGTAGACCCGTCCCTCGTCTTCGAGAGCGAGGTAGACGCATTAACAGTCCGATATGAAGTGAAAGCAGATGCTGCGGCAAAAGGGGGGTTTGCACTCTACGGTGCACGTATGGGTAGATACCCGACTGGTCCTCATCTGTGCATTCATCAAAATTAGACAAAGGAAACCCTTCACCCATCAAACTAACCTGACCGAACCGCAAGGAACAATTAAAAAATGGCAAGTCCTGAATTTGTATTCACACGTCACCCCAATTTAGAAATTTCTTGGCCCTACGTACACGAGCTGATGGTGAGTCGATTAGAAGAATTAGGTGTAACACTCGTTCTCAATACAGAGAGCCGAGCCCCGATTCACGAACAGGTCGACTTAAGCGAAACCATCGGCATATCCCACTTCGGCGGAAACCTGACCGAAGACTGTATCGCGGCAGCCCCGAAACTGAAAGTTTTCGGAGCAATGACCGACAATTCTGGACACGGTATCCCGTATAAAGCACTTCAATCACGCGGTATCCCTGTGATTGAATCAACACGCGCGTGGTCGCAATCTGTCGCAGAATGCGCCTTTGGTCTCGCATTGTCCTCGCTGCGTCGGACAGCACAATGGCACCTGCGGATGGCACACGGCGAAAAACTGTGGGATTGGGAAAACCCGATGTGGGGTTCGCTAAACGCACGCGAAAGCGGTGCCCCCTTGGATAAACTCCCTGCTGCACATCAGTTCTGTGACGATCCTGATTTCGTCAACGGCGATCTCGGAACGAAACGGATAGGTGTTATTGGACTCGGGCAAATTGGCGGAAAAATAGCAAAATGGTGCAGTGTCTTCGGTGCAACGGTGATGGGCTTCGATCCGTATGTATCGGACGAACTTCTCCAAGAATGGAACGTGCAACGCGCCGATATGGACACACTTGCTGATAGCTCGGATATCGTCTTCGTGGCAGTTCCACCGACACCTTCAGCCAAACACCTGCTGAATCGAGAACGGATCTATCACTTAAAGAAAGGGAGTTTGGTTGTCGTAATTACGCGCGCCTTTGCTGTTGATATGGACGCATTACGAGAACGCCTCGTGAAAGATGAACTCGCAGGCGCATTCGACGTTTATGACATCGAACCGGTTCCCGTTGACGATGAACTCCGCAATCGGGACAACGTTGTTCACACACCGCATATCGCAGGAAGAACGATAGATTCCAACTTACGCGTAGCGGACATGACCGTGGACGATTTTGTGCGGGTCCTCAAAGGTGAAACACCCATCGGCGCGTTGACACCGAAAGCAGTTGAGGTGCGAACTTCACCCACCCCAAGTCAATAGAATAGCCATCGGCTATCGGTCTTCGGCTATCGGTAAAGAGATTCTCGCGACAACCACAAACGTATCTCCTACCGATTGCTGATTGCCGACGGTTTCCGACAGCCAAAGAAAAATGTCACCCAAAACTCACTATCAAAACCTCGTTCGTTCAGACATCGCGGATATGGCACCCTATACGCCGATAGTTCCTTTCGATGTCCTGAGTAAACGCCTTGGCATCCCCGCTGAAGACATCATAAAACTTGATGCGAACGAGAACCCCTACGGTCCCTCTCCTTCCATCTATGGTGTCCTTGTCGATGAACAGGATTATCACATCTATCCAGACCCGGATAGTACTGCGCTCCGTCAAGCACTGAGCCAGTACACGGGCATTGATGCGACACATATCATCGCTGGGCAGGGTGCAGATGAACTGATTGATCTCATCGTTCGACTGTTCGTCAGTCCTGGAGACGCGGTCATCAACTGTCCGCCAACATTCGGGATGTACCGTTTCGACACGGAACTTAACGGGGGAAAAGTTATTGATGTCGAACGAAAAGCCGATTTTTCCTTAGATACCGAAGAAGTTGTTAAGATCGTAGGGGCTGGGTCACCCAGCCCCTACAGAAACGCCAAAATCCTCTTTATCACAAGCCCGAACAACCCTGACGGCAGTGTTCTCAGCGATGCGTGTCTTCAGCAGCTGCTTCAGTTACCGCTCATTGTTGTATTAGATGAAGCCTATATTGAATTCGCCGAGGGTGGTTCCCGTGTAGACTGGGTTTTAGAACACGAAAACTTGGTTGTGCTTCGGACGTTTAGTAAGTGGGCAGGACTTGCGGGGTTGCGGGTAGGCTACGGTATCTTTCCCGAATGGATAATTTCGCACCTGTTGAAGATCAAGCAGCCATACAACGTAAACGTCGCTGGGTCGGCCGCGGCAGTGGCTTCGCTATCAGATGTCCGTCACCTACAAGAGAATATAAGGAAAATTGTGGAAGAGCGTGAACGCCTCTATTCCGCATTGCGACATTTTGATTTCTTAGAGCCTTATCCGAGTGAGGCGAATTTCATTCTGTCACGGGTCGTTGGAAGAGGCGCGGCAGGATTGAAAGCGGCGTTAGCTGAAAGAGGTATTCTTATCCGATATTTTAACACACCCCGCCTACAAGACCATGTCCGGATCAGCGTGGGTAAACCGTCCCAGACATCTGTTCTCTTGGATGCCTTAAAAGTTGTCGGTTCCCAGTAATCAAACGCTCACCGAAAACCGAATGCCCCTGAAACACGCAAAACGCAGACATTCATGCAAGCCAAGGCACGTGGCGATGTAAGATAAAGACCTCTGAGTAGGTTGGGTTGAACGGGTCATATCAGAGACCTGCGGATTCAAAGAAAAGTTGCGTCTGCTCTATACGCCCTCCATTTCGCAAATATGAAGTGAAACCCAACGCTTTCGAGGAACCCGAGACACGGATGTTATGAAGTTGGGGTGCACTCTGGGCTCGGAGATAGCCGCGGTTGCTTTGAAGTTAAGACGGATTTGGAGCACCAACATCAAACTTTGGAGGATGGTAACCGCAAATGATTTTATCCAACAGCGACGGCATAGTCAGTTAACGCCGGGCTCCGCTTTTTGGCACGTTTGGCGGTATCAACAAGTTCTTTGACTGTATCAATCAAGGCATCTACCGTCTCCGGCGTGAAAGAGGCTTTGCCATCTTTGGGACAAACCCATGCCCAGACATTTTGTACTCGGACAGATATGCCATCCTCGCTATATTCAAATACGGTCTGCTGCCACACTTTTTCTGTGTCGTGTTGGGTACAAATTGGAGTCGGTTTGTGTGTCATAAATTATCTTCTTTTGCGTCTCCGACGCTTGAAGGTTGGAGATTCCCATTGAACCGCATCCGGAATATACGCAGTCACAAATTCAATTATTCCTCTCCCTGCGGTTTTGGAAGTAACCGCTCTACTTGCTTTGCAACTTCTGGATCTGACGACTTCAGCCGACGGAGTCCTTCTTGAGGTCCGTATTGATTCAAAGTCTTCATGGCACGATTGAAACGATCAGGTAAAAACTGAGTGCGGAGCTTGGTTTCAAGATTTTTGCGGTTTGGTAGTTCAGGAGCCTCCGGCACTGTAGGCGTTAACGTCTCAATTTCTGCCTGCTGCGTGTTCGCATCATCACTGAGTATATCTTCAACAGTCAAGATATCTTCTGAAAGCGGACGAGTGTTCGCAGGCGTTTGACCGTCCCCGGGTGGTAATTCTATTTCCGCTTCGGAACGCTTCGATCCTGTAGAATCGTTGATGCGGGTAGTCATCTCGGTATTCTCAGTGCCTAAATACTTCGCACGCTCGGCTAAACGAATCTCTTCAAAGGTCTCAAAAATCCATCTTCGAGCGGAGGGGGGTGCCAAACCAAACTTTTTATCATACCACGCGAGGAACTTATCGTTCTCTGCTATCTGGTGCAAAACATTCGCGTTCTGAGACCGATTCCCTTCTTTATAGAGTTCATTTTCGAGGATTGCGTCTCTCATGATGTCTCGGATAATAGATGTATTCTCATCAACTGTCCCCGTGGGGAAGTGTTGACGATACCACTGCTCCGTTGATGCCCGACGCTCTGGCGTATCTTGATATAAACCGAAACTTTTGCTTTTTTCAAACCACTCATCTGCGGTCGGCATGCCATCCATAAAAGCACGACCTTCTTCGGATTCCAAATACGCAATCCAGCGTAGAGCTATTGGATCTTGGTTCCCACCGAGATTTTCTTTGAGAATCCGGATCATCTCATTACTGGGGCTCTCATGCGTGTGAGGGGTATCATCGGAATGACTGTGAAGCTTCCCTGAGGCATGTGTGTGTGAGTGGGTATCAGATGATATACCTGTTGGCTGTTGACCTCCAGAACGGTTTGACCCCATCACTGTTTTATATACTGTTCGTGTCTCCTGTGATGTTGTCCCTCGCAGGAAAAACCAAAGGACACCGGTGAAAACGACACCACCGATTATGAAAAAAAGACATATTTTTGCAGTTTTCATTTGATTGACCTCTCTCAAAAATGAGTGGATACCGAAGAAGGTATCCACTCGGTCTGTTGCATAAAGGAATGTTATGCCCTTCTTGAGTCCCTATGAATCCGCATGTTTACAGACCCATTCAGCCCACTGTTTCGCATTAAAGGCAGACTGGGTTGCCTCCGCACAATCAGATCCGTCGGGACAAACGCTTATGAAGAGTATTGCCTGAACGCGTATCCAAAAGGCAACAAATACGAGCACAGAGAGAAGTATAGATTTGAGTAGCGTTGAGAGGTTGAACATTGTTGATGGATATTAATCCGTCTCTTTATTTTCTTTCTCATCCTCTACAATGCTTATGACAATCACATCCATATCGAGTCCGTGTCTTTCGGAGCGTTCTTTGTCCTTTATCAAATCCTTGAGCGCAGCCTTTGCGGCATCCGAGGGATAGAGACGTGCTTCTGCGGTATAGAGTTCTATTCCCTCATCAATGGTTAGCCCTACGTTGTGAAGTTTTCGCTTGAATCGGATATAGGTGCGGACTTCAGGAATATCCCCGAACTTCTTGACAAGGGGATTGTGTGGACTCGGGTTATCTGGATCATCGTTTAACGGATTGAAACCAATGATGAAATCCTCTTTAGGGATCACCTGTTTCTCATTGATGGTTTTTGCACTCGGAAGGGACTTATTGATATTTTTCACGCGCGTCAGACCGCAACTCGAGAGTAACGTGATGAAAATGAAAAAACTGACGACAGTGTTGAAAATCTTCATTGGGTTCACCTCACAATTTGCGTGCTGCTTGGATAATTAGATTCCTTTTCCTCCAAAAAACTCTCGAGGGCTTTCTTGGTTCTGGGATCTGGCCACAGATGATACTGGGCTCTCGTAAAATCAATGTGTTCATCCAAGGATATTTCCTCGTTCTTGAACATTTTTCGGTTTATCGCCATAAATGTGTGAACCTCTGGGATGTCGAGGCGGCAACTCTCCGGTTCTCCCACTCCGTGTAGACAAAAATGCAACAAACAAACGCAACAGAGAGGATAGCACCTATCCATATTTTTTTCATCTTAAATCTCCCCTGAAGAGGCGGTGGCGGTTTTATCGAAAACTGCCCCAAGAAATAGAATCTTCTCCCTATCTTCAAACCCTCTATCGTCACGTCAAATGCAGACCCATTTTGAACTATTCATTTTGATACATGCAATCCGCGTCATTCTATCCGGATTTCCATACTCGCGCGTTCTACACAAGTGCTATAGTGCCATAAACTCAGAAAACTCCTGATACCATTTACATTAGGTTAACATGCCTATGTTTTTTTAAACACAGAAAAATGAAAAGTCGAAACGTTGTACTGCCTACGGTTTTTTAGACCACTCCCTAAAACAAGATTGTGCTACAATGCAATCTCACTGAAAGGAGTTATCTGATGGCCAAACGAAGGAAATTCACCTCCGAGTTTAAGACGGAGCTCGTTCTGGAGGTTCTTAGGGGTTCGACTTCGCAAGCGGAGCTGTGTCGGCGTCATAATCTCAACGAAGACCAACTTTCAAAATGGAAGCAGCAGTTTCTTGAAAAAGCACCGAAGCTGTTTGAAACGACAGATAAAGATTTGAGTGAAGCAGCGGAGTGTATCGCCCACCTTGAGCGTCTCGTTGGGAAATTGACAGTGGCATTAGACATTGAAAAAAAAGCCGTGAGTTGGTTGAAATGACCTTACCTGAAAAGCGATACATTGTTTCGGCATTGCACAAGGAGTATTCCGTGCGAGAGATTTGTGAGACGTTGGGTTTCAACCGCAGCAGTTTCTATTATCCCCCCCAGGAGGACCCGTCCGAAGCGGTCCTGGTCGCTGAAATAGAGAAGCTTGCCCGACGGTATCCGAGATACGGGTATAGACGTATCACACAGTCGCTGGTGCGTCAGGGATACAGCGTTGGAACCCGACGCGTCGCTCGGTTGATGCGAGAGAAGAATCTCTTGGTTTCTGTCAAGCGTGCGTGCCAAACCACAAAATCGCTTCAGGGGGAGAAACCCTGGACCCACCGCCTCGAAACCCTTGAGGTCTCTCATCAGGATCAGGTCTGGGTGGCGGATATTACTTATGTGCGTCTCAAGGGACGCTTCATCTATGTCGCTCTGCTCATGGATGTTTTCACCCGAATGATCAAAGCGTGGCAGATCCGTCAGCACTTGAACCAATCTCTGACGCTCAAACCGCTCGAAGCGGCGTTGTGTCACAGCGTTCCTGAGATCCATCATTCCGATCAAGGCGTGCAGTATCTTTCAAAAGCTTATATCACAATGCTCCAAGAACATGGCGTTGAGATTTCGGTCGCACACCGAGGACGCCCTTGGGAGAATGGATATGCTGAAAGACTCATACGCACGCTCAAAGAGGAAGAAGTTCACCTCAATGACTATCAAAGCATCACCGAGGCGAGAGATCGCATCGGGCATTTTATCACACACGTCTATAATCTGAAACGCCCACATTCGGCGTTAGGATATTTGACACCTATGGAGTTTCAACGACAAAACTTGTCTTAACTTTGCGAAATTGTGGTCTAAATAAGCGTATGCACTTCAAGTATTATACCAGGCGTGGGAAAACCAGAATCTTAGACTTTAGGGACAAACTAAATAACCTTGGACTTGCCCATATGAGAGATATTTTCTCAAAAAAGAGGTTCGTCATAGTCAAAAATAAAATGCGGGTTTACTCCACTGAAGATGCTGATTACTGGAGAAGTCGTGAATATCACAATACTTTCAATAGATTGTTTGTGAAAAAACTTCGAAACTTATTTTTGAATCAACATGGAACTTGTTCTTACTGTGAATCGAAAATAATAGAAGAAGAAGTAGCCAATGGCGAAGTGCATGCTCATCACACGCTTCCTCGCTCATTCGGAGGCACAGATAGATATAGCAACCTCCGTCTACTGCACAAAGAATGCCACATTGAACTACACAAACGACTTCCTCGTAAGAAGATGAACGATATAGTCAAAACGGAATTGATTGACTACATCAAAAATCTAAAAGACTATATTAGTGATGACTCGAAAAGCCGTGTGCGGTGAAAATCGCACGCACGGTTTGGAGAGGGCTGTAGAGGGGCAACCCTCTACGGCTACTCTACATTGAAAGGCACAAGACCCCTGGACAACAACGAAATCCGTCTTGTTTCCGCCTGCTTCGATGGCACATTTGAACATATATTTTGTCCCACTCAGTAAAATTATTCGACGATCGAACGCTTCTCGCAGAACTCACACGACGAGGATATAACCTCGAAGGCATTCCAACTGCTGAGATTGTCGACGCGAAAAAAAGGCGTGACTGCACTTACCGCTGGACATTCTGCCTCAATCGCAAGCACATCTTCGTACGCTAAAGTATTCGTTGCTGCGGATTCTGATAAGTGCTTGAAGTATGCGTTCAACATTTTAATCGTCAGAGATTTCAAGACGAAATGCTACAAAAAAAGTATGTGGATCGGTGCCTTCCGCATTCAGTTCCTTTTCAACCTCTTCCAAGACAAGCACATCCTCTTCCAACGATTCCAGATACTCGGCAGGGACATCATTTTCTCTTGCCATCTCCAATTCCAGCCTGCGTAATCGGAGCCTATCCGGCAAGGATGCCCTGCCAGCCCCATCCAGTCGAGCGACAAGTTGTGCCCATTCAGCCGCTTGCGGATGTTCCTGAAAGGCGATTTTTGCGTGCTGAATCAACTCTACTAATGCAGAATCTGGACTTTTCTTCTTTAACCGAAGATAATTTCTAAGATGCGTCGTCGCCGGATGCTCCGGGTCGTCGTGATGGCACCCTAGGACTAAGACCCAGACGAAAAGAAATGTGGCGATCGGCTTTTGCATCGCTATCCTCCTAAAACCTTGAAACCCGCCCGTGTAGCTTTTCTCAAGGTGCAGCCGGCAAAGCTTCCGTTGTCACTGCTGATTCCGCAGCCACCCGTTCTTTGCGAAGCCGTTCCCGCACTCGTTCCCGCGCACGATTGACTCTTTTGCAACAACGACACGCCTTCGCTTTCACCGTCGCAGGAGCCTCAGCCCCTTCCTGAACGACAGGAGAGGTTGCAGGCACTGTGTGAACAAGCGTATAGACACAAAGCATCGAAAGAATAAGGAGACCGATGAAAATAAAAACACGTTTTTTTCGCATTTAATCGTCCTCAAATTCCACATTATATTCTATCCAAACCTCGGCGGGGTCTTTTCCTTGGGCCACTATGGCATCATGATGACTTTTCGTTTGCGTGAACTGGGATTCAAACTCTGGCACCCCTTCTTTATAGGAACTCAGTGCTTTCGCCATCTCCAACTCAATTTCATGCTTCCGCATCATCTCCGGTAAAGTGGCTTTCCCCGCGCTATCAAAACGAAACTCTAACTGTGCCCACTCTTCATAAAGCGGATGCCCCCACCAAAGAAAAAAGGCAGCTCTTTCAAGCGCAACATAGGCAGCATCTGGATCCTCGTCTCTCAGGCTCACATACACTTTCGCATACCCCGTAGCCTTCAAGAAAACTTCCGCGTCCACCATGGATTCCAGACGCGCCGCGGTCAGAATGACCTCGTCATCTGGCACATCGGGAGCAACAGCAACAGGCTGTTCTGTCTCTGAGCATCCTGTTGATAGTGTTATCAGACAACTAAGGATGAGAACACAGAAGACTGAACCTTTCATTTCAGTAACCTCCTCGGGAACGTGAGTTTGATAAATAATTGAAGAGTTTTTGTATAAAGAGAACCCTTTTGGTATAATGAAGTATCCAATCTTCAACCAAAAGGAGTTCTCCGATGAGTATTGTATCACTTTTCTGCGAAATAGACGACTTTTTTCTTGCGTATGAGAGACGGGTCGCCCGGCAGTGTCTTCCCGAGGTTCTCCCGATAGAAACACGCGGGCGACCCAGAGGGCTGCATCCGAGTGAGGTGATGACGATTCTCATTGCCTTCCATCAAAGTGGGTATCGGACGTTTAAGCACTTTTATCTCAAGCATGTCTGCGTCTATTTGCGCGCAGCGTTCCCGCATTTGGTCAGTTATAAATGTTTTCTCTGCTTTGATTGCGTATCAACTGTTGGAAAACAAACCTTCGCTGGACTTTGATGAACTTCAGGGAATCAGCGATTTACCGATGCTCATTAACGACTAACTTTTTTCAAACTCACGTTCGGTACAATTGAACCGGGATGAAAGGACCCCGTAAACGGGATCCTTCTCCCGACGTAAAGACTTCATACCCAAGTCAGTATGAAGAAAACAAGGGCTAACAAGGGTCCTCCGAGCTACTATGGGACCAACCCTTCCAGTGCCACTTTCCTTCCGATCTTCTACACCGTGTGTCCCAATAGCCACCACTCTCGTCCTCCGACTTTATCGCACCCCAAGTCGTATTGTCATAAGGGACCCAGACCCGAACCTCATCAACACAGCATGAATGCCGTGGCCATGCATCCGCGTTCTCCGTCGGAACCGGCATATCAGTCATCAGAGAAAGGCCAAGGAGCCCAACAAGAATAAGACTGAGGCGAAAAAGATGTCCACCTTTTGCATTTCTCATAGATTTAAACTCCGTTATTTTAGCGAGGATTACGGCAGGAAGGCAAAAGAGAAAGATATTTGGCATTCATGGCAATCCTCTTGTTCTTGTATAAGGTGCTAACCGAAACTCTCACGAAATGCATCCATTGTGTGATATAATTTTGGTTAGCGCTGTCATTCCGTATCAATGGCAGGGTTCTCCGCGCTGATGGGTGCTGATACCACCCTCGGCGCACCTCAAAATAGAGAGGCTGCCATTACAAGAAATGCGAACTCGGTCTGAAAACCGACGTGTTTGCGTCGAAACTCACATTACGAAATATATTAGGCAAGTTTCGTGCCAATCCCTTTAGTAAAATACGCACCCCTGTCGAATCCTCTGAAATTAAGAGAAACCTATCTATGACAACACCCCAAAACATAGGCACACACTCGGTTTACCCACAACTGCCTCAAGAAATAGAATCTTCTCCCTATCTTCAAACGTTCTATTGTCACGTCAAATGCAGACCCATTTTGAACCGCATCATTTTGATACAGTGCATCATATTGATACATGAAACCCGAGTCATTCTATCCAGATTTCCATACTCGCGCGTTCTACACAAGTGCTATCGTGCCATAAACTCAGAAAACTCCTGATACTGTTTATACTATTGGACTGTCAATCTTTAAATTGTAGATAAATTGGTTCGTAGTAGTGCGATTTATCGCACGTCCGCGGAGCAACAACGGGCAATGAAGGGTTTCCCTACTACAAACAGTGGGACTCCGAATTTTAGAAGGGACAGACGACTATGTTAACACGTCTGTGTTTTCTTACAAGGAAAAACGAAAAGGTCCCGATCCTCAAGCGTCAACATCACCGGAATAAATCTCATATCTTTTCAACTTCCTTTGCAACGTGCTTCTGCCAATCCCTAACATTTTCGCAGCTTTTGTCCGATTCCCCTCAAGCGATGCTAACACTTTACGGATGAATGTTTCTTCCACCTCTTCAAGCGTCATGTCGAGCGAAACCGTCATACTTCGGGCATTTTTAGGGACATTCACAGGGCGATTTTGATACGTTTGAAACTTTTCCGGTAAGTGTTCCGGTAAGAGTGTCTGCCCTTTGACAAAGTGAGATGCCGTTTCAATGGCATTTTCCAACTCCCGCACATTTCCGGGCCAAGGATACGCTTTGAAGACATCCAGCACGCTCGATGCTACTTGTAGAATTTCTGATGCTTCGGGTCGGAGATGCTTCCCAAGAAAGTGCAGAACCAACGCTTCAATGTCTTCGCCTCGCGCCGTCAGCGTCGGCAGGGGAATAGAGGCAACATTTAAGCGATAATAGAGGTCTTCACGAAACCTCCCATCCTTGACGGCTTCTGCCATATCTTTGTTGGTAGCCGTTACGATTCGGACATCGACCGGAATCGGCTTTTCGCCACCAACGCGTTCAATCTCAGATTCTTCAACCGCATGAAGTAGTTTCGACTGCATGGAAAGCGGCATCTCTCCGATTTCATCCAAGAAGAGTGTGCCGTTGTCTGCCCTTTCAAACTTTCCGATACGACGTGTATCAGCGCCCGTAAAGGCCCCTTTCTCATGTCCAAATAACTCACTCTCCAGTAAAGTTTCTTGCATTGCTGCGCAGTTGACAAAAATCATTTCTCCTGATCTACCGCTGTTTTTGTGCAGCGCACGCGCCACCATCCCTTTACCCGTCCCCGTTTCGCCAGAAATCAGAATCCTCATCGAGGTCGCTGCGAAGTGTTCAATTTGTTGAAGGACTTCAAAAACCTGCGGACTGTCGCCGATGATGTCACTATATTCGCCATGTAATGAATGTCTCGTCATGTAACTTGAAGTCCTCCTATCTACTCACGATAACCCAACATGCCACCTTTATCAAACACACGTTTTCTCTATAATTTAAGGACACAAGTTTCAGTCAAAAGGGTGCATAACGTAACTTGCATCAGTGTTCAATGAACGATTAAATCTAAACCTTCACCCAACCGTATATTTAAAGACTGCACTTTTGAGTGAAAAACGTGCATTATCCAAAAAAAGAGTAGTGAAAACATCTAAGGATAACACGTATCGGGGAAGACGCAATGCCCCAAAAAAACCGTTCCAATTCCACTGGACGCAGTGAAAGCAAACGGGTAGAAAAACAGCGCAACAATACCTACTGATACTGTATTGTGAAAGATATTAATTAACGTGTGTAAAGTGGGGGAGTGTTAACTCATCGGTAACACAGCACGGAATGGATGCGTGAAGTATCGAGTCGTCCACAACATCCTCGCGGACATCATGGATATGAGATAGGGAAAAACCGTTTCAGCGATGTTAATATTCATGTTGATAACTCTTGAGGACTTCCTCTACGGAGCGGCTATTTGGAAACCATCCGACGATTTTCTGCAATACCTCATCCAGTAACACATCAGGGCAAGAGGCACCAGCAGTCAATACAATATCAGTAGGAATGGCTGTCGGCTGTGGGTTGTCGGTCGTTGGAAACCAAGAGGTTTCTGATGAACCAGAGCCTTCTTGCTGATGCCCATTCTGCTGACGGTTGATCACTGACGGCTGACTGCTTTTTTGAATAAGCCAATCTTTTGTGGTCTTCACCTGTTTTGTTTCCAACTCAAGGTGTCGAATCTCTTTCGGACTCAGTAGTTCGTCTGCATCTCGAATGAAATACGTCGGGAGACGTTGCTGACAAAGCTCGACAAGATGGCTCGTATTCGATGAGTTATAACCGCCAACGACAACTGCAATATCTCCACCATCGGCAATGAGTGCGAGCGTTGCATCCTGGTTTTCCTTAGTGGCATAACAGAGCGTGTCTCTCGTATCCGCGAAATGTGCCGATATCTGTTCGGAAGTCACGCCATCACTACCATCGTGATGGTGTGCTTCCGACGTGTCCCCGTATGTCGCCCTGATCGCCTCTCGTAGTAAATCGGCAATTGACTGTGTTTCGGTGGCAAGCATCGTTGTCTGGTTGACAACACCGATACGTTTGAGGTGGACAGTCGGATCAAAACCGGGGGAGAATCGGTCTGCAAACTTTTCAAAGAAGAACACTGTATCTTTTTCACCCGATATCACCTTGGCTAACGCCTGAGCCTCCGAAAGGTCACGAACAACGACAACCGGAGCACCCGCTTGTGCATGGGAAAATGTCGCCCGGGTTTCTTCATGGTAGCGTTTCCCGTGAATAACGACAGTGTAATCCTGCTTTCCGATTTCCTCACTCCGCCGCCAAACTTTTTCAACGAACGGACACGTTGTGTTATATGCCGTGAGGGTAACGCCACGTGCTTTGAGAGCCTGTTCTACTTCAAGGGTCGTCCCAAAGGCAGGAACGATGACAACATCGTCAGGCATTAAAATATCGAAAGGGAGGAGCGGCGTACCGGCGGTATCCATCAGGAACTGGACCCCGCGCTCCTTCAGATTTTCGTTGACATGCGGATTGTGAATAATTTCAGAGAGTAGAAAGATACGTTTGTCCGGGTTTTCTGCTAACGCCTGATATGCAATTTCGATAGCGTTTTCGACACCGTAGCAGAACCCAAAATGGCGGGCGATTTTAAAGCGGACAGGTCCGAAATCCAGTAAAGTTGGCGAAAGATCTCGTTTTCGAGCATCCGTTTCTCGACGCGCACGCTTAACGACCGAGATAACCGGACTATGATAGAAATGAGGGAGTTTAAAAGTCCGCGGCATCTTTTAATTATTCCTTGCGGTTCGGCTCTTAATTTTACCTTGCGGTTCGGTCAGGTGGGTTGAGCAGATGACGTGCTTCCCCGTATATCCGCCTGCGCCGTTGTTGCAGGCTACGCGGTTTGGCTTTTGGGGCAGAATCCGCAGAAGTCCCGAATTTAGTCTGCAGGAGACGAAATTCGTTCCTCATATTACATTGCCATTCCTTAGTATTACATTGCAAAAACACCCCTCCGCTATGCTTACGGGCTACGTGTTTTCATTAATCGATACCCACTTTTAGGCACTCAAGACTTTCCGTCCCTTGGCGCGGCGGCGTGCAATGGTTTGCCTTCCATGTCGCGTGGACATCCGTTTCCGGAAGCCGAGTTTATTTTTGCGTTTCCGACGATGCGGTTGATATGTGCGCTTCATGTTTTGAATCTTCCTTTCCCTAACTAATGATTTTACGCTTGGCTTTAAAATGATACCTTATTTATGGATATTTGTCAAATTTTTTACATTGCCCGCTTAACTTTAAAAGAATCGACTTGATAAAATTTCGATTTCAGTCCAGAATATTTTGCCAACAGAAGTTGCAACATGAATTGTAAAATCAAAGAAAGTTTTCTACAAAAAATGTTGACTTTTCTGTAATATAATGGTATGATATGCTTTATATTAATGATTTTCTCATAAAAATGGTATCATGATTTTATCATAGTTTCTTATAGGAAATACGCTCATGCGGCACACCCCAAATGAAATCTGGCTGGAAATATTAGAAAAACTCAGCGATACAGCAAGGCAGGATGTCTATCTTCACCAAGCAGTCCCACTTTCAATTACAGCGGATGCGTTGAATATAGCCGTCCCTTCCGCGTATACGCGTGCAAGGATTGAGGAGCGTTTTCGTGCCGATATCCAACGGGTGTTGGCGACACTCATCGGGGCACAATGTGCCCTCATCCTTACCGTAGACGAACCCACGCCCGAAGACAGTGAAGACTTTGAAGGAACACAGAACCAACGAAATTTCAACCAAGTGCCTAATTCAAGGCGAACATCGAACACTCATGCCCGTGTGCCATCAATACAAAATGAGACGGGATTGAATCCTAACTACCGGTTCGATAGATTCATTGTTGGTTCCAGTAATATGATTTGTCACGCGACAGCCTTAGCTGTTTCAGAAAACCCCGGACGTGACTATAACCCGCTCTTTATCTACGGTGGCGTTGGATTGGGAAAAACCCATCTGCTACATGCAATTGGTAATCGACTTTTAGCATACCAACCGGATAGGAAAGTCCTCTACGTCACATCAGAAACCTTCATGAACGAGTACGTTGAATCCATCGTCAATCGCGGATCGGCACAAGGATTTCGGACAAAATACCGAACCGCAGATATGCTCTTGATTGATGACATACAGTTTTTACAAGCCAAGGAGGGTACACAAGAGGAATTCTTTAATACCTTTAATGCCCTTCACATGAACTCAAACCAGATAGTCATGAGCAGTGACCGGACACCAGACAATCTCGAAAACCTTGAAGAACGCCTTCAATCTCGGTTTCAATCAGGCATGGTCGCCGAAATCAACATGCCACAATACGAAATACGTATCGCTATTCTCCGGCAGAAATGTCGAGACCAAGGGCTGGAGAATCTCCCCGATGATGTGCTCAGTTACATCGCAGAGATGGTCACAACCAATATCCGAGAACTCGAAGGAACCTTTGTGCGGCTCATTGCGCAAGCGACAATATTCAAAGAAGATTTGACTTTGGACTTCGCGCGGCAGGTGCTGAGTGATGTTGGGACCCCTTCACCCATCCGACACCGAAAAACCGCTACATCAAGAGCCATACAAACTGCCGTCGCCGATTACTTTGGAATCGAAACAGAGGATCTCGTCTCTCATAAACGGACGAAGGAATTGGTGCAACCGCGCCAGATCGCTATGTACATGTGTAGAGAACTGACACCTATGTCATATTCAAATATTGCACAGGCGTTTAATAGGGAGAATCATACCACTGTCATCCATGCCTGCAGACAGATCGAAAAAATCATTGAAGAAAATGGCGAAGATCGAAAAATGATTCTCCTATTACTCGATCAATTCCGTTAACAAAAGCCACCAGTATGTCGCCCCAAGTTTCCCTCTTCAGTGCTCAGTTGCCCCTTTTTCAGTTTTACAATGCCCTTAAAACCTGTGGATAACTTGTGGATAACTTGTGGATAACTCTGTTATTTTTTGTGGATTGATTGTGGATAACTTGTGGATAAGTCAAAAAGTTTCAGGGTTTGTGGATAACTTGTGGATAAGTCAAAAAGTTATCCACAAGTTATCCACAGGGAATTGTCAATGGCCATCAGGGTTTAAGCGACTTATCCACTTATCCACAGCCCCTACTACTTCTACTATGGTATATAATATATATATCGTAATTAGTACAATTAATAGAATTGTGGATAACTTCAAAATTCAAAAGAGGTTAAGCAGGATTAAAAAGTTGTTAACAATATACAAAAAAGTTATTAACAACTTCCAGAAATTACGAGATTCAAAAATTTACGAACAACACCGAGAAAAGTTATCAATCTAATGTTACGCCCCTTGAACAAATGCTGCTAAACAATATTGTTCTCCGCAACTTCCGTAACTATATAGATTGCGAAGTGAGTTTTTCCAAACCTGTCAATCTAATTATTGGCGGGAACGCGCAAGGAAAAACAAACCTACTTGAAGCAATCTATTTCTTGTGTACTGCTGAATCGCACCGAGCCACTCGTGATGGTGAACTCATTCGGCACAACGAAGCAGGATTTTATCTGAGAGGAACGTTGGGAAACAGTAGTAACGATGTGATGTCGCTTGAGGCGATGAAACGCACACGTGGACAGTTCAAACTGAAAAAGGATGGCGTGATTCAAACGAAACGTTCTGAATGGATCGGGCAGTTTAATGCGGTGCTCTTCTCACCGGAATCACTGGTATTAGTGAAAGGTGGACCCGCAGAACGCCGAAGGTTTTTGGACTTGCTCATTTCACAAATCGACAGCATTTACCTAAAAAATTTGCAGAAATATAGACTGGTTCTCAGGCAACGGAACGAACTTCTTAAACAAATTCGCACGACGTTAGGGGATGCAGCACAGTTAGATGCCTGGGACAAACTTCTAATTGCACATGGTACTGCAATTATCATAAAGCGATTGGAAATTTTTCAGGAATTAAAAGCCTATGCTATGCAAAATCACCAAAAACTCACGGGTGGTAAAGAAAACCTTGCATTGACGTATTGTTCCGCATTAATGCGTAATACACATGACACAGAAGACGAAAATGCTGAAAATCCGATAGAAGAATCAGAGATTAGGTTTCTGGAGACCAAAACTGAAACCGAGATAGCAAAGGACTTCAACGTCGCTTTAAGTGCATCGCGCGGTGCTGATTTACAGAGAGGCACAACCCTCGTCGGACCACATCGCGACGATTTTCTCATCGAACTGGAGAAATCCTCTGGAATATCCAACCTTGATTCCGAAGGCGAAAATTGCTTGGAAGCCACAGACGCTGAGAAAGAGGAGATAGACGAAATTGGAATATTCCGAGAGGGAGCGAGAGCTTACGGGTCCCAGGGTCAGCAACGGACGATAGCGTTAGCACTTAAACTGGCAGAGTTAGAGTTAATCCGAGCCGTAACGGGGCAGGATCCGATTGTCCTTCTGGACGATGTCACTTCAGAATTAGATTACAAGCGAACGGAGTACCTATTAAACGTCCTCCAAAATTTGAGCGCGCAAACCTTCATCACTGCGACCCACGCTGAACCGCTTGTGTACCACCTCAATCAACCAAACGTCCTAACAGTGGAGAACGCCCAGATAAACCATACCCCTTAAACTAATTTTAAATGATTGGCCCTTGGGCACCGCTCCATTACACAGAACAGTGGCTTCCTGCTAATTAAATTCACCGAAAATCGGTGCTGAACGAAGTAGAACAACGCCCAGAAGCCAATAGTTTAAAAATTGGAAGACAGAAGATGGACAAAAGCCGAAACTTACATCATCTCCTTGATGAACTCATACGAACACACAACCTTGAGCCCAAGATTCTTGAACAAAAAGTCTTCGCTCTCTGGCGGGAATACCTTGGTACGCCGCTTGGTACAGGAACAGTCCCGGTATCATTGTCGAATGGTACCCTGAAGATTTATACGGAATACTCGGCTTACATAACAGAACTATCGCTTCTCAAACAGAGGATCATAGACGACCTGAACGCCAAATTAGGGCAACCCGTTCTCACGGACTTTCGAATAGAACTCCGTCCAGCACGTGCAACGAAACCTCATGAGACAGAAAGCCGCTCCCCAAACATAAAAACGTCGGAAGAAAACTCTATTGTCAGTAACCAAGTCCCGCCTGAACAGTTAGAGAAAATTGAACAAGCACTCGCAAGCGTGTTGGACCCGCAATTAAAAAATTCCTTGTGGCAATTATTCATGACACAAAGCAAGGAGAAACCTTGACAATTTCAATAGTTCCAGATTTGGATTTGTCCCGTGTGTATTGTGCGAAAAAGTGCATTTTTCCCTTGACAAAAAGCACCATAAAATGATATAATACCTTTACTACAATGAGCGGAAAAGCAATCATTAGCGTCCCTTTCAACGATCTTCCGTATAACGGGTGGGGACCCCGGTTGCGTGTTTGCCTCCCACTCAACAGCGGATAACTGCCTGATACCTGATTCCTATGAAGACAGAAAAATACGAGTTATATCACCAGTCGAATATCATACAGATTGGTAATCTGATAGACGATCTGCATCGTGTGCATGTCCACCTGATATTATTGCAGAGACGCTATTATCGTATCTATCGTAAGTATGCGCCACTGTCTCGTATCCTGAAACATATAACGAAGTTGAAACGGACAAGTAAACCGCATTGGAATCAACTGCCAAGTCAAATGATCCAAGACGTTGCGATCCGCATTGATTTGGGTTATCAAGCCTTTTTTGACAATATAGAAGACCGCAAGTTAGGCAAAACGAAACGCAAAGTCGGCAAACCGAAAATCAAGCCAAATCATAAGTATAAGTCAATCACGTTGACACAAGCAGGCTACAAAATAGCAGGTAACCGCTTGACGATCAACTGTCTGAAAAAGTCATTCACCCTTTGGAAACACCGTCAATGGACGGGCAGAATAAAAAAAATAACAATCAAGCGCGATACTGTAGGTGATTACTATTTGTATCTCGTCTGTGAGGATTGTAAACCTTCCAAGAAACTCCCACTGACCGGTAATGAGGCAGGGGTAGACTTCGGAATGAAAACATTTCTCATACTTTCAGACGGCATAAAGATAGCGTCGCCAGAATTCTATAAACAGAGTCTCAACGCGATCCGTTCAGCAAACAAGGCACTCTCTCGTAAGCAATATCTTTCAAGGGGTTGGTTTCGTGCAAAACGCCACCTTGCCCGCGTCCATAAGGATATAGCAAATCGTAGACGTGACTGGTTCTTTAAATTGGCACTTCGCCTTGTTCGCAGATACGATAGGATTGCGATTGAGACGCTGAATCTTGAAGGTATGAAAAAACTTTGGGGACGCAAAGTCTCTGATATAGCCTTCGGTGAGTTCTCATTGATACTTCAATGGACGTGTGCCAAATATGGGAAAGTGTTTGCGAAAGCAGGACGGTGGCAACCGACAACGAAAGCATGCCATGCCTGTAAATATAAGAGCGAAACACTCACACTTTCCGACAGATATTGGACGTGTTCAAAATGCAGTACCTCTCACGACAGAGATATAAACGCTGCGATAAACATTTTGCAGGCAGGGGTAGCGGTCTAAGGAGACCATAAAACCGATCTGATTCGGAATAATTGCCTGCGGGTGGAGTGATAATAAGACGGTGGACTCTTTGAGAAAACCGCAGTCGCTATGAAACCAAAGCCCCTACCTTTATTTAGGTAGTGGGTGCTATCACTTACGTTAAGTAACGGGCTGTTATCACTTACGTTAAGTTTGTTAAGGAGGTACACAAGGTATTTCCCAACATAGTACCAACGCCCCTAAAAATTCTTACTGTAAAGCAAAAAAGCAACCATGCCCGTTAGGGCAAATTCACAGCGAGGGATCATAATTAAAGATGTCAAAAAAAGCACGCACATATACGGCAAGCGATATACAAATCCTTGAAGGACTTGAAGCTGTCAGAAAACGTCCAAGTATGTACATCGGCAGTACGGGTCCCGCTGGACTACATCATCTCGTCACAGAACTGGTCGATAATTCCATAGACGAAATCGGTGCCGGTTACGGGACACAAGTCACAGTTAATCTCCATCGCGATGGTAGTGTAAGCGTCACTGATGACGGACGAGGTATTCCTGTTGGCACCCACGCGACAGGAGTTTCTGCTCTTGAGGTAGTTATGACCACACTACACGCTGGCGGTAAATTTGATGGTCGAGAACAGGTCGGCTACCAAACCGCTGGTGGCTTGCACGGTGTTGGTGCGTCTTGTGTCAATGCCCTCTCTGAATGGCTCCACGTGCAAGTCTATCAAAACGGCGCAATTTACGAGCAGCACTACGCTCGCGGTATCCCACAGACATCTGTAGAGAAAGCCGGTAAAAGTAATAAAACAGGCACCCAGACGACATTCATGCCAGATTCCGAGATATTTGATACGCTCGACTTTTCACACGATATCCTTCGGGACCGGCTTAGAGAACTTGCGTTTCTTAACAAAGGCGTACGGATCCAATTTCACGACGTTCGTGATGATGAAAATTCGGAACCAATTGCTTTTCAATACGACGGCGGAATTGCCTCTTTCGTCACCTACCATAACCAAAACAAAGAAGTCCTGCATTCCGAACCCATTTACATAGAGGGTATTGAGTCAGAGGTTGCAGTAGAGATCGCCTTTCAGTTCAATACTACTTATACAGAGAGCATTAGCTCCTATGCCAATAACATTCGTACCCCTGAAGGTGGATTTCACGAGAGCGGCTTTAAGAGTGCTGTTACTCGTGCCTTCAAAACGTATGCCACTGCCAACGATCTCCTGCGCAGTGCGAAGATAAATCTCACTGGCGAAGACATCCGCGAAGGAATGACTGCAATCATCAGCGTTAAAGTCCCGGATCCGCAATTTGAAGGACAGACAAAGTCGAAACTTGGAAATACAGAGGTCGAAGGAATCGTTCAGAGTTTTGTTGGTTCCCGTCTCAAAATACTTCTGGAAGAAAACCCTGCTGTTTCTAAACGCATCATCCAAAAAGCAATCCAAGCCGCGCAAGCTCGCGAAGCCGCCCGCAGCGCACGTGAGGTTATCCGCCGCAAAAGTGTCCTTGACTCCGCTTCTATGCCGGGAAAACTTGCTGACTGTTCTGAGCGCGACTCATCCCGAACCGAGCTCTTCCTCGTAGAAGGAGACTCCGCCGGCGGGACCGCCAAACAGGGAAGGGATCGGCAGAACCAAGCTGTCCTCCCGCTTAAAGGTAAAGGTATCAATGTAGACAAGGCAAGGCTCGACAAAATACTCAAAAATGCCCAAGTCATTGACATCATCACGGCACTGGGAACCGGGATCGGTGCTGAAGAGTTCACTCTTGAAAAGCTCCGCTACGCCAAAATTATCATTATGGCGGATGCCGATGTTGATGGTGCTCACATCCGAACGTTGCTTTTAACTTTCTTCTTCCGACAGATGCCTGAACTCATCGCTGCTGGGCATCTCTACATTGCCCAACCACCACTTTACCAAGTTAGAAAGGGCAGAAATTCACAGTACTTACAAGATGATGAGGAAATGGAAGACTACCTCCTCACCTTAGCACTTGATACCGTCCAGATAACAAACGCTCGGAGGGACGCACCTTATACGTCATCAGAGTATCGGACCATCGCCAACTCTGTTCGCAAAATTCAAGGTCTCATTAATCAAATCAACCTGAGTGGTGTATCGCTCTCAAGTTTGAGAAGTGAGGCTCCAGATCCAGCGGACACATCCGACAACGTAGATAAATTACTTGAGATGCTTAATGTATCTCCTATACAGGTAGATGATCCGCCTACTGCAGCACAAGAAACTTCCGAAGACGCAGCTTCTACCAGTCCACAAACAATGCTTTTTGCAACCGATGAAACGGTCGACAGACCGAGTGCCGCTGAGCACACTCCACGGACATGGCATCACGAACTCCGGCGTGAACTCGAGAAACTTGCAGAGTTTGACATTCAAGAGACGGACTTTCTTTCCTCAGACGAGAAGAATGGTTCGGGTACAGCAAAGAGCCAAAAATTGTTTAGCGTTCAACCGGAAAATGGCGAAGTCTACCAGGCAGACGATATTTTATCACTCGTGCAACATCTTTTTGAGATAGAACACCGCGGTCTCACGATTACTCGATACAAAGGCTTAGCCGAAATGAACGCTGAGCAGCTACGAGACACCACTATGCGCCAAGACGAGCGCATCCTGCTTAGAGTGACGCTTGAAGACGCCGTCGAAGCTGACCGCATCTTTACGCTTCTCATGGGGGATACTGTTGAACCTCGACGAAAATTCATAGAGCGCTATGGGTCTCAGGTAAACCTTGATTTATACGGTGCCTAAATCTTCTATTCATTGCATTAGTTACCCGATATAGGAACAATCGGTTTCCGACGATGATACGGTAAGGACATCTCTTGTGGGTGTCCGTAACCTCTTAGTTAGTAGTTTATTTTTTTCAAGGCTTAGCTTAACGAGCCTGGATTTATTAGCAACAGAGGATACCGATTGTTTCCACAGAAAAGGAATAATCAATAATATAAAAAATACAATGGAAAACATCCAAGAACGCAACATAGAAAACGAATTGACGACATCGTATCTCACTTACGCGATGAGTGTCAACACCAACCGCGCGATACCTGATGTCCGCGATGGTCTCAAACCGAGTACCCGTCGGATTATTTACGCGATGGGAGAGATAAATCTCACTGCAAACCGACCTTATGACAAATGCGCTGCTGTTGTTGGGGAGGTGATGAAAAACTATCATCCACACGGTGATGGTCCCATTTACGGCACCCTTGTTGGATTAGCACAGCCGTTTAACATACGCTATCCGATAGTAGACGGACAGGGAAACTTTGGGAGTATTGACGACGATCCACCGGGTGCGATGCGCTATACGGAATGTCGCCTTACTGTTATTGCCAGTGAGATGCTCACTGACATTGAAAAGCAGGTGGTTGATTTTCAGCCCAATTATAAGGATTCCCTTGAAGAACCGACAGTCCTTCCTGGTCTACTGCCGAATTTGCTCGTCAATGGCACAACAGGTATAGGTGTTGGTTATCTTACCCGCATACCGCCGCACAACCTCAGTGAAGTTGTTGACGCGCTACTTCATAAGCTCACAGATCCAGATGCCACTTCAGAAACTCTCATGGAACACATCCCCGGACCCGACTTTCCTACCTCAGGTATTATTGTCGGTACCAGTGGTATAGAGCAGATGTATACCACCGGCAGGGGAAGCATCACTATCCGAGCCAAGGCGCTCATAGAAAGAGTTTCCATACGCGGGTCGGAACGAGAACAGATCATCATCACCGAAATTCCGTATCAAGTAAAGAAAAACCAACTGTTAGAGCGGATGTATCAATTGGTTGTCAGTAAAACGATTACTGGAATTGACGACATCCGAGATGAATCAGATAAAGAAATTCGTATCGTCATACCTCTCAAACGCGGTGAAATTGCCCAAGTTATCCTGAATCAACTGTATAAGCACACGCAGATGCAGACGAACTTCAGTGCAAGTCTGCTCTGTCTTGTAGATGGGCTTCCGAAGATTCTGACGCTTGAGGAAATCATCCGCCACTATCTCGCACACCGTAGGGATGTGGTTCGGCGGCGGACGCAATTTGAACTCACACGTGCCGAACGTAGAACTCACATTTTAGAAGGATATCTCTTAGCACTACAAAACCTCGAAGCAATTATCGAACTCGTTCAAATAGCTGAGTCACCGCAAGCGGCAGAACAGGAACTCCGAGACACTTATCAGCTCACCGAGCAGCAGGCGAGGGAAATTCTCACGATGACGCTCCGGCAGTTGACAGGACTGGAACGTCAACGAATTCATGATGAATATACGGAGCTCCTTGATCAAATTGCTGAATTTCGAGCGATCCTCGCCAACGAAACATTGATAACGGATATTGTCCGAACGGAACTTGAGACCCTGAAAGAAAAATATGGTGACGAACGCCGTACCGAAATTACAGGTGAGGTCAAAGAATTTGAAGTCGAAGATCTCATTGCTGATGAGGAGATGGTGGTCACGTTATCGCATGCTGGTTACATCAAGCGGTTACCTATGGACACCTATCGGAAGCAGCACCGCGGCGGGGTTGGGATCAGGGGTGCTGCGGCAAAGGATGGCGATTTTCTGGAACACATCTTTGTCGCCACCGCCCATCAGAACATTCTGTTTTTCACGGATTTGGGCAAATGTTATACGCTGAAGGTCTATCAAATCCCTGAATCCAGTCGTCAGTCGGCTGGGCGCGCAGTAGTGAACCTACTTCGTTTAGCACAAGGTGAAAACATCACAGCCTATGTTACGGTTCCTCCCAAGGTCGTCAGTCAAGAAATTGAAGCGGTTGAGGAGGCAGATGCCGGCGAGGTTGCATCGGATGCATTCGTCTTCATGGCGACCCAACAGGGCATTGTCAAAAAGACAGGACTTACCCGCTTTGAAAACACACTCTCAAGCGGTATTATTGCTGTTAACCTTGACGATGGCGATAAACTTATCGGTGCCCAAGTAACGGACGGTAATTCCGATGTCATCCTTGTCACGCACAAAGGGGTTGCTATACGCTTCAGTGAGAAAGATGTTAGACCTCTCGGACGCAACACGCGAGGCGTGCGTGGAATAGAACTGGGGAACGAGGATTACGTCGCACAAATGGTTATTGTTAACAGTGAATCATTGGAAGTAGAAACGAACAAAGTAAGAGCTTCCAAAGGAAAAGATACGCTGTTAATTGTTACAGAGAACGGGTACGGTAAGCGGACGGCTGTCTCTGCTTATCGTTCACAAAAACGCGGCGGAAAAGGTGTGATTGCCATTGGGAAATCTACCCGAAACGGGGCAGTTGTCGCTGCAAAACGCGTCGCAAATGTCGATGAACTTGTTCTCATTAGCTCAAACGGATATGTTACCCGAACTGCAGTCGGTGACATTCGGCGCATCGGGCGTAACACCCAAGGCGTGCGAATAATGGCACTTCAATCAGATGAAAAGCTTGTTGACGCAGCTAAGATCGAACTCTCATCCTCCCTGCTATAGATGCCGCTGGCGTGATGAGAAACTACAAGGAAAAAGGAAACATTTCACCAGAGGAATAAACGATGGAACATTTTACTTGTCATCAAAGAAATCCCTTGCTCCAGCGGAGTAATATGTCTGTAAGGCTCTTAATCCTTGTTTTAATCACAGCATGTTTTCTTTTTGGGTCCAACTTGCAAGCCCAGACCGGAGGTCAGACCCCTGAGTTGGTGGTACTTCCTGATGCTAATATGGGATTAAATGCTGACATGGTCCGCGTAGCAGAACTCCATACTAACCTAATGTGGGCAGTATACTGCCAAACAGGCGAACGCAGCATTCCAAAAAGCAAAACTCTTTACGATGTCTTAATTAAGGAAATTGATGACTCTTCCACAATTCTCAAAAACGGACTTCTATCTGCACGCGAGATAAGTTTTATTTATGCCGAACGTGCGTCACTCCGGTTTCCTAAACTGCAGGATATCAAAGGGGCAGAAGAAGACGCAAAAACAGCCATTAAATTTAATCCTGAAAATGTAAAGGCAACATGGGTACTTGCCCAAATAGTGACAAACCGATTCATTTATTATATGGAACGGAACAGAAATGGTAAAATACCGAATGCTCTACAAAAGGAGATGTTTGATGTTCTAAAACGCGTGGTCGAGATAGATCCGGACCATGATAGGGCTCACTTCTACCTTGGTAGTATGGCGCGTGATCTCGGCGATACCGAGCTTGCCATTACGTCCTTCAAGGCACTTACACGTATTATTCCTTATGATGACCGATATTATAGGGAACTTGCTGAACTCTATAAAACTCAAAATCGGCTTGATGAAGCTTTGCAGTCCTATGAAAGGGTCGTCACTATTCGCCCCGAACAGAAAAGTGCTCGAAACCGCCTTGGGCAACTTTACCTTCAAACCGGTGACTATCCTGCAGCTATCAAGACTTTTCTCTCTATTTTGTCACCACTTGAAGGACAGCCGGAGACTAATAGGGCAACGGAGCGCACTACGCGTGATGTCGGTGAATCTGAAATTGAAGCACATCACGGTATTAGTCTCGCGTATCAGGCACAAAATGATTTTGAACAGTCTGAATTTCATATCATGCGTATGATTACTCTACTGGAGGAACAGGCAAAACGGACTCGCACCGGTTTCCGGACCAGAAGCAGTGAACGTGTCGAATTAGCCCAACGGATCCAAGACGCACGTTACACTCTCGGGCAAATTTACCTCAAATTCAATGTGCCTCGAAAAGCCATACAAACTTTCACGAATATTTTGGATATTGATGATAAATATGTTCCTGCGCTTTCCGGTATAGGGATGGCGTATCAAATGCAAGACGATGTGAAACGCGCAGAAACTTATCTCCGTAGGGCGATTGAGTTATCTGATGATGAAGAATTACCGGATGCGTATAACGCATTAGGATATCTTTATGCAGAGCAGGGCATCAATTTAGATGAAGCCGCAGCTTTGGTTCGTCGTGCACTCAAAAGCGTACCGAAATCTGGAGCATACCTTGATAGTTTGGGGTTCATCTACTTTAAGCAAGGCAAACTTGATGCCGCTATAGAAAATTTGGAGCAGGCACTCCACTATCTGCCGGATACTCCTGTAATTCTCTTACATCTTGCTGATGCTTATCTCGGAAAAGGCTTGAAACAGAAGGCACTGCAAACTTTGGAGCAAGCCGTCATACTTGAACCAAATAACGATGAACTGCGCCAGAGACTTAACGCCGTTCAATCCCGCTGAGATAGTTGTCAGTCTTCAGTTAAAAGAGACTTTGGGTTAAAAAATATGCTCTTGTGACTGATAACTGATAACTGATAACTGATGACTATACAAAAGCTTGTTAGAATCTCATATTCATATCTGCTCTTTGTATTACTATTACTGCTTTTGGGGTTACCCTACAGCAGTTCAGCATATCTCTGCGGAACACCGTATCTGTCAAATCCACAACGTGTAGCTGACGCTACAAACGCTCCACAGCAGCTTTTTCCACCCGGAAACCAGACTGCGCCTGCCTTGCCGGCTGCGCCTGCTTTACCCATTGGCACGGAACGAACCTTCTTCGCCCCTGATTTTAGAAGCATGCAACAGTACACTGTCTCCACAGTTCTACGTGGTGTGGGTAGTTTCTGCTACGTCTTTGTTGAGGAATCTGAATGGAACACACGGGTTACCGCCGGAACCGTTCAGGCAATGATCCGAGCTTTTGACACCGCTACACCAGCGAATCCACAGCAGGGAATTTATTCGACGTTGACGAAGCTCTTCGGTGCCCCACCGGATATTGATGGAAACGGCAGGGTTATCTTACTCCTACTTAATATTCAAGATGCACGCGGCGCGGACCGTTACACAGCGGGTTTTTTCAATCCGGCGGATCAGCATCGGGGTTTACTTCGAAATCCGGGTTTCCGAGGGTTTCCGATTCGTAGTAACGAAGCGGAGATGTTATATATTGATACGCAACCCCTCAATCCGAACAGTGAGAGAGCACACAATGTTGTGGCACATGAATTTCAGCACCTCCTCAATTGGCATCAGGATACAAGGGAAGTAACTTGGGTTGATGAGGGATGTGCGGTGTATGCTTCATTTCTCTGCGGTTATTCTGTGGCGGAACATGTCGCGGCATTTGAAAAGATGCCCTCCATCTCGCTTGTAACGTGGCCGGAGGGAGGTGCAGACTCGCTCCCACACTACGGTGCGTCCTTCTTGTGGATGCTCTATCTTCATGAGCAATACGGTGGTATAGGGACACTTATCGAAATTGTCCAAAATCGCGGCACATCGCTCACCGGTATCTCAGATGCCCTTGCATCTCGAGGGATAACCCAAACAATTTCTGACATCTTCATTGAATGGAAATTGGCTAACTATTTATCTGAGTATCGTGCTATCAGACTTTCTATCACGCCTCGTCGCTGGCATGACTCCTATCCAAGCGGCACGCAGCAGGGGCAGTTGAGCAATTTTTCGGCGGAGTATATCGGCTTTAGAGGTGCTGAGGGGTTAACACTTGGGTTCTCAAGTAGTTCTCCAGCGAGTAGCGCTGTTCATGCAATTGAATTTCATAACACTGGTACTGTTGATATCAAAGAGATAAAGTTGTCAGCTGGTAATACTGGCTCCGTTGTATTGGCGGATACTGCCAGAGAGGTCCTTCTTGTTCCCAGTTTGCAAATGGAATCAATCAATGTTCAGGCACACAACTCGACATACCAGTATAGTGCAACTCGCGGTGCGCATATCACCTTTATCACGGCTGCAATTCCTAATCCGGTGCATCCGCGTTACTGGGACATCATCGCTGAGTCGGCTGAACCCCTCGTCGGGTTAACGCCCACTGTAACGCTAATGCTCTCTGACAGCAAGACGGAACGGCCTTATCGAGAAGCACAAGCCATGTATCTTATAACACAGAATCTACAGGATAACCGCTTGTATCGATTCTCGTTCCTTCTTGAACCGGAAATAGCACCGAAGTCTGTGATATATGAGGTTTCACTTGATTCGAGACCTGTTGGTACAGGATCCTTAACCGACTTTTGATTATTCCTTGCGGTTCGGTCAGGTGGGTTGACTCTTTGAAGTACTTTTGCGTAGACCCGCCTGCACCTGCTTCGCAGTGAGAATGCAGGCTCATGTTTTTGACCTTACGGATGTATAACTTAGTCACACATTAACTATAAACCTGCCCGAAATGGAATGGAGGGCAGATCAGGAGGCCATAGTTAAAAAATGCAACCTACACTCTATGCTGGAACCATTGGACAAAGCGTCTGGCGCAGTACTGACAGTGGAGACACATGGCGCAGGGCAAGTAATGAACTTTTTCCAGAAGCCGACGTTCGCGCGATAGCCGTTAATCCAAGTAACTCAGACATCCTCTATGCCGGTACCGAAAAAGGTATCTTCCGATCAGACAATGCTGCTGAATCATGGCATCGTCTCTCAAGTCCTATGGATGAATTGGAAGTTTGGGCGATTACTGTTGATCCAAGAACACCGAACACACTCTACGCGGGGACATGTCCGTCTGCGCTCTTCAAATCCACTGACGGTGGTGATAACTGGAAGCAACTCAACGCTGACCTCGCCCAAGAATGCGAAGGTGTCCCGATTATCCCGCGTGTCACAACCTTCGTGATTGATCCCGAAGATTCGCAAATGCTCTATGCTGGGATTGAGATTGATGGGATGCGCCTCAGTACAGATGGCGGTGAAACATGGGTTGAGCGCAGTGAGGGTCTCAGTAGTCTTGATATTCATGGACTCTGTGTGGTTCCTGGTTCACCCAAAACTATCATTGCTGCGACGAACAATGATGTCTGTGTAACTACAGACATGGGACAACAGTGGACACCATTGAATGTCAAAGCACACTATCCATGGCCCTATTGTCGAGCAGCGTTTTTCCTCAATGGCAACGCGGGGCGGGTCTTTATCGGTGCTGGAAATGGACCTCCTGGCGATCAGGGCGGGATTTTCTCAACGCTCGATGCTGGGAAGACGTGGAACCGAGCCGATATCGGCAGAACAGCGAATAGCACAATCTGGTGTTTTGCTCACAACCCGCAGTTTGATGACCTTCTTATCGCTTGCAGTGTGAGTGGACAACTCTACCGTAGTACAGATTCTGGCAATTCATGGACCAAGCTTGATCACGAATTTGGAGAAGTTCGGGCGTTAGCCATTGGATAAATGCTTGACTTATTTCCGTAATTTATGGTATGCTGTTGTAAAATGTAGGGCACAGGCGAATTGTGCCTTGATAGCACAGTTCGGGTTCCAATATGTGGGCGCGATCGTTCAATCTCGCCCAAAGTGAAGCCGGTTTATAAGCCTGATCGTCAGGAAACCGGAATCCCCTTGAGCTCAAGACATCAGATATGCCGACGAGATTTTTAAGTGGACGCAATCGCATCAGAAGTCTCGCGAGTTATAGGTTGGGATGAGAAACAGAATTTCTGACCCAATCTACAAAAATTTGGCTTTTAAGTTACGCCCAAAATTATAGGAGGCACACTTAAGTGATACGTTTCTTTACACTTCTATTCATACCGCTTCTCTGCATTGCAATGGCGGGCTGCTCTGGTGAGCCGGGTGAAGTTGACATTGATACCCCACCCCCAATTAGTGATGCAAAGCACATTACAATTGTCCCGTTCTTTGCTGAAACAGGATCGACAGAAGACATCAACAAGTTAGCTGGGCGAATTAGCGTGAACCTCGCAACCCGTCTGGAGTTGATATTCAAAGAGGCAGAGTGGTCTTATGACATCTCAAAAAAAGTTCAACCGGTTGCAGATAAACTCGCAGAGTTAGGCTTAACGCTGGACCAAATCTACGCAGATCCTGCTTTGGCAGCGAAACTCGGACAGGGACTCGGTACGGATATGGTCATCATCGGAAGGGTGGAAAAACCGAAGTTAACTTCGCAGGACTACGACCAACATCTTATGAAACAGGGGAGACAAGGCGGAATTTCCGGTACATCCACCTATATTCGCACTCGCCTTACTGCTATTGGTCGTATCCGCATCAAAGTGATTGATGCAAACTCTGGGGAGATCATTTTTAACAACCGTATCCGATCATATCTCAAGTATTGGTATGCCTATCAAACCCAGCAGAGCGAACAGCAAATATTCAAGAGCGATATGGATAGACTTGCCGATTTAGGTAAATATCTCCCGCTCAGAATCGCTTATATTCTCCATCCAACGGGGTTAAAGTTGGAGCCGGAACAACGAATTTTGCTTAAACCGGATATTGTACTTAAAGGGACAGGCGGTGTTGTTGAGTTTAACTAAGGCATTGTAGGCTTTGTAAACAATCAAACCATACGTCTGCTGTAGGCACTCGTGGAGAGCCTCGGATTGCCGATCTTTGTGAAGCGAGAAACACAAACAACTGAGGAAAGGTGGCTACAAGCCCCGACTTCAGTCAGCAGATAGTTGGCAAGAGTAGGCACGGTTATAATATAAACCGTGCCTGACTTTCTGCTTCTCGGAAGTCCACCGATGCAATCGCTGTGTGGGGGCTTCCGAACCTTTCATTTCTTATCAGGGAGAGAGACTCACGAAAAAGTTTTCGAGTTGGCGGGTGTAGGCTTCACCGTACTTCAAAAGTTGGAGAGCGGCATCATACAGTTCTGAAGGCGCGAGTTCTTGGTAGGGATTCGCGATTTTCTCGTAGTAATCTAAAGCCTCCATAAAAAAATCCATGGTTTCCCGGTCAATAGCACTACTTTGATGTAAGGCGCGAAAACTGTGGTGCTTTTGCTGCGGTGGTGTCTTTCCACTAAATTCGATTATAACATTGTTGATGTCCACGGCGCGTTGAATGATCATAAGGTAGCAGCTTTTAACATAAGAATGTGTAATCCTATCCCCTTCAACATATTCTTCTTCATTTTCCGGTAGCCCATGCCGTAATTGGTCAAAACATTCGTTTATAGATTCCAACTTCGCTTTCACCGGGTTGAATCGGCGATTCTCGGTTTTTTTGGGGCTTCTCACTTTTCTTTTTCCCATTTCCTCTTCCTTTTCTTGTATAGTTTGTTGTTGTTTTACAGGTCCAATTCTTTTAGACGTTGACAAACTTAAAAAGTTGTAACTTTGTTATTTTTTCTTAGAGGTCTTAGGTCACTGACGAATTGAAAATCTAAAACCTGCGTTTAAACTTGGTATAATCTTTCTAAATGTGTTAAAATTATGGAATTCCTTTTAAGCACCCCAGATGAGGTTTAACAAATAAATTGGGTAATTGTGGCTACGCGACATGCGATGAATGCACGTCGCATGAACCAACGGTATGAATGCCGTGTGGCATTCACCGGGTCGAGTACGCCGCAAATCGCACTACTACGAACTGACCTACTTGTTGCCACACGTCATAGAATTACCGGATTAAATTCTTAATCTTCATGAGGGGTGCAATGTTTATAGGAGAGACAGTGAAAGCAATTATTAGGACTGGCGATGGCGGACCGGAAGTCCTTCAATTAGGCGAAATCGCATCACCGAATCCAACAGAAACACAAATCTTAGTGGATGTCCACGCCACTGCTTTAAATCGAGCCGATATGATTCAGCGACGCGGTGGATATCCGCCACCGCCAGGTGACTCTGAGGTCCTGGGCTTAGAAATCGCTGGGACTGTTTCAGCGATGGGTAATGCTGTAAAAGGCGTGTCGAAAGGGGATCGCGTTTTTGGACTCGTTGGGGGTGGTGGTTATGCGGAGCAAGCCGTTATTGATTACCGCATGGCAATGCCGATGCCTGACGAATGGACGTTTGAACAAGCCACCGCGGTGCCTGAAGTATTTTTTACAGCAAGTGACAACATCTTCACCCAAGGTGGATTATCAACTGGTGAGGTGATCCTGATTCATGCAGGAGGCAGTGGTGTCGGCAGTGCTGGTGTCCAAATCTCACATCATGCCGGTGCCAAGGTTTTTGTCACTGCGGGGACCTCGGAGAAAATTGAAAATTGCAAGGCACTCGGTGCAGTAGAAGGCATCAACTACAAAGAAGAAGATTTCGCTGCCGAAATTCTACGTTTGACAGATGGACAAGGTGTAGATGTTATTGTGGACTTTATCGGAGCATCTTATCTTGAACGGAACCTTTCTGTGCTTAAAACAAAGGGTAGACTTTTACAACTCGGATTAATCAGTGGTTCAGTCACAGAAATTAACCTCAACACCGTAATGCGCAAAAGGCTCCAGCTGATAGGGTCCGTCCTCCGGACTCGATCTATTGACGAAAAAATCGGTGTCACGCAACGCTTTATGGATCGTTGGTTACCCGAATTGAAGAGCGGCAAAATCCGACCCATTATCGACACCGTTTTCCCATTAGCACAAGTGCAAGATGCCCATGCGTATATGGAAGCGAATCGCAATTTCGGAAAAATTATTTTACAGGTGAGATAGAAAATAGTGAAGGATACGCCCTTCACAATACACTTAATAACACAAAGTTTCATATTCAATACATCGGAGGAAGAGTTGTTGGTTATCAGCTGTCAGTATGCTTCGCAGTGAGAATAAAATGAGTGTGAAAATTTAAAAAACACCCGTCACTGTTACAAAGGTACAAAGGCTACTGAAAACTGAAAACTGAAAACTGAAAACTGAATGCTGTTCTTAAAACAGGTAGGAGCGGAGCACAAACCTGTATACGCTCTATTCAGGCTTGGTGTGATACTGGGCATCCAGGTTCTCTCTTTTGTAGGAGGGATGTTTTTGCTGGGGCATCCCCCCGATTCCTTCGCAGAGATTACCCAATCTACATCAACAGATGGAATTACCCTTCAATTCACCTTGCCGGAACTGACTATATCTGAGGTAACCCGAGATAATATCCGCTATCAAGAGGTGAATTACGCCGACTGCCACTTCACCGACGAACCGGGAAACCCCAAAATTCCTGTCACGCGCCTCATGTTGGGTATCCCCGCGGCAGCTACAATCGAAGCAGTTGATGTCTCTGCTACGCCTGCTGAAACACGTAACGGTGTGCGCCTCGTTCCAGTTCCCATTTTCGATATACATGAACTCGATTCACAGCACTCGGCTTCGCAGCACTGGTCGGAAAGTGGGAGTGCGTATTTAAAGAAAAATGGCTCGCTGGTTTCTGGAAACCGCTCATATCCTGGGCATCCTCTTGCTCGGGTCGTCCGTGAAGGCTATATTCGTAGTCAACGGGTTATAGCGTTGGCACTATATCCTGTGCAATATCTGCCGAACACTCGTCAACTGCGTTTGTATTCACGCTTCACAGTGAACATTCGTTTCTCCTATACAAAACAGAAGGGACCGCTCACAGCGCAAGGAAGCGGCTCACAAATTTTTCCTGAGCAAAGGATAACTGTGCAGGAATCGGAAGCTTTCGAGCGTGCATTCTCACATCAACTCTTTAATGCTGAACAAGCCGCTCACTTCCGCGCACCCCGTCCACTGGTACCTGCAGCACCAACACTTATTCCCAACGGAGGTAATGGAACACGTTATAAGTTGTTTATTCAAGAAACAGGTATCTACGCAGTAACAGCGGCATCTCTGCAGAACGACTGGGGCGTAGATCTCATTGGTACGCATCCTGCAAGACTTCGACTCACACAAGGAAATAGAGACATTCCTGTCTACATCAGCGGTGCGGCAGATGGTAGCTTTGACCCGAACGACGCTATCTTTTTCCTTGGTCATAAACCTGAAAATCGATATAGCCGTTGGAATGTCTATTGGCTCACGCTTGACAACAGTGGACGTGTTCCCGCTCGGGTGCCGCAGGTTACCGCCAGTCCCACAGACCAAACAGCGACACAGGTTCCCACCTTCCGCTCTAAAGTGAATTTTGAAGAGGATTACCTGACGAGTAACCTCGAATTTGTCCATACTGAGACTGTTTCGCCTGGTGACAAGCACGGTTGGTTTGATGCCTTAGATTTCTGGTACTGGGATGGTATCAAAAATGGGGGCGATTCCGCCGAGATGCGTCTTGAATTTCCGCTTTATGATGTCGCAAAAAGTTTCGATCCGCCACATATCTCCGTTGATTTGCAGGGCGGCACACCGGTATCACATGAAATTTTGGTCGCTATTAACGGAGTCCGAATTGATTTTGCGAAGTGGGAACAACAAGACACACTTACTGTTGGACGTACCTTGCGTACTTGGGATACACTCAAGGACAGCGTCAAAGGCGAGCATAACGTGTTGTCTTTAGCCAGAGTTGACAGCAACGTTGATGAGGATACCACCCGATACCCGTATCATGTCTACCTCAACCGCTTTTCTGTCGAGTATACTCGCCTCTTCCGGGCTGTTGCCGAAGAATTATGGTTCAGATCACCCACTCCCGATCCGACCTCACGAGAGCAGTTTCCGGGTGCTCGTAAACTTCAGTATAAAATTGAGGCGTTCCGTGACCCGGGTATACATATTTTTGAGACGGATGGTACGCATCTCACCGCTCGGATGCAAGGTGTGAATGTAGAGGTAGATGTGGGAGCGGTTTCTAACCGCGATTCCTATAATGCGCTTTTCCAAGTGCTTGATACCCGAAGTACAGAATTTATTGCTGTTTCCAATACAGCATTGCGTCAACCCGATCACATTGACATCGTTGCGACCACAGACTTGGCGACTGGGGTGCACGGTGCGGACTATCTAATTGTGACGCACTCTAACTTCCTATCTCCAGTGCAAAGATTGGCGGCATGGCGCGCAACTCCTGGGGGTGGTGGATACCGCACGAAAGTTGTCACAACCGATGATATTTATAATACGTTTGGTGATGGTGGTGTGAGTTCAAAGGCTATTAAGGCGTTTCTAAAGCATGCGTATCAGACTTGGACCCCGCCGGCACCGACGTATGTCGTACTTTTTGGCGATGGCACCTTCGATTTCCGTGGAATTGACACAGACATTTATGCTGAACCGCCTGAATTGACTGGATACATTCCGACCCATTATATTCGAACCGATTCCTTTGGACGGACCGCGGCAGACCATTGGTATGCGACCGTCTCCGGACACGATGAATTCACCGATTTCTATATCGGTAGGATCAGTATTGAGAACATAAACCAAGCTGATGCGGTTGTTGACAAGATCATATCTTACGAACAGGCACCCCCCAACGGGGACTGGCGAAGAAGGATTATTTCTGTTGCTGACGACGAAGTTAGCAACTCTGGAGATTTTATCTTCAAGAAAAGTCTCGATGAAATAGCGAAAGATCACACCCGTCTTGGCTATGAAACGGTTGAGGTGTTCCTTGAAGATGTTATCGACCAAGTAGAAGCACATCCGGCGGATTACCCCGGACTCTTGCCACAGCGTGTCGCAAAAGATAAAATCATTGATGCACTTGGAGAGGGTGCTGTACTCGCACAATATGCAGGACACGGCGGTAGAATCGTTTGGGCACACGAAGCGATCTTTGATAATGCCTCTGTTGATCAAGTCGAGGAAACCGCAAAGATTCCTTTTATGTTAGTCCTCAGTTGTTACAACGGCTATTTTGACAAGCCCGGTGAACCGAGTATGGCAGAGAAATTGTTAAGAAAAGAGAAAGGCGGTATCATTGGCATGTTGAGCGCGACCCGCCTCACCTATGGCAGCGGAAACGATGCACTCAATCGTATCATTTTCGACATGCTCTTCAAACGGAACATTCGACAACTTGGTCCCTTGAGTTTCGATTCAAAGGTCGAACTTTTAATGACAGAGGGGACAGGGCAGATTGATGTTATGATGGAGTATACCCTCTTCGGAGATCCTGCCTTACAAATTGCGATTGCTAATGGTGAAATTCAACCTGCTGTCGAGACGAAAACAGTGGCACCTGGGGATACCCTCCGGATTGCATCGGGACATGTACAGAGTGCTACTTACGACGCAACGAGCCGAAAGAAACGTTTTGTTACCGATACCGATTTTAACGGTACACTCACCATCAAAGCTTTATTTCCTGGGAAAACAGCCATTGCACAAGGTGTTGCGGGTCCAGTAAGATACTACACTGGCGACGTAGTTCTGACGAAAACGGTAAATGTTAACCGCGGTGCTTATCCAGCGGTAACTTTCTCCGTCCCGAAAAATATTGCCAGTGGTGATGCCCATGTCGAGTACCATGCACAAAGTAATTCAACAGTTGCTGTTGGTGGCGATGGGTTTACCGTCAACATCCCAAAAATTCTCGACGTTAAACCCGAATTAGTCGATGAAGATAAGTTCAGTATTTCTATTCAGGTTTCCGATGAGAAAGAAGAACTGTTCCTTGTCCTCTTGGAATGGCGTAACCCAGCGAGCAGAGAGTGGGAGAAAGTGCGTCTTGTTCCTGCAGATCCTCCGTTATCGGAAGACGGATGGTGGACGGTCCCTGAACCGTTAAACGCGCCTACAGACGGTTCCGCTATCAGATATGACCTTCAGGTCACGGATACAGATAACAATACGGTTACGAGTGGGAGGCTCCAGTATTACCCTTACGTATACCCTAATCTTTCGATTGTAAAGGTCAACAGAACCGCCAAGATTGGATACGGCTATAACACCAAAACGAATCAGTGGTACCTCTCGGCGGATGTGCAGATGGAAGGGGAAAGCAAAAACACCCCTATTGAAGTTGCTTTTTTCAGCGGCAATCCGGATGTTGACGATGATACGCTTGTTGATGACGATGCGAATCTCATAGGGACTACTCGTATCCAGCCGAATGACTGGGTACAACGCACGCCGTTGGTGAATCCCGGTGTCAAAAAGGATGTTTATGAACCGGATCCCCTGAATACGCTGCCGATTGCAACTGCTACTTTAAATTTGCCTTCTGGATATAATGGAGGCCAACTGCCTCTCGGTACACACGACATATTTGTCTATATCGATGTGACGAAGACTGAAGCAGATCAGCCAGGTAATGTCCTTGAAAACGATGAGGATGATAATATCGCTTATCAACGACTCTTTGTTGATATGGGCGTGGCGGAAACGGCTTCTTCGAGTCAGATTTCCAGTTTGGACCGGAACTGTGTTATCACTGTTCCCCCTGGTGCCTTTGGAAATAGGCAAGAAGCAACAGTCCTGACAGTCCGTGCCTTAGATGAAGGGATGTTTGCGGCTGTAGGGGCCAGTTCCTCCGATACAACTACGAAGCCTTCGCCTAAAGGGATGTCCACGCGCGTGCCGCTTCCTGGGGTTTCCGCTCACGGCTATGAAATAATAGTTGTTGGCGATCATAGGGACGAGGGGACCTCGCCGCTGCAAAACCGAGAATCCATAACAGATGCCTCCGTTAAACTTACCTCTCCCGTAGCGATCGACTTAAACTTCGACATTGGTGCACTCAGAAACCAACTCACACGAGAATTGTTGGGCGGTACAGAATCCGAAGAGACACCTTTAGAAGAAGGACCCGATGACTTGACGGTTGCAACGACAATTGACACTGCCATCGCATCTCGCGCGCGTGAGTTCGGTATCTATATGTTTAATTCGACCCTCGGAAATTGGACGAGACTCCCATCCCAACAACTCATCGACACTACGGGCGTGTTACAGCAACGCATACGTGTAACAAATGTGAATGAAGAAAACCTTGGCGAAAGTGTACTCCGCGATGTCCGTATCCAATCCGAAGGCGCGCGGGTCGGCAAATATGTCCTCTTCTTCACAGGTCCTCAAACCTATCGGCTTTTCCTGGCTTCCCCTACGGTAGATGATACGCTGGCATTTGAGTCGTTGGAGGTTATCTCATCAGCCGAGCAGCTTGGAAACTTTAGTACAGACATTCCCAACTTCAGGCACGGCTTCTCACTTAATGTAGAACTCGATTTTGAAAAACCCTTCGCCTTCGGAGATATATTGACATTTAACATAACTTCTCTCACACAGCCTGTGGATGTTGAAGCCGATTTCGATACGTCCCAACAAGAGCAACGTTGGTATGCATCTGGATTCAGGGACAGCAACAGAGGCACAGGAACCCTCAGTTACATTGAACTTTCGACAGACACCGATATGCCCGAAGATAAGTGGATTATCTTCTTCCTTACCGATACTGAATTTCAGGTTGAAGGCGAAAAAACCGGTATTTTGCGTTCCCAAACTGATGGAAATCAACCACTGCGTGGAACAGTCGAAGAACCTTTCTATTATGAGTCCTACGGCTTGCGTTTTCAACTCACACAAGGCGAACGCTCCTTTGCTCCGGGAGATAGGTTTAGGTTTCAAACCCGACCCGTCGGCACCATTCGAGCTACAACGGAGCGGCTCGGACCGGTTACGCTGTTTTATACTGACGATACTGTGCCACCAGATATACAACTCACCGTTGGCAATCAACAGCACTTTGTTCCCGGGGATGCAACGGATGCGGAACCGCTCATCGGGGCAACATTAACCGATCCGAGTGGTCTTGATTACCTCACCCGACCCCTGTTGTTGGAAATTGGGGACGCGTTTGGAGAATATGAACGCATTAATCCAGAGGCGTATCAGGTGACACATCACCCCGGCTCAAATCAACTCGTGTTGACATATCCGTCCCCAGAGCTTGAACCACGGGAGTATGAGGTCCGCCTAACTGCGAGCGATGTCCATGGAAATACTGATACAACAGACATCACATTTCGAGTCCATGACACCTTGCAACTGCTATCGTTCCTCAACTATCCGAATCCATTTCCGCGTAAAACAACGCTCACCTGCGAATTAACTGCGCCTGCTGATTCACTCGTTGTGAAAATTTATACGCTGAGCGGACGGCTCATTCGGGAACTCTCTGTTCCAGCAACTCCTGGATTTCTTATGGTGGAATGGGATGGCAGAGATGCCGATGGAATTGAGGTTGCAAATGGCGTTTACTATGCCAAGCTCCGAGTCCAACGCGAGGGTGAAAAGGATATAACCGAAATATTGAAAATGATGAAATTGCGTTAATAGCCGTCAGCAGTCGGAAACCGTCAGCCATCAGTTATAAGAGGTTTTCCGCATGCATATAACCTCTTTATTGGCAGCCGATACCTGATAGCCGATAGCCAAAAAAAATGAAACATTTTAAAAAAAATATTTTCTATTTTCTTGTGTGTGTAATTACGTTCTGCGGGGTGGTTCCCCAATCCGTTGATGCGAGATACACTGCTGATTTCCTGACCCTTGGGGTGGGTGCCCGCGCACTTGCTATGGGCGGTGCGGGGACTGCTCTGAGTGACAATGCTTACGCACCCTATTGGAATCCGGCTGGATTGGGACAGCTTACTCGCTATGAAGTCAGTTTCATGCACTCCACACTCAATGGAGAGGATGCTTACGATTTTGTCAGTTATGTCCATCCGCTCAAAAAGCGAGGCGCGATCGGTGTGAGCTGGCTCCGCGTCGGTGTTGACGATATTCCTATTACCAGTCTACCCGTTGTCAGCCGCCCTGTCGGACCTGCAAACCGTCCAGAGGTCGTCGGGTCTTTTAACAATACCGATAACGCTTTTCTCTTCTCTCAGGGCTGGAGACTGCCAGCTTTTCGTGGTATTCATTTACAGATTGGTGGAACGCTCAAACTCCTCTATATGAGTGGATATCGAAGCACGAATGCCATCGGCGGCGGTGCCGACATGGGGCTTGTCGCAATGACCAACCCAGAAAAATCTAACCGGCTTATACTCGGATTGCAGGCGAGCGATGTCTTTACGACGAAACTCTATTGGAATACACCGCCACCATCGGCGGATCAGACAGCCCACACCGAAACGATACTACCGCATCTGAAAGTTGGTGTTGCCACGGTACACTCGCTTCCTATCTTCCGAAGCACGCTCATCCTCGCACTGGATACCTACGTCCAAAATCGGGGTGGCTCAGGAACTAAATCTGATGTAGAAGCACCACAGGGAAGTCCCGTTGAGTTGCATGCGGGTGCCGAGTGGACGCTCTTTGACCTACTTGCCTTACGGATTGGAATGGCGGAGCGGAGTGGAAGTCTTGAAAGTGTGCGTCAGTTGACAGCGGGGGTTGGGTTGAACCTTCGATTTGTCACCGGGGCAGGGGCGGGGTTAGATTACGCTTTTGCGAACCACCCGGCGTTAGGTGGCAGCCATCGCATATCCCTCAGGATTAGGTTTTAAATGGCGGTCAGCAATCGGTAGTCAGAGAAAGTATTTGTTAGGCAACCGGTGACAGATGGATATTATTCACCTATCACAGTGAAACCCTTAAGGATTTCATTCCAATCCCACAAGAGAATTGTGCCGTCTTGTCCTGCGCTGACGAGGGTTTTTCCATCGGGTGAAAATTGCAACGTCTCCACTCCTTCCGCATGTCCATCAAGAGTGATAATTTCATCGGGTGTTGTTGCGTCCCATAGCTGGATTCTGCCGTTTCCATCACCATTGACAAGGATCGTATTATCTGGCGAAAACACCAACGCCTCAGAACCGTGGAAAATTTCTCTGCCATCCTTATACCCATCAATTGAAGTGACGCCTTTTCCCCAATTTCCGGTTTCCATGTTCCACAAACGAATCTGTTGATGACTTCCCGCAGCAAGCCGTTTGCCATTTGGTGAAAATGCTAATACTGTGATAGGATCTTTATATGTGGTTGTCACCATCATACCTCCTTCTTTCACCTCATGTTCTACACCGTCCGGTTCCTGTTCTACCAGGGAAGTGAGTTCAACCCCCATCTCCGCGTCCCACATCTGAATCTGTCCTTCCATAGTCGCGCTGACAATTCGTGTTCCATCTGGCGCGAACGCCAAAGTACTCACTTTTGGCATTTGGTGAAGCATGATACCTCTTGGTGGGAATACCAAATCACCGTTTTCTTGTGCTTTGTGAGGGAACTGGAGAACATCATTCTGATCTGAGAGAGGGATATCAATATGACTACCTGTTTCTGTATTCCATAAACGAATTTTACCTAAACTGCTAAAGGCTACTGTTTTTCCATCAGGTGAAAACGTCAGATTTGAGGGATTCATGCGATCCGTAAGCGTTGCCATTTCATCTCCTGTGCCCACTTTTCTCAAACGAATAAGTGGATCCGCGCGCCAAGAAGAAGCGAACCCAAAGATTACGTCACCTTCTGCTCCAACGCTGACGAACTTGGTCCCATCAGGAGAAAAGGCTACAGTTTCCAACCAATCTCGGTGTCCCGTAATCTGACTGTTAGTTTTTTTTGATGTCTTCAGATCCCAGAATGTAATTATGCCGTTAAACGCCACGCTGGCAAGCGTAGAACCGCCATTAGAGAAAGCGACTGCTTTTACTCTTTCAGTATGTCCAGTGATAGGCGTAGATAGCGGATCTCCATTTTCTGTGCTCCAAAATCGGATCGTGCCATCTGTGCTCCCACTTGCGAGTGTCGCGCCATCGGGTGAAAACGCCAAAGCAGTAATACTGTTAATATGATCTGAAAGGGTGGCGAGTAGTTCTGCGGTGGTGGTATCCCACAACAGCACCGTTTTATCGGTACTCCCGCTGGCAAGCAATTTTCCGTCCGGCGAGAATGCTAATACATTTGTCCAACCTGTATGTTTTTGAAGTGTAGTCCATTCACCTTCGTTCGTGGTATTCCAGAGTTGAACCGTTTTATCCTGGCTTCCGCTGGCAAGACGTGTGCCATCGGGCGAAAATTCCAACGCTAAGACTTGATTTCCACTCCTATGTGGTGGCGGCAATGCAGGTTGATTCGGTTCGGCATCTAACGGCTGAAGGGGTAAATTTGCATGTCCTCTGAGCGTCGATAACATTTTACCTGTTGATGTCTCATACAACTGAATCTTTCCATCCCTACTTCCAACTGCTAATTTGTCATGCGTGAGTGCGTAGGCTTCCGGATAACGTGTCTCCGATCCAAATTGTCGAAATTCAAAATTTCTCACGACTCCTTGCCCGGTCTCAATATCTGACCAGACAATTGTGTCTACCCAGTGCCTCAAACTAATCAGCTTTTTGCTATCTGAGGAAAACCGCAGGGCTGGAGCAGAAGAGGGAACATTAACGAGTGACACTTTTTTGTCAGATGTTGTGTCCCATACTTGTATTTCAGTTTCTCTATACTTTCCACCACCGTTGGCAAGATAACGTCCATCTGGTGAAAATGCGAGTGCTTGGCACATGCCTGAAAACAGCGACAGTTCTTTACCCGTCTCCACATCGTAGAGCCAGATCCCGATATTGCTACCGACGGCGAGTTGTGTGCCATCGGGTGAGAATTGCATTGCATTGATCCCTCCCTTACCCAGACGCGCTTTTGCCTCTGTTGGGAGTTCCCATTTTGTATAATCTTCGACGGTTGCCTCTGTTTGTGCCTCTACAGCATGATTTCCAATACTTAGCGATAAGATCACTGCTGCGATAGCAATTACCCATGGCATTAGACGATTAATTTCTCGCGCGGCGTTCTTGGTGGAATTCAGCGTGACTCGGAAATTGCCTAAAGCGTTTCTTAGCATCAGTTTTTCCTCCCTTAAACACTACTATGCGCGATTGAGCGGGTCCGAAGGTGACAGCTATTGCGCATCTCATAGAATCAGATTTTGGATGGCGGTCAACCGTCAAAAGGGATTTCGTTTCTTAGAAAATTCCTTTGACAACCGATAACCGATGACTATTATAACACTATTTATCCTGTACAGGCAAATCTTTGATGATTTCCTCCCAATCCCACAAGAGAATTGTGCCGTCCTGTGCTGCGCTGACGAGTGTCTTGCTGTCGGGCGAAAATTGTAACGTTTCTACTTGTCCTGTGTGTCCATCGAGAGTGGTCAGTTCATCTCCTGTTGTTATGTCCCACAACTGGAGTCTGCCATTTCCGTCGCCGTTGATAAGCGTCGTATTATCTGACGAAAACACCAACGCCTCAGAGCCGTGAAAAACTTCCCTGCCGTCTTTATGCCCATCAATTGAAGTGGTGCCTTTTCCCCAATTACCAGTTCCCATGTTCCACAAACGAATCTGCTTCTGACTTCCCGCGGCAAGCAACTTACCATTTGAAGAAAATGCCAACACTGTGATAGGTTCCTGATACGCGACAGTTGCGTCAGGAAATATGGTTTTTACTACGGTTGCGTCAGAATCAGCATCTGCCGCCGCCTTCACGCCATACTTTACATTGCCTGGATCCTGCTCTGTGAGAGAAACTAAGCCAATTCCAGTCTCCGTGTCCCACATCTGAATATTTCCGTCCATGGTTCCACTGACTAATTTCTTGCCATCGGGTGAGAATACCAAGGCACTGATTTCAGGCTCCAACCTCTCAGGCAAATTGTTCTTCGGATCCGAGGGCGATGTATTAAGAACAGTCCCTGTCTCTGTGTTCCACAAACGAATTTCACCGTGATTGCTGAAGGCTACTGTTTTGCCATCAGGCGAAAATACCAGATTTGAGACCCCGGGCTTATCCTTCAATGTTGCCATCTCGCGTCCGGTGCTTACATCAATCAAACGAATTAAAGGATCAGGCTTTGTCACGCGACCGAATCCTACGACCATGTTACTTTCCGCGCCAACACTTGCGAGCTGTGTTTCATCCGGTGAAAACGCTAAAGTCGCTAACCAATCTCGGTGTCCAGCACTTTGGCGATCGGTTCTTTGTGATGTCTTCACATCCCAAAAATTGATGCTTCCATTGAACTCCACACTGACAAGTGTGGAGCTATCTTTGGAGAAAGTCACTCCTTTTACCCACTCCGTATGTCCGGTGATACGAGGAGCGAGGACATCTCCCGTCTTGATATTCCAGAACCGGATCGTGCCGTCCGTACTTCCACTTGCGAGCGTGGTACCATCGGGTGAAAACGTTAACGCATTAATACCGTTGAGATGTCCAGTAAGTGTGGCAATCGGATCCCCTGTAGCAGTATTCCATAACTCTACCGTTTTATCAGTACTTCCACTGGCAAGTATATTTCCATCAGGAGAGAATGCCAACACGTTTGTCCAACCTATATGTTTTTGAAGCACAATCGGTTGGCTATCGGTGGCATTCTTCCATAATCGGACTGTATTATCCTTACCTCCACTTGCAAGCATTGTACCATCGGGTGAAAATGCCAACGCTAAGACTTGTTTCTGATACTGTAGAGGTGAAGAAGGCAGGCGTGAAGGAAATGGTTGGGTAGGTAAATCTGCATGCCCTCCGAGGGTGAATAACTTTTTGCCGGTCATTATGTCCCACAACTGAATCTTTCCGCCCCAACCTCCAATTGCGATCTTGTCAAATGTGAACGCGTAAACTCCAGAAATAACCCTGCTTTCTGCTTTGAGTGTCGTCACATCTACCTTTCCAGTTTCAATATTTAATCTGCTAATTGTCTTCTGTAAATGTAAACTACTCAAACTAATCAGCCTTTTGCTATCTGAGGAAAACTGCAATGCTGCGGCAGAAGTAGGGGCATCAATGAGTGACACTTTGTGCCCAGTAGTTGTATCCCACACTTGAATTTCGTCCGTTGTATACCTTCCACCACCGTTGGCAAGATAACGTCCATCTGGTGAAAATGCGAGTGCTTGGCACATGCCTGCAAACAACGACAGTTCTTTACCTGTCTCCACATCGTAGAGCCAGATCCCGATATTACTACCGACAGCGAGTTGTGTTCCGTCTGGTGAGAATTGGAGCGCATTAATTCCGCCCTTTCCCAGACGCGCTTTTGCCTCTGTTGGCAGTTCCCATTTTGCGTAATTTTCGGGGGTTTCGTCCGTTCGTGCCTCTGCATATAACGCTGGATTATCATTCGGTTTCCGGTCAGGTATATTACTCTTATTGGGTGCGTCTGGATTTCCGAGTTGTGTTCGCTTATCCGTTTTGGACGCGAGGTTCAGCACAATCGGTGTCTCAATGAGTTCAATCGTCATCTCTGAAGTCGCATCGAAACTATAGGGCTTTTGGAAACGCCCTAAGTATTGATGATTTCCGATGCCTAACATCAGCAAGACCACTGCTATTGTGGAAGTTGCAATTGCCCATGGTATGAGAGGTTTACCGCTGGACGGGGCAACAGGTTTAATGCGAGCGATTTCCCGCATGATGTTCTCCGTGAGATTCGGTGTGATTTTGAAGTTCTCTAAAGCGTCTCTTATCATTGGTTCTTCCTTTCTTAAACGCTGCTGTGCGCGGCGAAGCCTACTCTTGATCGTGTTTGCGGATACACCTAAAAACGCGCCAATCTCTGTACACGACATCTCACCGAAGTAGTGGAGCGTGATGACCGTCCGTTCACTCTCTTGGAGTTTCGCCAACAACTTTTTAACAACTTCACGTTGTGCTTCTTCAGTTGTGCGCTCGTTTTCTTCAATGACATACCCAGAATACGTTGCTTTTTGTTCCTGTTCGTTGTCCGTGTCCTCCAATTGCTCCAGTGGCTGCGTCCACAACCGTTTTTTTCGGAGCCAAGAACTGCAGCGATTCGCGGCAATGACGTAAAGCCAACTCACGAAACGTTGAGGCTTCTTCAGTGTTGGGAGTCTCTTGTATGCCTTCAGAAAGGTATCCTGTGTAATCTCCTCTGCGATGTGGAAGTCCCCGATTTTCCGCCACGCGAGTGCGTGAACCTGCTTTTGGTATTTTCTCACAAGCACGGAGAAGGCATTATCGTCGCCTTCGAGGACGCGCTGGATAAGTTTGGTATCATCGTTTTTCATCTCGTCTCCAAAAAGAAATGGTTTTATCAGTGGGCATTCGTATCTGGTGACGCTATTTAGGAGTGAAACGGGTGCATAATTCCGCGAAGAAAATCGGGGTGTGTTTGGATAAAGCGTTTTTGCCAGAGGCAGCGTTTGTGGGAAATAGTCTATTACCCAATTTGGCTTCTATTTCTCTCGGTCTTTTCGCAGAAGCATAGGAGACGTAAGGTCCCAGAGACGGATTGTGCTATCTTCACTGCCACTTGCCAGCGTTACACCATTCGGACTGAAGGCAATGCTCTTGACAGCTTCCGTGTGCCCTGTCAGGATTGCACGTTGTTCACCTGTTGCAACACTCCAGAGACGGATTGTCTTGTCCTCGCTGCCACTTGCGAGTGTTGAACCGTCTGGACTGAAGGCAACACTCCAAACCACAGATGAATGTCCAGTAAAAGTTTTCAGTTGCTGTTCTGTGGTAGTATTCCAGAGACGAACAGTTTGGTCCCGACTTCCGCTCGCGAGCGTCTGTCCATCAGGACTGAAAGCGAGGCTGAAGACCCGATTCGTATGTCCCCTGAGAGTCTTCAATTTCTCACCAGTGGTAATGTTCCACAAGCGGATGGTGTTACCGCTGTTCCCACTCGCTAACGTTTTTCCGTCACTACTGAACACGACACTGAAGACATTCTCCGTATCCTCTGTAAGGGTTTTCATCTTTTTACCCGTTGCCACATCCCATAGGTAAAGATTTCCATCTTCACTTCCACTTGCGAGTATCTTGCTATCAACACTGAAAGCGACAGCATTGATCCAATGCAAAGGGTTAGCCGCATCTTCTCTTATAGATCTAAGTTGCTCACCGGTGGCAGCGTCCCAGATGCAGATAGTTTCACGCTCGTTAATCCCACCTGCAATCATCTGTCCATCGGGACTAAAAGCGATGCTATTGATATCCGCAGTGAATTTTCCCGCAATATCTACCCAGAACAATTTCTCAGTTTCTATTTTTTGTCCGGTGATAGCATCCCAAAGTTGGATGGTATTGTCCCTGTCGCTCGCGAGCGTTGAACCATCAGGACTGAAAGCGACACTGTAGACTCCTCTTCTGTTAGTGACTTCAATGGTAGTGTGCGACAAATCTTGGGCGGAAGTTGTTTTCATAGTGGACTACTCCGATTACCCTATACTGATGCTACTTACGGATAAATCGGTTGCATAATTCTATAAAGAAATCACGGACACACGAACTTGCCCAGAATTTTTCGCATAGACGCACCTGTCGCGGAAGGTAGATTCCCACCCTGTCCGTGCAGTGATTCATTTGCAAGGATTGCGAATGCTATCGCCTCTTTTGCATCCCCCGATATGCCTGAGTTATCCACAGGTTCAACCGCTGTATCTACTAATGCTTCGTTGAGTCGTTGCATTATTGTTTGATTGTGTACCCCACCGCCGCTCACATAGAGTGTGTCTATCGGGTTCTTTTCAGGCACAAATTGTGAGATGTAAAGGGCAATCGTCTGGACTGTTAGTTCGGTTAACGTTGCGATACAGCCGTTATCAGCGAGACTGTGTTTACGGCATGCCGCCAGACATTCCATTGCAAAGGTGCGTCCGAACATCTCGCGTCCAGTCGTTTTCGGTGGTGTCAGTTGGAAAAAGGAGTGCTTTAACCATTCGTCAATGAGAGGTTGATAAGAGGTTCCCTGCGCGGCACGCTGTCCTGCTTTGTCATACCGCTCTCTTCCATCGGTTATCTCGCTCACAACTGCATCAATACACATATTTCCCGGTCCTGTATCTGCCGCGGAAACCGAATCGAGCGATCCGTTTGCGGGAAGCACTGTGAGGTTCGCTATCCCTCCAATGTTCAGAAGTCCCACTGTTTTAACACTGTCATGGAACAGCAGATAGTCTGGATATGCTATCAACGGGGCGCCTTGCCCGCCTGCTGCCATATCTGCCACCCGAAAGTCAGCGATAGTGGGAATACCGGTTTCGTGTGCGATGACTGCAGGTTCACCAATCTGCAGTGTCGATGGAATTTTAATTTTACCTTGCGGTTCGTTGAGGTGGCTTTGGGATTTCACGGTTTGTTCCGTATATCCGCCCTCCATTACATTACGGGCTATGGGTTTTGGTTTACCCAAGACAGCAGCCTGCAACATCGGCGCAGGGTTTTTGCTGGGGTGTTTCTTCAGATTTGAGCAACGCACGTCGTCTCTCCGCAAGGAATCATTAAAAATGGGTAAATGGTGAATCGTCTGACCGTGTGATCCGATGAGGTCGATGTCGCTGGCAGAGATTCCGTTTTTTTCTAAGATCTGTTTGACAGCCTCCGCGAAGAGATGTCCGATGTAAAAGTTCATCTCACAAATGTCGTCAACGCGGCTCGTATCGGGGTGACAGAGAGCGAGGATGCGTTGTGGCACATCGGGTGGAAAGGAAAACGTCTCAAAAGCGATCAAGTTCACTGTCGTTTCCAAACCGTGCCCCGTAATTTCAACGATCGCTGCATCAATGCCGTCAACAGAGGTGCCAGACATCAAACCTATCACATACTTTTTCTTTTTTTTCAGGAGTTCATAAAATTCTATCATTTTTAGTATCCTTCGATTATCTGTTTTTATCACTGAACGCCGATAACGTTGCTTCTAATCGTAGGCGTGATACTGTGTTGTATTTTCACACCATAGCTGAAGTTCTTCAGTCCACTGTGCTCGGATTGTATCCAACGATTTTCCTTTTAGTAGCGCGTCTCGGAGCCAGTTGTTTCCTGCTAACCTGTCAAAGTGCGTGGGTAAAAACGCAAAAACGTCCCTGTATTCGGTAGTTAAAGTGGATAACATGTGGATAACGGTTTCTACTGGAAGGAAGCATTCTCTATCCGTAATGTGAATTGCAACACCACCGCATGTCTGTTTCGCGTGCTTTGTGTTTTCAGCGGCTGGAGCAGGTGTAAAAACGACTGGACGAAACAGAACACCGGGTAGACACAAGGCATTTAGTATTTCAGCCCATTTTTCGCCGTTGCACCAAGGCGCGCCGATGTACTCAAACGGGTTTGTCGTTCCTCTGCCCTCACTCATATTTGTTCCTTCAAACAAGCATAAACCGGGATAGAGGATTGCCGTTGTGAGTGTCGGCATATTGGGCGATGGTGGCACCCACTGCAAGCCGGTGTCATCGTACCACATTCCGCGCTCGTATCCGTGCATCCATGCAACCTTTAGACGGCAGGCTGGTACCCGTTCCGTCTTCAACAGTGTTGCCAATTCACCGATTGTCAATCCGTAACGGATGGGCACCGTATGTATACCGACGAACGATTCACACTCACGCGCCAATACCGGTCCCTCCACGGCGTTGCACGTAATCGGATTCGGTCGGTCTGCGACGATGAACTCGATGCCATGGTCGCTGGCGGCTTCCATGGCATGCAGCAGCGTCGAAATATAGGTATAGTAACGCGCACCGATATCCTGCATATCGTACACAAGCAGGTCAATACCTTCAAGTTGACTCACTGTTGGACGAATTGATTGTCCATATAGACTATAGACCGGAATGCTGGCGAGGTACGGTGTTTTTGCTTGGATGTTTCTTCGCGATAAGTTTTCATCTGGGACATTGAGACTGTTGACGGCGATACCATCTTGGAGCGCGCCCCAGAACCCATGCTCTGGAGAAAAGATCGCAGAGAGCCGACACGACGACACTTCCGCGAAAAGTCGATAATTGCTCCGTAAGGTGGCATCAACCCCCGTGTGATTTGTAATCAGACCGATGGATTTGCCTCGAATCCAGTCGCTTTTCTCTGTGAGGAGAACATTCAGTCCTAATTGGATTTTTTGCTGTTGTGCTGTGGAAAACATTCTTTGACCTATGGACCTTTGGTCTGCTCTCCAAATGTAAAGCATTCTCACTGCGAAGCGATCTCTGTAGAGAACAAAATATTGTGGAAGATTTTTCGGAATTCGATAATACCGCGCCGATCGGCATCCGGATGCACCCGATTTGTCAACAGAATCGCGGCAAGTTTTCTTTTCAAACAGATTCGTATTGAAGTACCGGTGAACCCTGTGTGATAAAGACACCCGTCGCCTGCCACAGCCCAACCGATGCCCCGATGTTCTCCTTCCGCTGGAGCGACTTGTTGCATTGTACAGAGGCTCTCCGGACGTAAAAGTTCTCCACCATTTCTCATGAGCGTTCTGCAGAACTTACCGAGATCTGTTGATGTAGAGAAAAGTCCGGCATTGCCGGAAACGCCGCCAAGGAAATGGGCGTTCTCGTCGTGGACCTGCCCGATGATCACACCTTTTCGCCAATCGTAGCGTTCGTAGTTCACCATTCGGCGTTCAAAACTATTGGAATCCTCGGTGGCTGCACAGTGTTCCCGCCATGCTTGTGGTGGGTTGAACCGCGTCCATTCCATACCGAGCGGCGCGAAAATTCGATCTTGTGCCGATTTGTCCAGCGATTGTCCCGCTACTTTTTCAAGGAGTGCTCCTAACACGATATACCCCAAGCAACTATACACTGCTTTCTTCCCCGGTTGAGATTCCAGGGATACCCCTCCGAGATAGGAGATTACATCCTCTCGTGATGATGCGCGCAGATAGACAGGTAACCAGGCAGGAAGTCCTGAGGTATGTGTCAGTAGGTGTTTAAGCAATACCCCTTTTTGCTTGAACTCTGGCAGGTATTTCTCTGTGGGTGTATCCAAGGAGAGTTTGCCTCTCTCAACGAACTGCATGCAGAGCGTTCCGACGACAATCGGTTTCGTCAGCGATGCTAAGTCGAATACCGTCGTGCGAAGCATCGGTAGTTTTTTCGGTTTCACACATCGATACCCAAACGCTTCGTGGTAAAGTACCTCTTTATCAGTAAGGATACAGGCGACAGCACCGGGAAACACCTTTTCGGCGATACTATTCTCAATAAGGTTTTTTAAATTTACCTTGCGGTCAAATGACGTGGGAGTGGAACTTGACATTTCTCTCTAAGGATCTGTCCTCCTTGCGCAAGCCGCGTGTGGGAAACCTGCGAGACAATACGGACTACGCGGTTTGGACTGTGTTTAAGTATGTGCCTCTTTTGCGTTGACGACACGCTACTGATATGATACACTATCTATTGTGTTTTGGTAAGTATTTTTTTACCTACAGGTAGGTTTTCAAACGATTAGGCACGGAGAATTGGATCATGGCTTTATGCCCGAAAGAACTTCAGGAAATCGCGACAACTGAAAAACCTTGGGGGCGTTTCATACAATATGTCCTCAATCAACCTGTTACCGTCAAAATTTTAGAGATTCGGGCAGGCGAGCAGGTAAGTTATCAGTATCACCATCACCGAAGTGAGTTGTGGATTCCGCTCGATGAAGGTGCCTGTATAAACCTTGATGGCACCATTCAGCGTCCCCCACCTATGGAACCCGTATTTATTCCACAAGGTGCTAAACATCAACTCATCGGGGAATCGAAAGACTATCGGATACTTGAAATTGCGTTTGGACACTTTGACGAAGAAGATATCGTTCGCCTTTCAGACAAGTATGGCAGAATGTAGGTTTCTAATTGATGGACTCCTGGGCCGCTCTCCCTTTCATCACAAGCAGTTTTCTGGTCAGTTATCGGTTAAAAATGAGTCCAAATCGCGTAGCCTGCAACAACGGCGCAGGCGACTCGAACGCGAAAAGCGTCATGGTACAAACGCCGTTATCTATCCGCAAGGTATAATTAAAAATTGGACAGAAAGTTATGTTTTTTAGTTGATGACGGGGCAACTGGTTCGTTCCCACAGGCGGCGCAACAGAAGGTTGATACCGCTTTGCAAAGGATTCACCTTCTATTTCAGGATGAAACGGAAGCACCGCTTGCCGAGTTGGAGCGTGGGCTTCGTGCGTGGACCCGCAGTCATCTCCAGACCGAGGATATTGCCCAAGTCGCGGCATTAGCCACACGCGCACGTGAGTCGTTTTCGGTGTTAGTCGTCATTGGTGTGGGTGGTTCTGACCTGAGTGCCCGCGTCTTTCATGATTCTTTCAACCATCCGTATCATAATGAACTATCGGTTGAAGAACGCGGCGGTGCCCCCGAAGTCTATTTCACAGGCGATACCTTCGATCCACGCAAGCTTGCCGGCTTACTTGAGATGCTCAAAGCGAGGAACCTCCTTGATAAGACACTCTTCAATGTCATTAGCAAATCCGGAACAACCACCGAAACTATGGCGACGTTGATGATTATCCGTGATGCGCTTAATGATATAAACTGGCAGCAACAAATCCTTGCTACTACCGGATTAACCGCCGACAGTGTGCTCTTCCGAATGCATGAGCAATCACCTTTCTACGGGAACACGCTGCTTCCTGTGCCTGATGGGGTTGGCGGACGGTTTTCGGCTTTCTCTCCAGTCGGGTTGTTCTTTCTTGCGATGACCGCAGGAAAAGACGAAACTCCCGATACCCGAATTCGTGCCGCTGTCGAAGGTGTGAATCAGGCTCATGAAGGCTTTAATCTCGCTTATAATCACCAGGATAACATCGCCTATCGGTTGGCGCGATGGCTTCATCTCTTTGAGGAAGTTGAGGGAAAAGGAAGCATTGTCTTTTATAACTACGCTGACGGTAGTTGCTTCGGTGAATGGTTCGTCCAACTTTATACAGAATCTATTCAGGAGCGCGGCAGCGGTGCGAATGTCATAGATGCGAAGGGACCTACGAGCAATCACTCTATTCTCAACGGTATTATCGCCGGTCCCAGAGATAAAGTCGTTTTATTTCTCCATTGGGAGGAACTGGGTCCCGATTTAGTACTGCCGAGAGAGACTGGAATGGACAGCAAATTAACCGAGTTTGAAGGTTTATCCATGACGTACATGCAGACTGCTTCGTATCGTGGAACCGCTTTAGATTTTAGTGAGAACGGTGTTCCCAATGCAACGCTAACCCTCCCGAAGCGGGATATTCAGTCTGTTTGTCGGTTGATGCGTCTCTTAATGGATACTATTGCCGTGAAAGGCAGACTCCAGGGGTTACATCTTGACAATAATGGCGGGAGTGAGTTAACATATCTGCAGGATGGTGTTGAAGGTTATAAACGGAAATTCAGATCTTTTGCCTTGGCATCGAGTGCAGACAGCACGTAGATGATAGAAGAGTGATCTCCTCTCGTGTTACAAATTTCCGAGGTCTAAAAGCAGGAATGCTTTGTAAGTTGTGCAAAAATGAGGAATAGACTCTCCGGTTTACGATTCCATGATAAAATATTTTTCGCTTACGGCTTCGTCTTCCTTGTCATGTTTGGCGTTGTCTTTGGGAGTACCAGTTTCCTGATTCGGCTCGCTTTTAAAAAGGAAATTGATAGTTATGTTGAAACGATTCAAGCCCAGATTTCAAACAGTTATCAAGTGCTTCTCAACAAGGTTCAAAAAGAAGTTCATGCCACAGCCACTGACGTAAGGTTGCACCGTGTCATAGAAAGCGAGTCGCGCTTTCCTTATCTACCGGCACCGGAGTTTGATCTCTTAGAGTACGGTGCTTCGGATGGGAGACTCCTATATCCTGACACAAGGGCAAGAAGGAGAACACTGGCATATAATCCTTCGTTGGACGAGGAAGAGGGACATATACAACTCAGATATATTCCGGAACAGAGTGAGCTGGGGTTACAGTATGTGGTCCAGGTAACGGAAGTAGGCGAGTGGGGATTTGTGACAGGAGGCTACCTCTTGCAAACGTGGCTGGAGACGACCCAAACGAGCATTCAATCAGATGAACATCCGATCTTTCTTGTTGGAAAGTCCCAACGGGCGGACACAGCATCTTTCGACACCGAATCAAAGACGACAGGTGCCGAGGACTGGCTTCCATTAAATTTTGCCTCTCAAACAGCACACGGGAGAGGATGGTTTAAATCACTTCCAAGTTGGCTTCCAGAGCGAAAAATCTTTTTACAGGGCACAGAAGGTACCGGTGGGCACGCTTTTACCGCTTTTCGGATAACACCTTTCAATTCACCCTTCGCGACGACGCGCGAGACCCCCTCTGTGGGCTTAGTCGTTGCATATTCGCATGAACGTCAGATGAGATGGCAGCAGCAACTTACGATTACACTGCTTTTGAGTGGTATCGGTGGACTCGCGTTAGTTTATCTCATCAGTTATATCATTAGTCGTCGGATTACCCGTCCTATCGCAGTCCTACGCGAAGGGGTTAGTCACATCGCGGCGGGTGATCTCGATCATCGCGTTAAAATCCGATCACGTAATGAGGTCGGGCAGCTTGCTGAGGGGTTTAATCAAATGGCACATGACCTGAAGCAGAGCATGGAGGAACGTATGGCAGCAGAGCGTGCGGCGACTTGGAGAGATGCCGCACGGCAGGTGGCACATGAAGTTAAAAACCCGCTTTTTCCGATTCGACTCTCTGTTGAAAACCTGCAGCAAGCGAAATCCAACCCTGAAGTTTTTGAGCAAATATTCAGTGAATGTACGGACACAGTCATTGAAGAGGTCGATCGGATCGGTAAACTCATAGACGAATTCCATCAATTCGCTCGGATGCCGAAGCCGCAGCGGAAATGGAGCCAGTTGAATGACATTGTGAGATCTGTTCTGACATTGTACACCGGTAGACACATACCAGATCTTGAGCAGGAAAATGAAATTGCACCGATGAGTTCAGAGCACATAGACTCGGTATTACAAGATTCTACTGAGAAGTTTTGGCTTGAAAATATTTCCAAAATTAAAGTTAGGACTGAGTTAGCTCCGCTTCCTCGACTTTTAGTTGATCCGGAACAGATGACACAAGCACTTGGCAACCTCCTGAAAAATGCAATAGAAGCTATGCCTGAAGGTGGATTGCTTAAGGTTAAAACCTATTTCACACCAAACGGTAGTCAGCAGTTGGTTTCCGTCGGAAACCGTCAGTCAGAGCGCGTTGTGGCAGGAGAAGACGATAGCAATCATCATACACTGAGAGCCGAAAACCGAAGGTTTCCGAAAGCCATTAATGGCACAGTTTCATTAGAAATCCAAGATACTGGTCACGGTATGTCCGAGGAGACTATGGCGAATCTCTTTGTGCCTTATTACACGACAAAATCAGAGACGAATGGGAGAGGACTCGGTGTGCCAATTGTTAGAAGGATTGTCACAGAGCACGGTGCTGAGATAGATTTCCAAAGTACCGAAGGCGAAGGGACAACCGTCCGTATCCATTTTTCACACAACCAAGAGACTCGCTCCGAGGAGTCAACATCGGCGACTAAAGAATTAATACCTCGCACGCGTTTGGTTACCGAACTGGAAACCGAAGAAAAATCAGGCGATAGGCGTTGAAGACTAAACCTATCCGCTTTTAAAATGCTTTGAATTAGGACAAAAAGATGGAAACCATTCTGATTGTAGACGACGAAAAAAATACGCTTAAGATGTTGTCCCAAGGACTCAAAATGCGCGGGTATCAAGCTCTCACAGCCGCAAGTGGTGAAGAGGCGTTGCAACAGTGTGTCAAGTCCGATGTGGATCTTGTACTGTTGGATATCCGCATGGAAAATGGAATGGATGGCGTTCAGACGCTTGTAAAACTTCGTGAACGCTATCCTGAGCTAAATGTGGTGATGATGTCTGCACAACAAGATATTGAAATTGCTGTTAAAACAATGGAACTCGGTGCGAAACGATATATCACAAAACCGATTAGTATTGATAAAATTCTCTCCAGTGTTCAGCCCTTTTTGGATATATCGCGCTTATCGCAAGAAAATGAGATTCTGAAATCACAAATTACACCCACCGACGAAATGGTAGGTGAGAGTACCGTTATTTCGCATCTCCGCTCACAGATTCATCGGGTCTCGGGAAGCAAACTCGGTGTCCTAATCTCTGGGGAGAATGGCACAGGTAAGCAGCTTGTTGCGAATGCGATCCATCGACAGAGCAGGCGTGCCGCGAAAACTTTTATCCCTCTCAACTGTGCCGCTTTGCCCGATGAACTCATTGAGAGTGAACTCTTTGGACATGAGCGAGGCGCGTTCACTGGCGCAGATTCACGAAGACAGGGACGCTTTGAACTTGCTCATGGTGGGACTATCTTTCTCGATGAAATTGGTGATATGAGTTTAAAGGCGCAAGCAAAGGTCCTTCGCGTCATTGAGACCGGTGAGGTAGAGCGTCTCGGTGGGAATCAGATTCGGACAGTAGATGTTCGAATTATCGCCGCGACTAACAAACACCTCCCCGAGGAAATTGAGAAAGGACGGTTTCGACGCGATCTTTTCTATCGGCTCAATGTCGTGCCTATTACCGTTCCACCGCTCCGAGAGCGGATAGAGGATATTCCGTTGTTAGTGAAATACTTTGCTGAGCGGTTACAACTCAATATTGCATCCACGCCGAAAGTCATTGACCCAGGGGCTTATACTGTGTTTCAAAGTTACAATTGGCCTGGGAACATCCGGGAGTTAAAAAACATCGTTGAACGCCTCCTAATTATGGTAAATCGAGATGTTGTGATGGCACCCGATGTCTCCGAGGCACTGTCTTTGATTCCTCAAGCCACTTCGTCATATCCACTGCCAAGCCCGACTTTTGATCAAGGTACCTTACAATCCTCTCTGGGGATTCCGCTCTACAAACCCGGAACGGCTCTGAGTAAGATGATGGATACTGCCGAGGCGCAATGCATTCTTGCGGCTTTGGAGGAGAATAAGTGGAACATCCGACGTACCGCAGAAGCATTAGAGGTGGAGCGGAGTAACTTGTACAAGAAAATGAACCGGTATGGCATTTCTCGACCAAGTTCTGCGGCTTAAACGAACTGCGAGCGAGTGCTTCCGAATTTACCAGACACCATCGTGAAACAAAGTGGAACGATGTTCATATTCTCATAGTTTAAAGATCCTGACGATGCTACAGAAAAACATCAACGAAAACGGCGGGATGACTCGACTTCAGTTGCTCATCCTTGTTATTATAGTTCTTGTCATTGGGGCACTTTCTTTTCCACCCTGGCAGGAATATCGAAAAATGAGTGCGGCGGATATAGATGTCGAAACCATTGCCGTTGCCATCAAGAAGTACTTCAAGCACACCGGTGGGTATCCGACAAATTTAGATGCCTTGGTAAAGAATCCTGGCGTTGACGGATGGCGTGGTAACTATCTGGAATCTATTCCTAAGACCCCTTGGGGTGGGAACTACGTTCTCCGTCAAGACACGTATAAGGTAGGGATTGCGAAAAATCACCCGCGTGTCCCCGAAAAATATCGAATCGGCGGTGTCGCGGAGGTCAGCAGAGTCTATCATGCGAACGCGCGCCTCGGTGAAAAGTATTGGTGGTAATTGGTTGTCGGCTGTCAGGTCGTTCGCTTCGCTCACTCTCGGCTGTCAGAAACCATCAGTTAAGAGGTTCTCTGGAGAATTTTCACTGTGAGGCAACTTTCTGGCTGACTGGTGATTGCTGGCGGCTATTTTAACGAAAATCTCATTCAGACACAATTGTTATAATATGTGGGTCTTTATTCTCCTTTTTGGTCTGGCGGTCGGCAGTTTTCTCAATGTATGTATCTATCGCATTCCACTCCCAGACGTGTCAATTCATTCGCCACGTCGCTCTTTTTGCCCTGAATGTAATGAACCGATAAACATTCATGACAACATCCCCGTTTTAAGTTATCTCCTCTTGCGGGGAAGGTGTCGGTCTTGTAAGGCAAAAATTTCTGTTATATACCCATTAGTTGAATTGGCGACAGGGGCGTTATTTCTGCTCATGTTCTACCACTTCGGGGTAACCCTCGAATTTCTGCTCGCGCTTGCTTTCATCGCTGTGTTGTTGCCGATTTCTGTAATCGATGTGAGGTACTATATTATTCCAAATGTCCTCATCGTGACTGGATTGATTCTCGGTTTGGTGATTGTCTGTGCAATCGCGTATCAACGTGCCGATGTTTGGTATCTACTCACACGCCTCATCGGTGCCGTTGCTGGATGGATGGTGTTATGGTTGATTGCCGTAATTGGGAGCGCGATCTTACGCAAGAAAGCGATGGGCGGTGGCGACCTCAAACTGATGGCACTCAACGGATTGTTCCTCGGGACGTGGCCCGAACTCGTGATGGTGATTGCCTTCTCTGCCTTGAGTGGTGCGCTTATCGGGAGCGCCTTGATAATCTCTGGACGGAAAAGTCGGCAGAGTCCTATCCCGTATGGTCCGTTCCTCGCAGGTGCCGCTGTGCTTGTGCTTTTGTGGGGAGACACGCTCTGGAGTACCTACTTGCGATTCGTAGGATGGAATTAAAAGTAGCAGGCACACGCCGTGTGCCGTAGCTTTGGAGAAGATATGAAGACCTTTTGCCTAATCAGTTATCTGCTGCTATTCGCGTTGAGCCAGCAGGTTGTATATGCACAACAGCCGCCTGTGGCAGAATCGAAGACAGAACCTACCGGAGGCTTCGTTAAACTCGGAATGCCTCTGGAAGATGTGCTTACCAAGATTACTTTTGTTATTATATGGTTAAGCGGTGACGGAAGCGACGAGATCGTCTTTGAAGGCGAAGGCGTAACTCGGCAAAAAGACTACATAGAACTCAGTGAGCATGAAAATAGTTGGTATAGGCTTCTATCTAAATATGCTGTTGAAAGCAATCGGTATATTTTTGTGCCTTTAGCCGACTGGGGGGGCGGGTCGGGTGTCTTTTGGGATCTCAATGTAGTGGATAAAAAAACACTCAGAACCGTTGAATCAGTTGGCTTGGGAGATCGTTCGCGCATTGAAGAGATCGCTTTGGCTGACCCAGCCAGTGACACTGTGACTATCACCTATATTAGGCGGGAGGTTAAAAAGGGTGAACCCACACATGACCCGAAAAAAGCAATAACCAAACACTTTAGGATGATAGAAGGTATACTGCGGGAGGTGGAAAATCCGTTAAGTCTATCCCATCCTGATATGATGTTTATCCCTGCCGGTAATTTCGATATGGGAATCAGAACCAACGATAACGATGGGGAAGACGATGAAAAACCGAGGCACACTGTCTACCTTGATGCCTTCCACATAGACAGATATGAAGTAACAAATGCACAATATAAGAAATTTGTTAATGCTAACCCAGAATGGCAAAAAGATCGAATTCCTGAGAAGTACCATGACGGAGATTACCTAAAACATTGGAACGGCAACAGTTACCCACTTGGCAAGGGTAGCCATCCGGTTGTTTATGTGAGTTGGTACGCGGCGATGGCATACGCGGAATGGGAAGGCAAGCGTTTACCCACAGAAGCAGAATGGGAAAAGGCAGCGCGCGGAGATCGGTACGGGAGAGATTACGCGTGGGGCAATTCTCTTGATACCAGTAAAGCAAACTACGGTGAGAACATTGGCGACACGACCCCTGTTGGGAGCTATGATATGAATGGATACGGTTTATACGATATGACAGGGAACGTTTGGGAATGGTGTCTTGATGAATACAATGCCGACTTGTATTCTATGTCTCCGCGTCGGAATCCTGTTGCCGGTGGAACTGTAAATGATATTTTATCCAATTTCACAAATATTAGAAGTGCCCGTGTGTTACGCGGCGGCTCTTGGGTTAGTGATGCTAAATTTGTGCGAGTTTCTGATCGGACGAGGTTCACGCCACGGATCACCAACAACGCTCGTGGATTTCGCTGCGTGAAGTCTGTAACACCTTAGTCCAGTGTTGATGGGTGAGAAAATCAATCTTGAAATTGGGCAGACTTGGTTCGTAGTAGGGCAATTCATTGCCCGTTCTTAAACTCTTCTCATTGCAAAGCAATGTGATAAGGCACGTCGCACTTGGGCGAGTACGAACCTACCCTAAAATTCAAAATGGATAGAACAGTGCCAGCCCCAGCGGGGCGATATGTGTATAACGGATTGTAGATTTCTCTAATTGAGTTGAACTGACAATGGATAGTTATCTTTGGAGAAGATATGAAGACCTTTTGCATAATCACTTGTCTATTGATGTTAGCCTTGAGCCAGCAAGTTGTATATGCCCAACAGCCTCTGGCACAACAAGCGTTCGTTATCTTTGAGCAGCACTGCCTCGACTGTCACGGCGAATTCGGGTCGTATGGCGATGTGCTTACCATTAAGCATAAAGATTTAATCGAAAACCGCTCTGTCATCCCAAGGCAACCCGATGCTTCCGAATTCTATCTGCGTTTGATTGGCGATACAGATAACGGCTCGCAAATGCCGTTGGGACAAGATCCTTTGGATTTCGAGGCAATCACCACGGTCCGGCGCTGGATTGAAGCAGGCGCGCCAGATTGGGAAGCAATCCCCAAACCGAAACGTAGTTTCATGACTACCGAGGCGATGCTCAAAATTATCCACACCCATGTGAAATCCCTCGCTGCTTTTGACCGTTCCTTCGCTCGTTATTTTACACTGACCCATCTCTACAACGCTGGTGCAAGCGATGACAACCTCCGCGCCTATCGGAATGCCTTGTCGAAATTGGTTAACAGCCTCTCCTGGGGATCTGAGATTATCAAGCCGAAACCGATCGACCGAGAAGAAACAATCTTCTACATTGATCTGCGGCACTACGAATGGGACATCGAAAGCGATAAGTGGTATAAAATCGAGCAGGCGTATCCTTACGGTGTACAGTTGAAATCGTCGACGTATACAACATTATGTCAGGAAACAGACTGCGAACTGCCGTTTATTCGCGCCGATTGGTTTATCGCTACTGCTTCTCTACCGCCTCTATATCACGAGATTCTCGATCTTCCGAAAACAGATACGGAATTAGAGACACGACTTGAGGTAAATGTCGCCGAGAACTTAAAAAATGCCCCAGGTGTTCGTGTCTGGCGAGCGGGCTTTAACAACTCTGGGGTGTCAGTTAACAACCGCGTTGTGGAACGTCACAAGTCCCGATATGGAGCATATTGGAAGTCCTACGACTTCGCTGGGAACGTCGGCACGCAAAATATCTTCACGCATCCGCTCGATTTCACGCATGACGGCGGTGAGATAATCTTCAACCTTCCGAACGGATTGCAGGCATACTATCTCTCCACAGCAAAAGGTGAACGGCTTGATGAGGCACCAATTAACATTGTGTCAAACGCAGGGGCGCGAGATCCCGTTGTCCGTAATGGACTCTCCTGCATGGGCTGCCACACAGAGGGGATGAAAACCTTTGAGGATCAGATACGTTCGGTTATTGAACAGAATCTGAATCCACTTTACGACAAACCACAGGCGTTGCGTCTCTATGCAGAAAAGTCAAGGATGGATAACCTCGTCCGCGAGGATATTGCGCGTTATCGGCGGGCAATTGAAGCTGCTGGCGGTGTTTTCGGCGGCAGTGAACCCATACAGCAACTCGTTAAGCAATTTGAAGGTCCACTTGATGCAGCACATGCTGCGGCAGAGGCGGGATTGGAAACCGATGATTTTCTCCAAAAAATTCGTGAGAATAGCACGCTGCAGAATGCGGGTTTGTTGGTGTTGGGCGTTGAGAATGGGAGTGTAAAACGGGATGCGTGGGAATCGGAATTTGGTACAATGATTTACACTCTGGATGTTGGTAAATATGTAAATCCTTATGCTAACATGGCGTTAATCCCACCAGGCGATTTCTATACGAGGACTAACCCAGATGATTATGATGGAGAACCTCTGTATGCAAAAGTCTATATTGATGCGTTCTATATAGACAAATACAAGGTGACAAATGCGGAATATAAGGTATTCCTTGATGCTAATCCGGAGTGGAGGAAGGAGGCACACAACAATATTGATGATCTTGGCTATAGCTCAGGACACTATTTGTCCAATTGGGATGACAATACATATCCAAGTGGTAAAGATAATTATCCTGTCACTTCTGTGAGTGTCTGGGCTGCCATGGCTTACGCACAATGGGTAGGTAAGCGTCTGCCGACAGAAGTAGAATGGGAGAAGGCAGCACGCGGTGGATTAGTAAAAAAGAAATACCCATGGGGAAATTTAATTAATTCCCAAAAGGCAGATCCTTCGGAATACCCTGGGATCAAACCTATTGGAAGTCAGCCTGCAAACGGATACGGTTTGTATGAGATGACTGGTAGTGTACACGAGTGGGTTCTTACCGAACCACCCTACTCTTTTTTTAAATCGCGTGGCAGGCAGCGAGTTAATTTTTCCCACGTTGGATTGCGTGGTGGGCAGCGAGTTGATCTTCGAGTTTCTTTCGGGGGAGATATAAGTTACCTCAACGGGTTCCGTTGTGTGAAGGGTGTGAAGCAGTAAATTTTTTGTCAAATTCGGTTAATATTCTTTGGTAAAATGTGTTATCATTAACTTCAAAGTAAATCTGTATTTTAGAGGAAGCAAATGGACACCCTAAACTACTCCAATCCTCAAACCGAACTAAGCAAAATTTTGGAAATAGTCGGTAAAATAGTGAAAATATCCGCTGACGGCTATTACATCTACCGTGGTGAGTCTCAATGCCATCCAAAAGTCTCCTCAACTCTATACCGTGCCCTTGAGAAGGTTGGGTTGTTAGATGAACACGATATAGAGGCTTTTCAACGCAAAGAGTTGGAGTATGCTAAAACATGCAGGTACACTCAGAAAACGGACGATTTTAAAATTCTAACCGAAATCCAGCACTTCGGTGGCAAAACTAACTTGTTAGATTTTACGACTGACTACCTCATTGCCCTCTTTTTTGCCTGTGATAGTTCCCCTTTTAAAGACGGTAGGGTCATCTTGCAAGACAGAAATGGAGAAATAAAAGACTGGATTATAGAACCTTGTAATCCATATCCGGAAAGTCGCGTCGGGGTGCAAAAGAGCATATTTGTTAGACCCTCCGAGGGTTTTATTGAGCCGGATTTTGAGATTGTTATTCCGAAATTCCTAAAACAACCTGTGCTGAAATACCTCGAGAAAGAATTCGACATCTCTCCTGGAACTATATATCCCGATCTGCATGGATTTGTTAGTAGTCAAGACACTCGCTGGAATATCTATGAAGATATCAGTAAAGGGAACGATCATCTGGAGAGTGGACAAGAAGCAGAGAATCCTGATAGAAAATTCAAGGATTACCAAAAGGCAGTTAAGCATTTTACCAACGCGATAGATAATGCGATTCAATTGGTTGAGGGACTTGCTGTCGCGTATGATGGTCGCGGTAGTGCTTATCTTTCTATAGGCGAACTTGAGAATTCTAATGACCAGATTGAGAGTGCTATTGCGGATTTTACAGAGGCGATAAAACTTAAATCAGATTACCCATCTGCCTATAACAATCGTGGGCGTGCTTATTTCACGGAGGGGGAACTTGAAAATGCCATTAAAGATTTTAGCAAAGCGGTAGAATTGATGCCAAGGTGTCCGGAAGCCTATCACTACCGAGGTTTGGCTTATTTCCGTAAAGGAAATTCTGACAATGCTATTGCTGATTTGAATGAGGTAATTCGTCTAAATCCTAATGATGTGGTCGCCTATCACCGCCGTGGTATTGTTTACCTCAGAAACGGGGATTTTGACAGTGCTATCATTGACTTGGACAAGGCAATTCATCTAAATCCTAATGATGATTTAGTTTATTACTCTCGCGGTGAGACGTGGTTGCATCTAAAAGAATGGGATAAAGCCAGAGTTGACCTGGCAATTGCCAAAGACGAGGGAGTCGATATCGTAGCCGCATTTCATAACTCTTACAGAGATGTTGCAACGTTTGAGCGGAGAAATAGTGTTAAACTGCCGCAAGACATCGTGGCAATGTTGAGGCAATATCCAGTCAACAGTTTTACCACAACGCAAAGAGTCTTGACTGCTGAGGGGGAAACACAAGAATCCTTTGCGGTGTTGGAACTGCTGGAGAAATTTCGCAATACTGGCAAACCCTTGAGCGAATATCTGCAGAAGCACCCTTCTCGCGGAATCACGACCGGTTGCAACGAGGCATTTATCGTAGAGCATGCGACGCGGGAGGCACTCATTGCTGAACACGCCTTATCTGCTGATGTGTTGAAGCCGTTTCTGATGGCGCGCGATATCCAACGGTGGCGAGTGAAGCCGACAGACGAGTCACGGAGAGAATCGCAGGACAAGTGGTTGATTTTTGCTCACCGAGGCATAAAGATTGACGTGTATCCTGCGATTAGAAAACACTTGGAAAAATACAGTGATGTCCTAAAAAAGAGGTCCGGTAAACAGAAGTGGTATGAGCTTTCGGTTGCCCCGGCAGATACTGATCGATTCACGCAACCGAAATGTATCTATGCAAATATGGCGAGTGAAACTGCGTTTGCCTTTGATGATGAAGGTTACTATGTAGGCAGCCCTGCATCTCTGCTACCCACAAGTGAACTCTGGTTTCTCGGTGTGCTGAACACCAAAGCGGTTTCGTGGTTTTATGCGCGGACGGCACCACAGATTCGGGGACCCTTTTTAAAATTCGTGCCTCGGTATGTCTCGCAAATTCCGATTCCCGATATGGAAGCAAAGCAGCGGGCACTCATTCACAAAATCGTTGAATATATCCTTTATCTCAAGAAGCAACCTACGGTAAACAGTAGAGATTTAAAATACGCCCGCGATGCTGTGATGCTTGGATATTTTGAGCGAATCATTGATGGCCTAGTTTATGAGGCCTATCTGCCGGACGAGCTTCATAAAGGTCGCAAACACTTTTTCCAACCGTTATTAGATGAACAATTGCCATTGCTTGAAGATATTCAAAGTGATAAGATGTCCGCACTCCGCGACATTTTTGAACGGTTATATGAAAAAACGCATCCGGTTGCGGTCAATTTATTCTTTTTGGATAGTGTCAAACCTATCCGTATTATTGAGAGTAAGGCATGAGAATTACCGAAATTGAAATTAAAAACTTTAGAGCCTTTTACGGGGCGTATCAGATCGACCTGTACAAGGCGGGCAAGAATTTGCTTGTTTATGGCGAAAATGGCAGTGGGAAAACTTCGCTGTATCAAGCGTTGAAAAGATTCCTGGAATCCAGCGAGGGAGGGCATCAATTTAAATCCCACCAAAACATCTTTAACTCGGAGGAGGGATATATCAAATTGCACCTTCGGGCTGATGCCCAGTCGAAACAGGACACTTATAAATGGTCTGAAACTGTTAAGGACGAGACAAATGATGAACTTCTTATTGAGGCATCAAGAGCAAAAGGTTTCCTGGACTATAAGGATCTTCTGGAAACACATTATCTGCATCGTGAAAACGATGTTGTAAATGTGTTTGATTTGCTGGTTAAGACACTCTTGGCAAATACCGTTAGTCGTCAGACAGATCGGACTCTTGCTGAAGATTGGGCGAGTATTCAGCCTCCGTTTCCACGTCGAAACGCGGTAACGCAGATTGAAGCTCTTGAGACACGGATCGTGAATTTCAACCGTGAGTTAGTCAACAGATTAACAGAACTGCAAACAAAGGCATCTGAAATTCTGCGCAGGTTCGGCTACAATGTCGTGCTTAACTTAGATTTTCAAGGAATTACATACAACGGCGACAAAAAGACACTTGATAACCAAGAAATTCCCTTAACGGTTAAGTTCTTTGACAGAGACATCCCCGAGCATCACCTCTTTCTAAACGAAGCAAAGTTGTCGGCGATTGCGATTGCGATCTACTTTTCATCAATTCTGCTTCAACCGGAAAGTGAATTAAAGATTCTCGCACTCGATGATGTGTTGATCGGTTTAGATATGTCAAACCGCCTCCCGGTGCTTGACATTCTGGATGAGTATTTCTCATGTTACCAAATCTTTTTGACAACCTATGACAAGGCATGGTACGATATCGTCAAACAACGCACAGCCCACGGCGGTCAGTGGAAAGCCGTTGAATTTTATTTCCGACAGACAGATGAATATGAAATTCCAGTCTACGTGGAAGATAAGGCGTATTTGGATAAAGCGAGGGAATATCTTGAGGCGAACGACTACAAAGCCTGTGCAATTTACTTGCGTACCGCTTTTGAGATGATGATTGAAGATTTTTGTGAAGCTAAGCGTTTGCCGGTTAGATACCGTCGGAACCGAGATAAACTGGACAGTCAGGATTTCTGGGATCCGATAAAAGTTGAAAATGGGAAGTCTGGCTTTTTAGATCCGCCGCTCATTAGAGATATTGAATTGTATCGAAGCCGTATCCTAAATCCGCTCAGCCATACTACCATCACGAACATACCCAAGAAAGAGATTGAAGATGCGATTGAAACGGTGGAACGTCTTAAAATTGCCCTGCAATAAGACAAACGCTACACCTTGCAATTAGCTACTTGATACAGTATAATTAAATCCAATAAGGAGGATCTGAGTTATGGATGTTAAAGACGCAATTCTTTCACGACGCACCATTTTCAAGTTCAAACCGGAACCGGTACCGAACGATGTCATCGAACAGGTTTTCAGCTTTGGGATATGGGCACCAAATCACCATGTCACAGAGCCGTGGCGTTTCACTGTCATTGGTGAGGAAACGAAGCTCATTCTCGCAGACCGCTACCGCGAAATTAAGATTGAGGACACTCCCGACCACGTTGATGCCGAGAATCTTGCCAAAATCGGTGAATTGGCTTACGAGAAATTCATGTCCAAGCCGACGATTATTGCCGTGTCATGCCTACAGGAGGGTGATGAGCAACGCCGCCGAGAAGATTACGCCGCCGCCTGCTGTGCGGTGCAGAACGTCCAGCTCGCTGCATGGGATGCCGGGGTTGGTATGCAGTGGAGCACCGGCAGAATCACGCTCGAAGAGCAGACGTATCAGTTGCTCGGAATTGATTCCTCACAAGAGTACATCATCGGCTTCTTCTACACCGGTTATCCTGCTGACATCGGCGTACCGAAACGACAACCGGCAGGCGAGTTTATCCGCTGGGTGGCATAGTAGCCGTCGGCTATCGGCAATCAGCAGTCAGAATATAAGTGGTCAGCGGTCAGTAAGAGGGAATTAGTTGTCGATTGTCTGAAGCAGGATTTACAGTATTAGAGAACGTGCGATGAATGCACGTCGCATGAATCAACGGTATGAATGCCTTGTGGCATTCCCCGGGTCGAGTACGCCGCAAATCGCACTACTACAAACCTGCCCTCAAAGTCAACTTTGCGCCTCTAATAGATTCCTTTACTGATGGCTGAAAGTGAGCGTAGTGAGTGCCCTGACTGCTGACAGCTATATGTTAAGTCGATACGCTGCTTCGGCGTTCTGATAGAAGAACTTCGCCTTGACTGCATCGCCTTTCGCACTAAAGTAGTCGTTCACGATCTGTTGCACAACTTTATACGGCGCGAAGCGTTCAGACACGGGCCAATTGCTCCCGTAGATGAGTCTGTCTTCACCGAACGCATCCCATAGGACATCTATCGTTGGGGTGTAATAGGCGACATCCGTCGGCGCGGGGATTTGTCCTGTGTGTTCTGCGAGTCCAGATACTTTGCAATAGATGTTTGGGTAGCGAGCGACTTCGTGGATTGCGGAAACCCAACTCGGGTCGGGTGGCTGTTCTGATATTCGCGCACCTGCGATGTGGTTGATGACGATGTGCATCTCTGGTGTATGTTCCACCAAGGTTGGCAACGTTGATAACATCTCAGGGTTAATCAGCAGATCCAAAGTGAGTGCTTTCGCGGCTAACTTTTCGATATTGGTTAAGAATATATCTTCACCGATTGCGCGTAGATGTCCGCCACCGAGACGTATCCCGCGAAAGAGTGGATTCGCGGAGAATCTTGCTAAAGACCCTTCAAAGTCCGCGTTGTCGGGTTCTAAATGCCCAACAAACCCTACAATGAAGGGCTCATCTGCGGCGAGGTCCAAAATCCACTGGTTGTCCTCAAGCCATTTGCTTGCTTCGACGACGACAGTGCTTGTCGCGCCTTCGGGGACTGCGAGTCCTTTGAAATCTTCTGGCATCACTTTTCGGTAAAGCACGTCATCATCTGGATTCGGCCACGGGACACCTTCGGGACGCGTTGGATCGTAGAAATGTGTATGTGTATCAATAATCATTTTTTTTACTATAGTCTCCTGCTATGATCAACACATTGTGCGGATCATCGGTTTCTGATGAGGTCGGTACGTTTTTGTGGATAATTCTGTTTTTCTCTTCCCTTTTAATGTTCGGCATTTTATCGTAATAGGGCTTTTAACCTATTTGCTGTCGGGATGTAGTCCGTCTGATCAGACACAGCAACAGAAGCTGGAGCTTCAACGTGATGTGTTGAAGCTCAGGATGGGACAGGCACTCAATCCGACAAATGCGGAAGGGTATATTCAACTCGGTAAAGCCTATCGTGAACTCGGTGAATATGATAATGCTATGGATGCTTTCCAAAACGCTATTGTACTTGATGACCGGCACCATCACGCCTATAACAATCTCGGTTTGGTTTACACCGATCTCGGCTTGTTTGTACCTGCGATTGAGACGTTCCATACTGCGCTTGAGTTATCCCCGGGAAACCCCGCCTTCTACAACAATCTCGGCTATGCTTACGACATGACAGACCAGTTCGACGAGGCACTTGCCGCCTTTCAAAACGCTATTGAGACGGAGCCAACCTTTACCGATGCTTATTACAACATGGCGAACGCCTACCTCCACCGCGAAATGTATCAGGAGGCTGTTCAGAATTACGAGGCTGCCCTTGAAATAGAAGAGGGGGACGCTGATACCTATTTTAACCTCGGTCTCGCTTACGAGAAAAACGGAGAATTTCTTCGTGCGATCCAGTCCTACGAAAAAGGCTTATCCCTTGATGACAGCGATGTGGAAGCTTATTATCATCTTGCAAACGCTTATCAGAAAAATGGCGATCCGCTCATGATGCGTCGCTATCTGGAGATTTTCTTAAAACGTGCTGAGAGACTTCCTTATCTTGAAGAAGAAATTCGCACCGCTGAGCAGATGCTTGATAAGTAGCATCGCTATTGTAATTCTTCCTCGGTTAACTGAAAATCAAAAACCTCTTTTCCTTCTTCCGTTCCGTCAATTTCTTCTTCCGTTAGTTGAAAATCAAAGACTGCTTCCCCTTCTTCGACTTCTTCCGTTTCTGTATCCGAGGCGACAGTGCTTTGGGGCTGTTCTGTCGGTTGCGCTGTTTCCTCTGTTTCGAGTTTTGGTGAGCTTGCACCGAGGAGCGTTAACCCCACAATTCCCGCAACACAGACAGTCGTGACCGTCAATGCAACGGGTCGCTTATAGAGGACAACACGCTCACTTCTGTCTAAGAATGGCAGGAATAGCAGGAGCAATATACCAGCCGTCGGAATGACAAACGTTCCAACGATTTCGAGGGGACCTTGGAAGTACTTCAGCAGTTGAAACAGGAATAGGAAATACCATTCGGGTCGCGGATCGTAACTCGCATTCGTTGGGTCGGCGATACCTTCAAGCGGTACCGGAATGAACAGCGCAACGGCTGCCAGTACTATAAAGAGGATTAGCATACCGACAACGTCTTCAAAGACCTGATCCGGATAGAACGGTTTTCCCCTCTCCACAGACTGAGAAGGCATATCTTCGGGGGTGTTCTGTGGGATGCCTGAAGAGCCGTAGTAGCGGACAAGGAGAAGATGCACACCGACCAAACCGAAAGCCAGCCAGGGCAACCAGATCGTGTGGAGCGCGTAAAATCGTGCCAGTGTCACGGCACCTATCTCCGTTCCACCGCGCATGACCTTCGCTACAAAATCGCCGAGTACAGGGGCAGTGCTGGAGATTTCGATACCGACGACCGTCGCCCAATACGCCTTTTCATCCCACGGCAGGAGGTAACCTGTGAATCCGAAGCCGAGTACGACCAGCAGCAAGAGAACGCCGACTATCCATGTCAGTTCACGTGGTGCTTTGTATGAGCTGTAAATGACGACACGGAGCAGGTGCAGAAAGACAAGAATGACCATCGCGCTCGCACCCCAATGGTGCAAACCGCGCACGAATGACCCAAACGGTACCTCTTCAGTGATATAGATTACAGCGTTATGGGCATGATCTGGTGAAGGCGAATAGTATAACGCCAGAAATGCACCCGTAGCCGCCTGAAGTAAAAGCAGAAACATCGCCAAACTGCCCAGTGAGAAAAGCAGATTGATGTGTTTCGGTAAGGGTTTTCGTAAGTGTGCGGAGAACTCCGTTAAGGGGAGACGTTCGTTAAGAAATTCCCTCATTACGTCTCCTTAACGTACAGAATGCCGGCTTCGACTTTCGTTTGTAGTTTCTGTAACGGACGTGGCGGTGGTCCGGCAACAACGATTCCGTTCTTGTCGAACACCGCACCGTGGCACGGACAGAGGAAAGACTCCTTTTTCTCATCCCATCGGACGAGGCAACCGAGGTGTGAACAGGTTCGTGTGAAGACAGTCCACTCCCCGTTACCGACATCTGTCAAATAGACAGAACGTTTTTTCGTCGCTTTGACCCAACCGTCTTTCGCAGTGAAGGTATAGTCTAACTTTTTAAAACGGCTGTTTTTGAGTCGATCGGCGAGACCCAAGTCAACCCATTTCGTCTCCCCTTTTTTAAAGGCAGGTGAAATCGCGAAGCCGATCAGTGGAATACCCGCAGCGAGGCTTATAATCCCACCGATAAACGCTGTACCGATTTCTAAAAATGAGCGCCGGGTTTCCTGCTTTGCCATCCATTTTCTCCTTTTTAATGGTTATCAGTACGGGTTTTCTGCGAAAACCCTTTCAGTTATCAGTTTTCGGTTAAGAGGTTTTCGTTTAAAACAATCCTCCTGTGACTCTCACTGTGAGGCAAACTGACAACCCACAACCGACAACTCTTAAGGCTTTTTCCACGTTTGCCCTTCAAACGGTTTTCGTAAATCGTATCGTCCCTCTTCTAAGACCGGCAGCGTACCGTCGTTGACCATGAGTTCAAGCGGTAGTTCCTTAGTTTCCATCGGGATATGGACAACGTCCTTGATTCGTAAGGATTCATAGATAGCCATCATGATTTCAAGTGTATAGCGTGCTTGAACGCCACTGCCACGATGGTCAGGAATGTCACCCTCTATCCACTCAATGAATTCATCGTACTGGTTTTTGGTTTGCGGGGGTGGTGTAATCGTTTGCCATCCCTTTGCGTCCCCGTTTTGGAGAAGAAGTGTGCCGTCAGGTCCGTTACGAATTTGTCCCTCTGTTCCAGCGATTTTGGGGTGGGAGACTGACGGTTCTGGCAGATCGCCTTCGTAGATACCGCGTGCACCGCCTTCAAAGCAGACTAAACCCATACAGAGATCCTCACAAATCGTGCGGCGTTCCCACCGATCGGTCGTCCGGGAGGTCTGTCCAATGACCCAGAGGGTCTCAGGATCCGACAGGATGAAGCGCCAGCCGTCGATTGCGTGCGTTCCTGTGTTCAGCAGTCCTGCGTGTCTTTTGGCACTGTGGTGGACAGTTGTGGGTTCACCAATCGCTCCAGCGGCGACGAGCCTGCGCGTTTCTATGTTTGCAGGCGCGTATCTCCCTTGATGCCCGATGATAAGTTTGACATCGTTCTCTTCACAGGCAGTCAGCATCGCGTCGGCTTGTCCAAGTGAAGCCGCCATCGGTTTCTCGCCGAAAATGCCTTTCACGCCTGCTTTCGCCGCAGCGACGGTAGCTTCCGACCGCGGTCCCTGCCATGTCGTGATACTGACGATGTCCAAATCCTCTTTTGCCAACATTTCATCAACGTCGGTATAGATAGCCGGGACATCGTATTCGTCCGAGACGCGTTGCGCCGCTTCTTCATAGATGTCCATTGCGGCTACGACTTCTGCTTTAGGATGTGCTGTCCATGCTCTGGAATGGGACCGACCCATTCCGCCGCAGCCAATGATTCCAACACGATATGTCTGGTTTGCCATCTGTTTAGCCTCCTTCTATTTAGCAAGGATTCTATCAATTTTTGGGCTTTCAGTCAATAATTTTCTAATTTTCCTTGCGGTTAAGGCACGTGGGTGTTTTGCTTGGGTGTTTCCCCAAGGACTCTGACGTTCCTTTCCGTATATCTGCAGAAACACCGGATTTAGTCTGGGAATAGACTAAATCCGTTCCTTGTATTACATTTCCGTTCCTTGTATTACATTGCAAAAACCCTTCCACTTCGTTTCAGGCAGGTTTTGGTTTCCAAGACCGAACATATCCCTAACCGAGCATGTTATTTCCCCCACCGCACCGTCACCAGGCACCATTGTGGAACTTAGTGGAGCAATGAGAGTTTAACCCATAGGTGTCAATTTAAGAGTAAGTATGTGTGTTTCTCGCAATGAGAAGGCGGTTTTCAGGTGGGAACACCTTTCGCGTCATCTATAAAATGCGCGGTGAATATATGCTCTTCAGTCCCAGAGGGACGGCATTTGTGTAGAAACGTAAAGCGAACAATGACCAAGCCCCAGAGGGGCGGCATTTGTAGACCCGATGCTCCCAAATACGGTGAAAAATCTCTAAATTAACATCTATGGAGCAATGAAAGTTTAACCCGATTTAGAAAATGTCCAAATCATTATAGATTTTACTATAAATGAAAACTCAGTTTTTTCGCCTTATGCACCCTTTTCGCTCCGAAGCAGTATCATTAAATTATAAAGGGTGTCACAGGTCACTTAACAGAAATTGATTTCACAAAAATCTGATTTCTGGTTCTTTGCAATGGCGTTGACAACCGTTTTTTAAATGATTAAATATGGGCATCGTTCCATTACATTCCACGATGGTTTCTGGTGAAATCAGAACCCTTTGAGTTCTTGGAGCGGGTGTGCCTTTGATGAAAACCGCCATGAAATGAAATTATGCCTTAACTGGCATAATTTGTCTTTGCTTTACATTTGGAATGGCACCAAGAAGTCCATCGTTAAAAAATCGTTTTGAAGTAAATTTTCTGGAGGAAATTATAATGAAATTAGTACTCATCGGATTAGGGATATTTTTTCTCGCTTTCTCCGCCTTGGCGGGGACATTTCTGGATACTTTTGATGACGGAAAACTTGTCGATTGGCAAACACTGGTCATGTTCGGTTTTGATGATCCCGGTTCTTGGGAAATTATTGATGGCCAACTTCAGGGAATAAGTAATGCTGGAACAATAACCCGTTTACTGACAATTGGAGAGGAAGTGTGGCAAGATTATGACATTGAATTTGAAGTCAAACCGCTTGAGAAACACGGACCTGGGAACGTGGCAATTGCTGCCCGGATTAAAGGGACATGGGGTGTAGTCTGTGAAATTGAGGACTCGGATCAAGCAGCACCCGCGGCCGGATGTTTCGGGGGTAATTTGCACGGCGACTTTTTTTTGAATTACGCTCGAGAACCTCATCCTTTGTTGAGATTACAGAAATGGTCAACCCTCAAATTGAGTGTGAATGGAAACCAGTTGACCTTCTGGATAAATGGAAAGCGAGTTCTGGATCCCATAACTTTAGAGCCCCTCCATGGATTCCCCGACTTTCCAGCCGGTAGAGTTGGATTAGGGATCGCGAATTACACAGTAAGATTTGATAATTTCAAAATCACAGGACCCGATATCCCAGATAGGAATAGATTGTCAGTAACGTCCTACGCGAAACTCGCAACAGTGTGGGGAAACTTGAAACGATTTTAAGGACGTGCCGTGAAGTACCTTCTGCTGGAGTGTCCTAAGGACGAGTTGTGAAGATCCTGTCGGCAAAACCTGTCGAAAAACGGGACCTCCCTAAAATCTTGACAAACTTTCACAGACGTTGCAAACTATAGAAAGCAGTATAGATTTGTAGACTACGCCAAAAGAGAGGACATTATCAGATGGCAGATTATGAAGATAAAGGTTCACAGATTCGAGTAACGAACCTTGAGGCTTTTCCGATGGGTGTGAAAGCCTACGTCAAGATTGAAACGAATATGGGCGTTACGGGGTGGGGTGAGATTAACAATATGGAGACGACCGTCACCTGTGCTTTAGCGCGTTCGTTGTCGGAACTGATTATCGGCGAAAATCCGACACGCATTGAGCATCACTGGCAACGCCTGTTCCGCGCACACCGCAACATCCGGGGTGGCGGCTTGATGGTACATACTATCTCAGCCATTGATATGGCGTTATGGGATATTGCCGGGAAACTCTGGAGTGTACCCGTCTATCGTTTACTCGGTGGTCCCTGCCGCGATAAGATTTGGAAGTATCCGAGTCCGAAAGCGATTAAGACGGGACCTGGCGGCTCTCAGCCGTTTGCTGGCACCCCCGATGAAATCGCTGATCTCGTTCAACGCGTGCGCGATGCACGGGAAAAGGTCGGTTCCGATGGCGCGGTGATGTTTGATGCACATAGTTGCCTACCGCCACCGATTGTCAAGCAATTCGCGAGTTACCTGCAGCCAGACGACCTACTCTTTTTAGAGGAGGCATGGGTGCCGGGCAATATTGAAGTGATGCGTAAAATCCGGGAATCCGTCCCTGTCCCGCTCGCCACCGGGGAGCGCGACCGCACGATATGGGAGGTTCGAGAGATCCTCGAAGCACAAGTGATTGACATCCTTCAACCCGATGTTGGACACGGCGGTGGCATTACGCAGGTCAAAAAGGTCGCCGCACTCGCCGAAGCACATCACGTCCCGATCGCGCCACACTGCACGATGTCTTACCTCGGTCTCACGGCAAGTTTCCACTTATCCGCGGCTGTGCCGTTTTTTCTCATTCATGAGGGCTATGAGAACGTCCTTCCGGACGGTGTTGCCCACAAAACGTGGGAGATGGATGAAGAGGGCTACGTTTCACTTCCAGAAGGACCCGGCTTAGGGGTTACCGTGGATGAAGCGAAGGTTATTGAAGTCGGGCAGGAAGAGGGTAGACGCTTCACCTGGCCCAACAGCCGATTAGCGGATGGCTCCATCGCCGATTATTAGAAGTATAAACACTGCACTTTCGCTGGCGAGGTTTTTTAACCTCGCCCTCTTCTGTAGGAGGAGGGAAACGTCCAAGCAAAAACACCCGATTCCGGACGCTTGCTGACGGCTGACCGCTGACTGCTAATAGCGTATTGACGCGATGCGTCGGTTGTGCTACACTTCTTCCAATACTGCAAGAAAGGATCCACGAATGGCACTAAAGAAATCACAACTCTACGCTTCACTCTGGCAAAGCTGCGACGAGCTACGCGGCGGGATGGATGCCTCACAATACAAAGACTACATTCTGACGCTCCTCTTCATGAAATACGTCTCCGACAAAGCCGACAGCGATCCCGACTCGCTCATCTTCGTCCCTGAAGGTGGCGGATTCGCTGATATGGTCAACCTTAAAGGCGACAAGGAGATCGGAGACAAAATTAACAAAATCATCGGAAGACTCGCCGAGGAAAACGACCTCAAAGGCATCATCGATCAGGCGGATTTCAACGATGATAGCAAACTCGGCAGAGGCAAAGAGATGCAGGATCGACTCTCAAAACTCGTCGCCATCTTCGAGAGTCTCGATTTCCGGGCAAATCGCGTCGAAGGCGACGACCTCTTAGGGGACGCGTATGAATACCTCATGCGCCACTTCGCAACAGAATCCGGCAAAAGTAAAGGACAGTTCTACACACCCGCTGAGGTCTCTCGCATCATGGCACAGGTCATCGGCATCGGTCCCGACACCCAGCAGGATGAAACCATTTACGATCCCGCTTGCGGCTCCGGTTCACTCCTACTCCGCGCTACCGACACCGCACCCCGCGGGCTGAGTATCTACGGACAAGAAAAGGACAATGCCACCTACGCACTCGCCTCCATGAACATGATCCTCCACGACAACGCCACCGCCGACCTCCGCCACGGCAACACGCTTGCCGATCCCGATTTCACAGACGCTGATAGACTCAGAACCTTCGATTTCGCTGTCGCCAATCCACCGTTCTCCGACAAAGCCTGGACCAACGGACTCACCCCTGAGAACGACCTCTATAACCGGTTTGAATACGGGGTGCCGCCCGCCAAAAATGGCGATTACGCTTTTCTGCTCCATTTCATTGCGTCCCTGAAAAGCAGCGGCAAAGGCGCGATCATTCTACCGCACGGCGTGCTCTTCCGCGGCAACAGAGAGGGAGACATCCGCAGAGAAATTATCCGACGCGGTTACATCAAAGGCATCATCGGCTTACCCGCCAATCTGTTCTACGGCACTGGGATCCCTGCCTGTATCCTCGTGATTGACAAAGAGAACGCGCATGTCCGCAGTGGTATCTTTATGATAGATGCCAGCAGAGGGTTCCTTAAGGACGGCAACAAAAACCGACTTCGCGCCCAAGACATTCATAAAATCGTCTCGGTGTTCAATGAACAAACAGAATTACCGCGCTACTCCCGCATGGTTCCATTCTCTGAAATTGCCAATCCCGCCAACGACTGTAACCTCAATATCCCGCGCTATATCGATGCCAGCGAACCCGAAGACTTACACGACCTCGGCGCACATCTCAAGGGCGGCATCCCCGACACCGATATTGACGCACTCGACACCTACTGGACGGTCTTTCCCACACTCCGCAACGCCCTGTTCAGGTCCAACGGTAGACCCGGATACAGCGATCCGCTCATGGAGACCCAACACGTAAAAACAACTATCCTCACGCATCCCGAATTCAAGAATTACCAACAGCAGGTCAATGCCATCTTTCAGGCGTGGCGTGAGACCCACGAACCGCTTCTGCTAAATATTGAAGTTGACACATCTCCCAGAGAAATCATTCAAACACTGTCGGAAGACCTACTGGACCGATTCACCCATCTACCACTCCTCGATCCCTATGATGTCTACCAGAAACTCATGGACTACTGGGACGAGGTCATGCAGGACGATGTCTACCTTATCGCTGCGGAGGGGTGGGTAGAGGCATCGAAACCCCGCGGTATTATCGAAGATAAGCAGAGCAAAGTTAAGGAGACCCCCGACCTCGTCATCAAAAAGAGCAAATACAAGATGGACCTAATCCCGCCGTCCTTGATCGTTGCGCGTTACTTCGCTGAAGAACAAGCCGCGATTGAGGCATTACAAACCAAGCAGACGACCGCCGAGAACGAGCTGGCGGAATTCATCGAGGAACACACTGGCGAGGACGGATTGCTCACAGATGCGACTAATGACAAAGGCAGTGTCACGAAAAGCAGCGTGAACGCAAGACTTAAGGCAGTCACACCCGATTTGATGATACTTCGTGAAACACAGGGCAACGACGAAGAACGCGACGCGCTTGAACATTGCTTATCGTTGATTGATGCGAAGTCGAAAGCGGACAAAGCGATAAAAGATGCGCAACTCGCCCTGGATACGCAAGTGCTGGCGCGCTATGCCACGCTCACCGAGGACGACATCAAGGTGCTTGTCGTTGCAGATAAGTGGATCACCAGTATCCAATCAGCAATAGAGGGTGAAGTCCAGCGGTTGACACAAGCGCTCGCAGGGCGCGTCCAAGAGTTGGAGGAACGCTACGAGAGTCCGTTGCCAGACTTGGGACAGGAGGTGGAGGCGTTTAGCACGAAGGTTGAGGAACATTTGCGGAAAATGGGGGTTGATTAGACATGAGCACTCACCTTCCTCATATTCCCGATTGGAAAACAGTAAAATTGGGAGAAGTAACAGAAATCATCAAAGGAGGAACGCCAAGTCGTAATGTAGGAAAATATTTTCGAGGGAATATTGCTTGGGCAATTCCGTCTGATATTACTGCTTTGGATTCTTTCTTGTATATAGACGATACAGAGACACATATTACAGAAGAAGCATTAAGTAATAGTGCTGCGAGACTATTACCAGCGGGAACAGTTTTATTAACAAGTCGAGCAACGATTGGCGAAACTGCCATTGCTACCGTTCCAATGGCGACAAACCAAGGATTTGCTAATTTTATTTGCCGAGAGGCACTATTAAACGTTTTTCTCGCCTACTATTTGAGATATATTAAAGAGAAGTTAAATGATCTTGCAAGCGGTAGCACATTTAAGGAGGTTACAAAGAGAACGCTCCTCAATATTGAGATTCCTTTGCCTCCTCTTTCCGAACAACGTGCCATCGCCGAGGCATTGTCCGATGTAGATGGGTTGCTCAACGCCTTGGAGGCACTCATCGCAAAGAAGCAAGCAATTAAACAAGCCGTCATGCAGCAACTCCTGACCGGTAAGACGCGCCTGCTGGGGTTCAGCGGAGCGTGGGAGACAAAGCGGTTGGGGGAGATTGCAAAAATTCAAAAAGGATCTCTTATTACCGAGAAAAATGTAGTGCCAGGGGCGATTCCTGTGATTGCAGGTGGTCAGAAACCTGCATATTTTCATAACACTGCGAATCGGACCGGTAAGACTATTACTGTTAGTGGTTCTGGCGCGTATGCTGGCTTTGTCGCTCTTCATAATCGACCGATTTTCGCATCGGATTGTTCAACTATTAGTGAAAGCCCCAGTTTTTCGATTGATTTTATCTATTATTATTTGGTATACAATCAAAATACCATTTATAAGGCACAAACGGGAGGGGCACAACCACACGTTCATCCGGTTGATTTGATGCCGTTACAGGTTGATCTTCCGCCACTTCCTGAGCAAGAAGCTATTGCTTCTGTCCTCTCTGATATGGATGCCGGGATTGCCGCGTTGGAGCAGCGTCGGGACAAAACCCGTGCTATCAAACAGGGGATGATGCAGCAGCTTCTCACGGGACGCGTGCGGTTGTCTGAATCGCGGATTTGCACGGATGATACGGATTAACGCGGATTAGGAACACTTGGTGTTCGTGGCGTTTTTGGTCTGAATCAGGATTTACAGGATTAGAGGATTTTCAGAATGGGTTGGATTTCACAAGTTCAACCCAACCTACGATTTTACTGAGATGTTAGATATTTTTATAATTCACTATCAATGGAGAAAATAAATGAATTCCCCTAAGGCTTTTCTTTCCTACGTGAAAGAGAATGAACCAATTGTTAGGTTTCTCGATCAGGTTCTTACAGATTATGGTATTGATGTAGTTACCAACTATAAAAACATAGACGGTGGTTCTAATTGGAAAAGAACATTAAAGCAGCTTATAGAAAATAGTGGATATTTTGTGGCATGCTTTTCTAAAGAGTTTAATGAGCGTGAAAAGACTGTGTTATATAGAGAATTAGACTACGCTATAGAGTGTGCAAAGGATTATCCATTTGACCGGAAGTGGCTAATTCCAGTTAGAATTAACGAATGCACAATTCCGAGTATAGAAATTGGATTGCAGGGACTGCTCACTGATCTGCAACGGATCGACTTGTTTCCTACTGCCAAGTGGCATGAAGGTGTTGAATCTATTGTGCATACGATAGATAAGAGACTTATTATAAATCCACAGGAAGCCCTAGCATCTCCCCGCGAGATAGAAATTCTAAAAAAAATAGGATTTGATATGGGAGAGTATACATGCAATGAACAAGGAGATATAAAATTTAATTTGCGGAGAGAATACTGGTCGCAATCTAAATGGTTTATAGTCACTCCTGATACATATTTGAAACTACCGAACTATATCACAGCTATAGTTTCTGGCACGCGGGAAGGCATATTAAACGAGATCCGGCTTTCGCTAGCAATTAACAATCATTCTGGTAAAGATAATGCCTATGATTCTTTTATTGAGAAGTGTAAGCAACTTTGTATGGAACTTTGTGGACGTGATTTACCTGATGCAATTATTCATGATTTAATTCAATCCAAGAATTCATTCACTGATGATAGGAAACTCAGACCACACGCAATCTATGCTGATGATGATTACCGCTTGAAAGGTATTAATATCAATATGCACAATGAAGTTTACAATCAAAGTCCTCTGGATGAAAAACCAACAAAGTTTGGATTCCATATTACAAGATTTTCTTTTACTTCATAAATACCATGAAATACTTGGCATTTACTGCAGCCAAGGTTGAGAAACGAGGAGGATACCATGAACCGAAAACGAAAACAACGAAATGGAAAAAAACAGCCTCATTCAGCAGAATACTATCGCAATTTGGGTGATCTAAAACAAATGACCGGACTATTTCAAGAAGCCATTGCTGCTTATGACAAAGCACTCGAAATAAAGCCGAATGATGCTGAGGTTTACTATAATAGAGGACAGGCAAAATCTTATCTCGAACAACATGAAGTCGCCATTTCTGACTATAACAAGGCAATCCAACTAAACCCAAAGGATGCCGAAGCTCATAATAATCGAGGCCTCGCAAGAATCAACTTGGGCCGGCTTCAAGACGGGATTTCTGATTATGACAAGGCCATCGAGTTAGACCCCGATGTTGATGCCTACTATAATCGAGGACGGGCTAAAGAGATGTTAGGGCAGCTTGAAGAAGCTATTGCTGATTTCAAAAACGCTATTCGGCGAAACCCGCAGGATGCTGAGGCACGTCGAGCACTTAACTACCTGCAGGCGAAACTTAACTGAAGAGGCCAGCGACTACAATAGAACAATAACGCTGTATTTGGTGCTTACCTCCGCGGAATTAAGAGCGGTCTTATAGTTCACGAGACAGATTAGGGTGCATCCAGAGAAAACAGGATGGAAAGTTTTCACACTCCAGCGGAGTGCTATGTCTATAGAAAATCAAACATTGAAGGAGTTGTCCCCTTTAAGGGTGCTATGTGAATGAAAAGTGGCGACTGAGGTTTAAATAGGAATAATTTAATACATGGATGTTATTTTTTCGGATCAGGAAATCACAGCATTAATAAAAGAACGCAAGGTATTACCAAACGAAAGGCGTAACAAATTCAGAAAAACGACTCATCGCGGGAATGACAAATATCGTCTAAATGTAACTGGAGAAGATGGAAACGAATTCCAAGTTATTGTTAGAATAAGCGTTTTCAACAAATTGAACTTTTCGGTTATTTTAGGTGTTAAGGTTCCCCCGCCAAAGAAATTTTTTCGACTTAAACGCTACAACGGTGATTACCATTTACACACCAACACAATTGAAGAACAAGAAGTAACGGGTTTTCACATACATACCGCGACAGAGCGATATCAGGCGAAGGTGAATAGTATAAGAGAGGAAGATTACGCCGAACCGACAAAGCGTTATACTGATCTCAACGGTGCTTTGAAATGTCTTTTTGCGGATGCAAATTTTGAAGACTCTTATGCGTTACAGGACACCTTATTTGAGGAGGGCTAAGCAATGTCGATAAAATCTATAGAACAAGACTTTATTGATAAAGTCTCGGCAAAAATTCGGGTCTTACCTGATGGCAGAGACCGTTTTCGCGTGTTTACCCCTTTCCGGTTTGACGACGGGGACCACATAACCATTGTCCTAAAGAAAGAACAAACAGGTTGGGTGCTTTCTGACGAAGGGCATACCTACATGCACCTTACCTACGATATAAGTGAAAAGAAATTATTTAAAGGGACACGCTATCAACTTATTTTGAACGCCCTATCCACGTTTAAAGTTGAAGATCGTTTTGGAGAATTAATTTTTCAAGTGAAAGGCGCGCACTTTGGTGATGCGTTATACGCTTTTGCCCAAGCACTTGTGAAAATGGGTGACGTGTTGTGCTTGTCAAAAGAACATACACAATCGACCTTTATAGCAGATTTTCAAGCACTGTTCCATGAAGTTGTTCCAGAAGAGGACACGGATTTCGATTGGCACGATCCAGAACGTGATCAAGAAAAAAAATACACAATAGATTGTCGTATCAATGGAATGCCGGCACCTCTTTTCGTATATGCCCTTTCCAATAATGATAGAATCCGAGATGCCACAATCAAACTACAAGAGGTAAGGCGGTGGGGCATTCCGTTTCGTCCTCTGGGTATTTTCCAAAATCGTGAAGCTGCTGGTCGTCAGGTGGTCGCTCGCTTCGACGATGTGTGCCCTGTGCAATTCTCTAGCCTTGAAATAAACCGGCAAGAAATTGTAGATTATCTTGGGGAAAATATCCAACGGGTACTTATGTAATAATGTTTATATCTTAGTTTAGGAAAGAACATAAATGAATCGTATCCGTATTTTTATCAGCAGTGCCCAAAAAGAATTTTCACAGGAACGCGAGGCACTACGCGACTATCTACACAGAGATCCGTTGATGCGACGGTTCTTTGATGTATTCCTGTTTGAGGATCTCCCTGCGTTAGATCGCCGTCCGGATGCGCTTTATCTGGACGAGGTTAAGCAATCAGATGTCTATGTTGGGTTGTTCGGTAACGACTACGGATCGGAGGATGCAGAGGGCATATCGCCAACAGAGCGAGAGTTCGATCACGCAACCGCTTCCGGTGTTCAACGTCTGATTTTCGTGAAAGGGACAGATGACAACGTCCGGCACCCGAAGATGCAGGCACTCATCCGTAAGGCACAATCTGGGCTTATCCGAAAACGATTCAACGCCTCGGAAGAATTAGTAACAGCACTCTACGCCGTGTTGGTTGAATACCTTGATAACAAAGACCTCGTCCGTTCTGAGCCTTTTGATGCGTCCCCCTGTTCAAAAGCGTCACTGGACGATCTTGACACCGATCAGATGCATCGGTTTATCCGAACAGCACGGAGTGCAAGGGCGTTCCCACTGCCTGAAGGCACATCAACCGAAGAATTGTTGGTTCACCTCAATCTGCTAAACGATGGCCGACCGACAAACGCAGCGGTGTTACTGTTCGGGGAATCACCCCAACGATTTCTTATCTCTTCCGAGATCAGGTGTGCACACTTCCACGGAACAGAGGTCGCTAAACCCATCCCGTCCTACCAAATCTACAAAGGCACAGCGTTTCAACTCGTCGATCAAGCCGTAGATTTTGTGCTCAGTAAGATCGCGCTGTGGGTAGGGACGCGTGCAGAAAGCGTGCAAGCACCTGTCGCCTACGAAATTCCGAAGGAAGTGATAACTGAAGCCATCGTCAACGCCATAGCACATCGCGACTATACCAGTAATGCCAGCGTCCAAGTGATGCTGTTCTCAGATCGGCTTGAGGTTTTGAACCCCGGCAGACTCCCACCGCCACTCACATTGGAGCAATTACGGGGGCCGCATCAGTCGGTTCCCAATAATCCGCTGCTTGCTGAACCCTTATATCTTGCTCAATACATTGAGCGCATGGGAACAGGAACATTAGACATGATTCGCCGTTGCGGAGATGCTGGGTTATCCGAACCGGAATTCACTGACAGCAGTGGATTCAAGACAACGATTTGGCGTGCCAAACCTCCAGAACGGATTGAGGTGCAGCCAGAGTCTTTCCGTGGAGGTCTTGAATTGAGAGTAATAAACTTACTTGCTGATGGTCCATTGTCAAGATCCGAATTGTCCAAGAAATTAGGGCACAAGAAGGCATCCGGTCAACTCTATAACGTTATTCGAGACCTTCTGGATGATCAGATGATCGAATACACGCTACCGGATAAACCCAGGAGCAGACGACAGCAGTACCGGTTGACAGACAAAGGAAGAGCTGAACTCACAGATCTGGAATCAGAAGATGCAGTATAAGATGCAGTATAAGATGCAGTATAAGATGCAGCCAAAGTTTCTTAGTTTTAACTATGGTGAAACTTACAATTACGTTTACACCTATCCTTAAAGAGGAAGCATTTGCAGTAGGGAAACCCTTCATTACCCGTCGTATGAAAAGGGTCAAAGTCTTTTTCTAATTCACCGCAAAAGGGTTGTCCTGCAACCCATCTTGACTACTGGAGGTGGAGGTATATACATGTACAGTTCCAATAGTAGGGGAGAACACTCAAGAGATTTAATGGAAGTATGTATGTCTGGTCATATCATTCATAAAACAAAACATAGATATAACCCAAAATCCCCACAAACGTTTTGCAAAATTTGTGGAGCAAAAACGATTACAGCATGTCCCGATTGTGACAAAACTATACCCAGTAATGTAAATGCCAAAAATCCTCCAGTTTTTTGTACATACTGTTCTAAGCCATTCCCATGGAAAAACAAGATAGAAATGAAAAATCTTAAGTCAAAAGCAGAAAAACCTTTGGAACCGTTACAAAAGATTTTTTCAAAGTTTCACTCGGTAGTACAAAAATTACGCTATAGACACGATAACAGGGAAACGCTTGATGTTAAAGATGAGTATGATGTACAAGATTTGTTATATGCTTTATTGGTTTTAGACTTTGATGATATAAGACTTGAAGAATGGACACCAAGTCACGCCGGACAATCAGCGAGAATGGATTTTTTACTGAAAAAAGAAAGAATCGTTGTTGAAGTTAAAATGGCACGGAAAGGGTTATCAGATAAAGAAGTAGGAAACCAGTTAATAGTTGATATTGAAAGATACAAAAATCACCCAGATTGTGATACTCTTATATGTTTTATCTATGATCCTATCGGCAATATCAAGAACAATAAGGGGTTGATTACGGATTTGCAAGGAAAATCCAGTAACCAGTTAAAAATTATGGTTATAATTAATCCCTATTAAAATATTGCTGATGATTCCATAATCCGCAGGTGGGCGTGGACGAAAAGAATCTTCACACTGAAGCGTGGGGAGCATATCAAAGAGGATAAATAGATGAGCATCGTTGGTGACAGAGAAATACGCACACAGGAACGTGTCGTCACATTCTTCCAGAAGACGTTGGGGTATACTTACCTCGGCAACTGGCACGCGCATCAAGAGAATAGCAATATTGACACAGGACTGCTGACAGATTGGCTGCGAAGCAGACGACACGACGACACCATTATCTCCAAAGTGCTGTTTGAACTGGAAAAAGCGGCGGCACTCGGTGGCAGTAGAAAACTCTACGAAGCAAACCGAGAGGTCTACGGACGCTTGCGCTACGGCGTGAACGTCCAACCCAGCACGGGTGAACACCGGATCCCCGTCAAACTCATCGACTGGGAGCATCCGTTCAATAACGATTTCGGTATCGCTGAAGAGGTAACCCTCAAAGGTGAGGACGGCAACAAACGCCCTGATGTAGTCCTATACATCAACGGCATCGCCATCGGTGTCCTCGAGCTAAAACGTTCCACCGTCTCCGTTTCCGAAGGCATCCGTCAGAACCTTACCAACCAACGCGAAGACTTCATTGAATGGTTTTTCACCACTGTGCAACTCGTCATGGCAGGCAGCGAAACCCAAGGACTACACTACGGGGTCATCAAAACGCCAGAGAAACACTGGTTGCGCTGGAAAGAGACGGATGCACATCCCGATGCAGGTGATAATCTGTTGCTCCGAGAACTCAGTCAAATCTGCAACAAAACCCGATTGCTCGACATTTTGCACAACTTTATTGTCTTCGATACAGGAACCAAGAAGATTTGCCGACACAACCAATTCTTCGGTGTCAAAGCCGCCCAAGCGCGTATCAAACGCAGAGAAGGTGGCATCATCTGGCACACCCAAGGCAGTGGGAAAAGCCTCACAATGGTCTGGCTCGCAAAATCCATCCTCGAAACCATTCCTAATGCCCGCGTGCTCATCATCACCGACCGCACCGAACTCGACGACCAAATTGAGAAGGTTTTTAACGGTGTCAACGAGGACATTCAGCGGACACAGAGCGGCGCGCATCTCCTGCAGGTCCTCACGAATCCCGTGGAGCGGTTAATCTGTTCACTTGTCCACAAGTTCGGCGGCTCCGGTGAGAGAGAAGATGAAGACACCGATAGTGATGACTATGACGACTACGTTGACGACATTCAGCAACATCTGCCGGACGATTTTCAAGCGAAGGGTGAATTTTTTGTGTTTGTGGACGAATGCCACCGCACGCAGTCGGGGAAACTTCACAGTGAGATGAAAAGGCTACTCCCCACTGCACTGTTGATCGGTTTCACAGGCACCCCTCTGTTGAAAAACGACAAACAACGGAGTATTGAAACCTTCGGTCCCTATATCCATACCTACAAGTATGACGAAGCCGTTGAAGACAGCGTCGTCTTAGACCTCCGTTATGAGGCACGCGACATAGACCAAACCCTCTCCTCCCTGGAACAGATCGATCAATGGTTTGATGAGAGAACCAGCGGACTCACCGATACAGCGAGAGCGAGACTCCGGCAGCGGTGGAGCACTATGCAGAATGTCCTTAGCTCACAGGAACGCTTGGATAGAATCGTCGCCGATATTGTCCTCGACATGGAGAACCGAGATAGACTTAAGAGCGGACGCGGCAACGCCATGCTTGTTGCCGATAGTATCTTTTCCGCCTGCAGGTTTTTTCAGCTGTTTCAGAAAACGACATTAAAGGGCAAATGTGCCGTTGTGACCTCCTATAGACCCTCCGTAGATGCCGTTGCCCGGGAAGAAACCGGTGAAGGACTCACCGATAGACAGACAGAGTATTACGTCTATCGCGAGATGCTGGCGCGACATTTTGACGAACCTGAAAACACTGCGATGCACAAAGCCGATCGGTTTGAACGGGAGGTAAAGGATGATTTCATCAAGAATCCAGAGAAGATGAAACTCCTCATCGTTGTTGATAAGCTCCTTACCGGTTTTGACGCGCCCCCCGCGACCTACCTCTATATCGATAAAAACATGCAAGACCACGGGCTTTTCCAAGCGATCTGTAGGGTCAATCGCCTCGATGGTGAGGACAAGGAATTCGGATACATCGTTGATTACAAGGATCTCTTCCGATCTCTGAAGCAGGCAATTACGGATTATACCGGCGATGCATTTGAAAACTTCGACGCTGATGACGTGAAAGGATTGTTGAAGGATCGACTCGAAAAAGGCAGAGAACGTTTAGAGGAGACACGTGAGGCAGTCAAGGCACTTTGCGAACCCGTGGCACCGCCGCGCAATTCCGCTGATTACATCCGTTATTTTTGTGCCGAAGAAAATGGGAATGTAGAACAGCTCAAAGCCAATAGGCAGAAACGTGTAAATCTCTATAAATTCACGGCAACTTATGTGCGTGCTTATGCTAATTTGGCGAATGAAATGAACGCGGCGGGTTATAGCACTGCCGAGGCACAGAAAATTAAAGAGGAAGTGGTGCACTATGAAAACGTCAGCCAAGAAATCAAACTCGCCAGTGGCGATTACGTTGACCTGAAAGCCTACGAACCTGATATGCGGCATCTCATTGATACATACATCCGTGCTGAGCAGAGCGAGACGCTCTCAACACTCGGCGATATTCCATTAGTAGAACTGATTGTTGAAAATGGTGCCGAAGCACTCAATCTGCTACCGGAAGGTATTCGCACCAACGAAGCCGCAAGAGCCGCAACCATCGAAAATAACGTCCGGCGGCTCATCGTTGACAGGTCGGAGGTCAATCCGAGGTATTACGAGGAAATCTCACATCTGCTGGATGACATCATTCGCGAACGCAGACGCGGGGCTTTGGATTATCGCGAATATCTATCTGAAATCGAAGGACTCAGCGGGCGGATAGCAGAAGACGAAAATCCAGAACGCTATCCCGCCACTATCAACACCGGCGCATTACGCGCGCTGTTTGACAACTTAGACACACTTCCTGAAGACCGTAGAGAAGCGGCGGCACTCGCAATAGATACTGCTATCCGCAGGACGAAACAAGACGACTGGCGAGGCAACAGACGCAAGAAGAAACAGGTACAGAACACTATCGCACGGGTAATTCAACAGGAATTTAGTGACTACGACATTGATGTCAAAGCCCTTCTTGAACTGGCGGTGAATCAGAGTGAATACTAAGATTGATAAGTATCACATCGAAATCCGCGGGATCTCGGTAGAGGTCGTCCGAAAAGACATCAAGAATCTCCATATCGGGGTCTATCCACCGAGCGGTCGCGTGCGTGTCGCCACCCCTTTGGCATTTGACGATACCGCTGTCCGGATGGCGGTCATCTCACGACTCGGATGGATTCGACGGCAACAGTCAGCATTCTCAAAGCAAGACCGGCAATCCCAACGCGAATTCGTAACAGGCGAGAGCCACTATTTCGCCGGCAGACGCTACCGACTCGACATCGTAGAGCAAAACGCGCCCCCGAAAGTCTGGCTACCCAATAACACAAAGATCGCTCTCAGCGTGCGTCCAGGATCCGATCGGGACACGCGCGAATCCGTAATTCACCGTTGGTATCGCCAGCATCTCCGGGGGCAGTTGCCGCCACTCCTTGAGAAATGGGAAACGAAACTCGGCGTATCCGTCAATGAAGTGCGAATTAAGAAAATGAAAACGCTCTGGGGATCTTGCAACATTGAAGCAAGGCGCATCTGGCTCAACCTCGAACTGGCGAAGAAACCGAACGCATGTCTCGTATACATCTTAGTGCATGAGATGGTCCATCTTTTGGAGCGTGAGCATAACGACCGGTTTCGTGAATTGATGGACACGCATCTACCACAATGGCGGACCTATCGGGATACGCTCAACCGCGCCCCCCTCGCACATGAAAGTTGGCAGTATTGATTAAAGATAGGGTGGTCCTATAGATCCCTTCCTTTGGGCTATCAGCTGTCGGGATTCAGATATCCCTCCTACACGAGAACTAAATATCCCTACTATTTTTCCCACAACAAAAAAAATTAGATAAAATGCATTTTATGCAACCTTTCCCCCGTTAAAATACGACATAGCATCACGAGGCAGTTCTGGTGCATCTTGTAGGTTCCGAAACTTGCTATCAGATAACTTTGGAGGATAATCATGAAAAACGAAGATGTTGATCTGATTCAACGCGTCTTGTCGGGTGATGAAAATGCATTCACTACACTGGTCGAAAAGCACCGGAAATGGATTCATTCGCTCGCGTGGCGTGAGATCGGCGATTTCCATGCCGCACAGGAGATTACGCAGGATACCTTCATCCAGGCTTTTAAGTCGCTTCCAAGTTTGAGAGATTTGAATCGTTTTTCAGGCTGGTTACACGTAATAGCGAAGCGTCAGTGCATTGAGTGGTTGCGGCGGAAACCGATGGCGATGCAGTCACTGGATGCGATGCCGAATGCAGAATTAGAGAGGGTGTCCTATGCGCGGTATCTTGACGAAGAGCGGACCCAAGCATCAACAGATGGACTGCGTGAAATCGTGGAACGCCTCCTCCAAAAACTGCCTGTCAATGAACGTTCTGTGATGGTATTGCACTATTACAAAGGTTTAACCTGTGAAGAGGTGAGTGTGCTTTTGGATGTATCGCTGAATACGGTAAAAAGTCGGTTGTATCGCGCCCGAAAACGATTGGAAACGGAGGAATCAATGCTTCGCGAAACCTTGGACACAAATATCTTAAAAAACGAACCGCGTCGTGTTGACTTTCAAACGACCGCAGCAACGGAAACCGGTAAACATTTAGCAGAAGGCGGTTTCAATTTCAACCAGACCGATAAGGTTTTCACATCGTCTGGCTTCCATACAAGGGGACGTAGCGATGGGGATCCGTCGCCGATGTACATGTTGCTACACTATCTTAACCACGGTGGGATTGACATCTTTAGATTTCCTTTGGTGGTCGGGAGTTCTTGGGAGCAGGAGGGTGCTTGGAAATCACAGGCAACGACAACCTTGGAGGGATGTGAAACAGTAAGTGTCTCCGCAGGCACTTTCTCGGCGTGCCTGAAACATAAAACTGTTTTCGCGGACGCTGACGTTGAGATCGTTGAGGATGCCGATGCTGAGTTGCGAGACGCTCTTGTAAACGGGACGCGCTATCTGTGGTTCGCGACAGGCGTTGGACTCGTGAAGATGCGCTATGAGCACTCGAATGGTGTTGTCACCGAAGCCGAATTGATTAAGTATGAAATTCCACTTCAGGAGGAGGCATATCTCCCTGCACAGATAGGCACGCAGTGGACATATAAATGGCATAACACGTATCGCGACGAAGCCGTTATTGAGGAGTGGCGCGTCATCAGGAATTTCCGACGATTAGAAAATCTTGAGAACCCGATGGAACTTGCGTCGGCAAGGTATGACGTCAAGATTGATGCTGATAATCCGCGTCTGGCGACTGTTGAGTGTGTGCTGACGCCAAAAGCCAACAGCGACACAAAAGGGGAGCGGAAGCCGTTGCTGTTATCCATGAGCCGTTTTGGGACTGAATGGCTGGACGATGGATATGGTCATTATCTGCAGGACTTGACGGTTACCGATGCAAACCGGAAGGCTTTGGTCATCGAGGAGATTGACAAAACGCAGTGGGCAGTTGAAACACGTGATGAATCGCCTGTGACGTTGCGTTACAAAGTATTGCTAAACCATGATGAGCGGGAATGGCATTGGGGGCGAGATGAAGCCCCGTATGCCCAAGACGACTGTGTTTTCTGGCCCGGATATGCGCTATTTATTGTCGGTGAAGTAGACGATGTTGAACTCTGTGTGGATGTACCTGATAATTGGTCGGTCTCAACGCCTTGGGAACGAATTGAATCCAGTGAACACCGTTTCGTCTGTAAAGACCAGAACGACCTGATGTATGCGTATCTTGTGCTTGGCGAACATGCTGAACGTCTGGTAGAAACCGGAACAGCAAAGATTGTGCTTGCGCTCGGTGGACGTTTTAAAAGGGCTATGGATGAAATAGAGCAAACTGTTGCGGCACTGCTCGGTATGTATTCAGGGATTTTTGGTGGCACTCCTAAAGATCAACTGCTATTCGTCGCGAACCCTTATGGTAATAAAGAATACAGGAGCGGTGGCGTCTCCCGACGTAGTATCAGTATGCTGATAGGTGAGACCTTAGATGAAGCCAACAGAGGTTTTTGGTTACCTGTGGTGGCACGCCTTGTGTGCTATCTCTGGAATGGAAGTTATATTGATATCCGGGATGGAACAGGTGCCATCAGTTTTAAGGAGCAGGAGTACTGGTTTTGTGCCGGTTTTACGCAGTACTATTCAGAAATCGTCTCGGTCCGTCTGGGTCTCGTCTCTGATACCGATTTTCTCAGAAACCTTGAACGGACGTGGGAGGCGTATCTATCTCGGCAGGGTGAACTTTCTATCCATGAAGCAGGAGAAGACAAGTCCGCCAACCGCGAGCTCGTCTATGACGGTGGGAGTCTGATTGCTGTGGCTTTGGACTTGCAGATTCGCTCGCGGACGGAAAACCGAAGTAGTTTAGACGATGTGATGAAACAGATGTATAGCAAGTTTGGTCTCACCGGTATCCCGTATACAATGAACGATGTCATCAGAATTGTGAGTCGAATGACGGGTGCGGATTTTAAACCGTTCTTCCACAAATATGTGACAGGGACGGAACAATTGCCGTTAGAGGAATACCTTAAGGACGCAGGTGTGGATGCTGAGATAGAATTTGGCGAAAGACTCCCTCGTATTGGTTATATCGTTCATGAAATGCTCGGTATTGGTGGAATCGGGGGACCCCCGGGTGGAGGTCTGTTCATCGACAATTCACTTCAGTATCAAAACGACGACCAGTTGATAGCCATCAACGGCACGCCGGTGAAAACGTTTGACGACATCAGAAGGATTGCCAAAAATTGGAAGTCTGGTGATATGGTGGAGTTGACCCTTGTAAGAGAGGATGAAGAGATTCTCCTACCCGTCACACTACGAGGCGACGCGTCTAAGAATCCACCGTTGGAGGCGGATACTATTGATGTTACCATCACGAAAGACGCGGATAGCACGGAATCGCAACGTGCAATTTGGTTGGGAATGTTGGGCAACAGTCGGTGATTTTATGGTAAATTTTAGCATGACGAAATTTGACAATCAAGATGGGTGATGTTGTGCCGGATGCCTTCGTTGGGGCACGGGGACCCCAACGAACAGATGGGCGTTAGGTTTTACCTAATTTGGAGGTCAAAATTCATCAGGAGAACTGAATAGCCCTAACACGCTTATGCCAAATTATTCGGCTCCAACGACCCGTCGCTGAGATTGTACTCCTGCATATATCGCCAAATGGTTCAGTTCTGTAGATGCTTGTGGATGGGGTTATCAGCCTCAAACACACGCTGCATCGCAGCAGATAGTTTTTCTTGGGCCGCGGTCTGTTCCACCCAATGGGTCGGAATACCATTTGTCCACTTTTCCGGTTCTGCATCCGGGTCAGGCGTTCGATACGCCATAAGGAGTCCCCACCGAGTCGTTGTCCCCGGCTTTCGATAACCAACATAATGCGGCATATGATGGACAAAGGACACCATGCTTCCGGGCGGTAGCGAGAGGTGTACAATTTCTAAAGGTTTCCTTGTAAAAGCGTGGATCTTACCCTTCAACCATCCTGCTTTCATGGCAGCGTCATCATCGGGTCGTTCTGTGCTCCATTTGTACGGAATGCGATAGAGATGCGCTCCAGGAATAATTGCGAGTTCTCCGCCATCTTTGATGGTTGCCCCTTCTGGATAGCACAGCGTCCGAATACACTGTCGTTTTAGAAATTCAGTGGTAAGGGCGTTTCCAGTCCCAATGGGGTCCTCAACTTCGTACTGCCCATCCCGATACTGATGTGCGTGCCATCGACGCCCTTTTGAACCGATCGCCCGGTTAAGCATAAAACAGTGGTCAAGTATGAATCGGTCCCCGAAAAGTTTCGTGAAGAGTGCCATCATTTGCGGGTGAGCACTGGTCACATCCATGATAAAGTCGTCATATCCAGCAGGGAAGTATTCCGGCATAACGCCTTGCGACTCGAATCTATGTGTGACCAACGCGGCTCCGGGTCCGAATAGCCCGTAGGTGTGCATATATCGACGCAACTCAGCGGTTCTGAGGAAACCCGGCATTTGCTCTGAACCTCCACAGCACGCTGCCAAAAATTCCGGTGTGATTTGTTCCGGTAGCGGCGGAGGAAATCCCCGCGCCTTAAAGTCGATAGCACTCCACTCCGTATCCATGAGGATCGCATCGTTCATCTGCTGTAACTTCTGCAAGCTGGCTGTCCACCGTTTACGGGCAGCGTCCGTCAGTATCCCTTCCCACACCCAATATCCATCGCGCTCAAACGTAGCACGATCAAACGCCTGAAGCACTTCCGATCGTAACAGATCGTCCACACGGTTTTCCGGGGAACAGTTATGCGTAGATAAGGTATCCATTCACGCCTCCTTATGTCCAAGTCATTCTGACATTTACCATAGTTAACGTGAGTTCTATAAAGGTTTAAGCTTACCTCATTATACCAAAGGGGTTCTCTTTATACCATGCTTTTATGGAACTCACGCATAGGCGTTCAATTTTCAGCAATCAGCCGTCAGCACGGACACAGTAAGTTTATCTAAAGATTAAGAACGTATGTGGAGCATTTCGGTTGTTGATTGTCAGAATCAGGATTTATAGGAGAATGCGGTGTTCCGTATAAATCAGGCTTATAAGGTTTCCGTCCGACAAAAGTGTTATGTGAGAATTGAGTGGCTCTGAAACTCACGTTATAAATAGCAAAAAAATTGGCATAAAATTCATTTTATGCAACCTTTCCTCCCTTAAAATACGACATAACGTCACGAGGCAATATATTTTTCAAATTGTCCCTTGAGATTCCATCGGTTTTCAAGTTAAATTAGGAGAAGATAGAAAGTGGCAACCACTTTTATCCTGTTGGGCGTGTTAGATGAGGTAAGTTTATGCGGACACTTTGGTTGGTTATCCAACGCGAATTCGTCTCAAATGTGTTGACATCCCGGTTTATGATTGGGTTTATCGTGTGTCTGCTTTCAACAGCTGTTGCTGTTTTCGTTCAAGTGGACGATTACGAAAAGCGTTTGTCGGGATATAACACTGCCGTCCGGGAGGCGGAAGCGGAAGCACAGGAGTGGGATCTCTATGTTGACATCAAACCGAAAGCGCACCGAAAACCGAATCCGTTGAGTATTTTTAACGTGGGAACGGAGAATGACGGGGCAAATACGGTCACCGTTGAGTTGGGAAAGCCTATCTTTGTGTTTTCTTCCCCGATGTGGGGGGCACCGACACAGAAGCGAGGTTCAGACAACCCTTTCCTTGCAATGTTCCTGACTGTTGATGTGGTTTTCATTTTCAAGATCGTGCTCAGCGCGTTGGCGATTCTGTTCGCTTACAATACCATTTCGGGAGAGAGAGAAGACGGCACACTGAAGCTTGTATTATCCAATTCAATACCGAGGGACACAGTGGTTTTGGGAAAATATCTCGGTGGGATGCTGTCGCTGTTCCCGATCGTTTTAGTGAGTCTAATTGTAGCACTCTTAATCGCATTCTCTTCTCCAGTTACCGGCTTTGATGGAAACGATATTGCTCACATCGTCCTGATATTCGGGGTCTCGTTGCTGTACGTATCAACGTGGTATCTTCTGGGACTGCTCTTATCAGTTTGGACGAAAGAAGCCGCAACGACCTTAATCCTTTCGATGTTTGTCTGGGTGGTTCTGACGAGTGTTCATGCAAATGTTGTAACGTTTGCAGTGGATAAATTCTCACCCTATCAGTCGCAATCTGAGGGGGCATTTCTCCAACCTGCGTTCGATGTCTGGGACGAGTACAAAAAGGAACGGGATGCCTACTTCAAACAGAGAGGCTACGACGATTTGAAAGCATCAATTACTTGGGAACCTGAGACGAGTTCAACGGGGTTAGGCTCGAGTTCTTATACTGGAGGCTATTTCAGAATAAGGCGTTATAGCGTCACAAATGTTAGCAAAGCCGATACCACTATCTTCCAAGAACTTTTAGGATATCAAGAGCGACTTCGGAGTGAATATGCGGGTAAAGCGGAGGAAATTCTCAATAAACCTGCGGAAGATCGAGAGAGGGATGCAAAACTCGCAGACGCGCTCTCCCGTATCTCGTTTGCAGACGTATATCACTTCGCTGTTGGGACAATAGCAGGGACCGACAGGCAGAGTTACAACGATTTTATTCAGGGATCCAGAGCCTATAAACGTAAGATTGTTGAATATCTGAAGGATAAAGAGGCGTTTTCTTCGCGGGCGTGGTTCTCTACAGATAAGGGTGCTGCAGATTTGACAGATCTGCCTGTTTTTAAACATAAAAGGCTTTCCATCTCAGAAAGTGTCGCACGCGCTTCGGTGGATATTTTGATTTTATTCGCATGGAATATTGTTCTATTCATGGCGGCTTATGTGTCCTTCCTGCGATATGATATAAGTTGAAAAGGGGTGGAAAAATGATCTTGCAAATTGCGATAAAGGAGATATACCACAATCTCACGACCCTCCGGTTTGCGTTGATGATAATCCTGCTGCCTGTTCTGTTTGTGGCGAATGCCCTGATATATAGCCTCGGCGATGAGGGGTATACGACGCAGATTGATGCCTATAATCGACGAGTGACAGAAAATAGGAAACATATTACAGAGCAAGCAAACGTAAGTTTAGCGGAGTTAGCACTGAGGGGACCTGGGGATATCCCGAAACATCCCAGCCGTCTGATATTCTGTGCCGGTGGCGTTGATGAGGTCGTATCGCGTTCTATTAAATTGAAAAGCGATTACAATTTTAGTCGAACTAGGGGTATTGAGGATGAGGATTACGCGTGGCGACATCCATTGAGATTGGAGTATGAGGTCGTAAGTTCCGGCAGTAATTTGACAGGACGCGTCAAAATCAACTGGGTCTTCATCGGTGTCCTGATGAGTTTTTTTGCGATCTTGTTCACATTCGATGCGATCGCTGGGGAACGGATGCGCGGCACGTTGAGCCTGATACTGTCGAACACGGTCTCACGCGGACAGGTGTTGTTAGGGAAATATCTGGGGGCATTTGTGACGCTCATGGTGCCACTTGTTATGGGTGTCCTTATGAACCTCTTAATCATTCTCCTCATTGGCAGTATTCCATTTGACTCGACAGACTGGCTGAGAATTTTGGGGATAGTCGGACTTTTTGCGTTGCACATCTCCGTCTTTATTTTTCTCGGGTTGTTTTTTTCCAGTCGTGTTTCAAATGCGATTACAAGTTTGGTGTGGCTGTTGTTAACGTGGGTCTGCTTGGCATTTGTTTTCCCGAGTCTGCTCGGTACTTTTGTCAGCAATCTGAATCCGATTCCATCCGTTGACGAAATCTTCATGCGAAGACAGGCACAATTGGACCAAATCGAGGACGAATGGCAGCGGGGTTCCCCAAAGAAGTTAAAAAAATCACCTTCCGTTGAAAGGATTTCTGTGACACGTCTCTGGGCAGAATACTTCACAGCAATCAACAACACGGATACACAGATTGCCGATGGACACATCGACCAGCAGCTTCAGCAGGTGCAACTTGCCCGCGATCTCACTCAAATTTCTCCGATAGCGACTTTTCAGTATGCAATGGAAGGACTTGCGAACACGAGTATCGTCGGTTATATGAATTTTGTTAAACAGGCGCGCCGCTACCGACAGACATTCATAGACTTCGTTAAAACAGAAGACCAGAGCGATCCAGAGAGCCTCCATATCTATCCGGTGAAAGAAGGACTGTCCCAAAAACCTGTGGATCCGAATGCTGTTCCTGTGTTTTCGGAGCAGATTTCCTACCGGAGTGTGTTATCCCAAGTCGGTTTATTGGTACTGTTTAACCTACTCTTCTTTATTATGGCGCAGGTCTCGTTTCTGATAAGCGAGGTAAAGTAATACAACTTGCCATCTTTATCGTCTAATCTGTTAGGTTGTGCATTTCAGGGCGCAGACGCACAACCTACGCTACAAAACGCCTGTGAATGATGAATCCATTTCACTGTTAATTTCTAATTTACCTTGCTGTTTTGCTGGTGATGTGTTACTATAACGTGAGTTTGATAAAAAGTATTAGAAGTTACAGGGACGATAAAAAATTAGGATACTTTCCAATGGAATCTGGTTTTGCTCAAGGAGATAAACATGGAAAAAATAAAGAAGGTCGAAATTCATAACAAGGTCTTTGAGGAGAGCTATACCGCTCACATCCAGAAAAACGGAACCAATTGGCTTGGGTGGATTCCAGATGTTCCGAAAGTCAAGTGTGAGGAATTCACGGAACAAGCACTACTGAAAATCCTTGAAAACAGACTTCATGAAGCCTTAGTTGCCGAAGAAGAAGCGTGGGAGAAACGGTTTGAAGGAGATGTGAAAGCCGGAAAGTTGGATCACCTTGCGGAAAAAGCAGTCAAGAATTATCGAGAAGGCAAATGCCGTAGCATAGACGAACTTCAGAAACTGTTGTAGTATGGAACACATTCTCGATGAAGATTTTTGGGAATCTTGCGCCGAACTGCCGCCCACTATCCAAAGACGCGTCCCTCAGAAGTTTCAACTCCTTCAGCAAAATCCCAGACACCCTTCTCTCCGTTTTAAAAAGGTCGGAGACCTTTGGGCAATACGCGTCAGTAGAGGTTATAGAGCATTGGCTCGTGAAGAAGACGGGAATTTCATCTGGTTTTGGATTGGGACACATGACGAATACGAAAGGCGAATCTGATACGTAGGTCTACCGTCTGTTTCAATATATGTATAATTTGAGGGTTAACCCCTGCAACCCATTGTTAAGGACCCCTTTATCGCTTATCGTTGACGATTCGTGTCCGGTGGTCAATCTCACCTATTACTGGATACACCAACGGCACGCCTGGAAAGCGCGGCACCAACCGAATGTTGCCCCGGAACGTTGGGAGGGCAACGCCACACAACTGAAAAGCATACCTCCCACAATCCCCGCAGATTTCGCGGCGGAGTGGGCAGAATGGTGCTGGGAAAACGGTGTGAAAGGTAAATTCAGCCTCATTCCTTATCCAGCAGGAGTCGGACGCGTTGACGAAGGGTTTCCCGACTTTTCGACGCATGAATATCAGGCGTGGCTGCGAATCTATAGGGAACTAATTTGGCCCAGTTTCGACTTGACACCGGAGATGCTCACACATACTGCTGTCGTCGATCTTGATACGTTAAACCTCACCGAAGAGTGGGAACAGGTAGAATGGGTCGATCCCCCTATTGATAATAGACTCACGGATTACATCATCACAGCGATGGAAATGCTTGATAATGTCGGTATTCCGTGTGAGGGCGTGACGAGTCCCGGTGCCTTTGGAAAACGTCAGGAAGCGGCGTATGCGAAAGCCGTGCTAACCGCTTCTCAACATGTCAATAACAACCCGCGCCCGTTCTATTTCCTCTGGCTCAAGCATGACGAACTGCCTGATGTACCCATCTGGTATCCTGAGAAGGAGGCAGGAATTGCGATTGCCAGTATCGTTTCATGTGCTGGGGACTGGTTCGGCGGTTGGACAGGTTACGATTTGGGAGATGCCGATCGGTTCATTACAGAGGATTTACAAGGCGGCCGCTTGCCACCGATTCTCGAAAAAGAACTGCCTTGTGTCCTCGTTGGGCATTGGCCCGGGTTCTATTTCAACGGTGAAAAATGTGGGTTTGATATACTGAAAACCGTCAAAGCACGGCTCGATGATTATGACCCGGACGGCACGAAAACGCTCTGGATGAAAAACTCGGAGATAGGTCACTATTGGATGGCACGTGAGCTTACCGACATAGTAGTAGGCAGACGCCGTTCTGCCGTAACTCCAGTTAACCTCTCCACCCAATTCCCGACAGCAAACTTTACGCTGGCTCTGGATGCCCCGATACGCGCTATGCAGGTGAACGGATGGGACCTCCGCGAAGTCCGTTCCCGACATGATTTCCAAAGAGATACGTTTCTCGTTGAAGGAAAACAGACCTTCGTTGCGTTCGATTTAGAGGTTGGCGACACAATTCTTTCGGTTACGGAATGAGGATTCTGCCGCCACTTGCGATTACCGTAGAGCCTGTCATATAACTTGATTCCTCGCTCAAGAGGAACGCTATCACATCTGCCATCTCTTCGGGTTCACCCAGTCTGCCGAGCGGTGTCGTGGACCGAAGTTGTTCCACCATCTCTGATGAAACTTCGCCTAACATATCTGTCGCAATTGCCCCTGGGGCAACCGAATTGATGCGGATGTTGTGTGGGGCAAGCGGTCCGCAGCACGATTTCGTCAGGGCAATAACACCGGCTTTCGCTGCACTGTATGGCAATTGGTTCGGACGGACTGCCAACGCAGCGATTGAGGACACATTGACGATACGTCCAAATTGTTGTGCAATCATTCCGGGCTTGACTGCCCATAACACATTGAAGGGACCTGTCAGGTTAATCGCGATGATCCGGTCCCAATGTTCAGGAGCGAGTTCGTCAAACGCCATATCACCGACCTCTCCGGCGTTGTTTACCAGTAGTTCGATTGTCCCGAACTCTTCTGTCACTGTCGTGACCATACTGTTCACAGCATCTCTATCGGCGATATCGGCTTGGACGGGTATTGCTTTTTGACCCAACTCACGAATCTGTTCACAGACGGCTTCCGCTTTCGCAACCGCGCGAGAGTAGTGGACAGCAACAGTCGCACCTTCACTGGCAAGTTTGAGTGCGGTTGCCTTTCCTATCCCACGGCTTGCGCCGGTTACCAATGCAACCCTTCCTTGGTATCTCATTTTTTAATTATACCTTGTGGGTAAATAACGGGCGTTTGGACTTTAACGTACGTTGCTTAAACCCACCCTCCATTACATTACGGGCTACGAGTTTTGATGCTATCTTAAGAGTAACCCTTTGTTAGACGAACACTTCTTAACCGACAACCGACTGTCCTGTTACTTACAAAAGTACCTGTAATTGCTTCCATACATCGGCAGAAACGGGTGTCGTGGCGGCGGCGAAATTCTGCTCTACCTCTGTGGCATTCTTGGAACCTGTCAGACTCATTGCAATGCGGGGTTGACGGAAACAGAATTGGATGGCGAGATTCAGAACATTCAGGTTATTGTCAGTTGCCCACTGATAGAGTCGATGTGCTTTTTCAGCGTCAGATGCGTCTAAGTGCATCCTTTCAGCGGATACATCCGGCTCAATCCCTGAAAGCAACCCCATTGCAATGGGACTTCCGTTGATAACCCCGATGTCGTTTTCAGTGGCAAGCGGTATCAACCAATCGTTTGCGGTTTGACTCAGGAGTGTGTAATCCAAATACGTTAGAATTACGTCAACAACACCGGTTTCGATGGCGATTTTGTGAAATTCGTGTTGTCGAACCCCGAGTCCTATAAACTTAAGTAATCCTTCTTCGCGCATCCGTTGGAGTTCGTCGAATGCACCATCTTTTGCCACAACGGGGTCCATGCTATCTGGGTCGTGCACTAAACAGACATCGAGATAGTCGGTGCCGAGTAGACACAGGCTATTTTCGACGCTTCGGCGTGTCCCCGATGCACTAAAATCGCCGCGCCATTGGGGGTGTGTTCCTATCTTCGTGGCGAGGTAAATCTTCTCACGCCAACCATCGGCGAGTGCCAGTCCTACCCGTCTTTCGCTCTCACCGTAGAGCGGTGCGGTGTCAAGATAGTTGATCCCCAAGTCGATGGCTCGGTGGACGGATTCAATCGCTTCATCGTCGGTGACATCGCCTCTGCCAACTCCTGCGCCTCCCATGCCGAGGCACGTAACCTCTAATTCTGTTCGTCCTAAGCGTCGCAATGGCAACGGATTTTCTTGTATTGACATAATCTCGCCTTTCTTGATAAGCCTGTGCTATAAAATTATTCGCTTTTTTCCTTAAGTATCTGTTGGACTTCTGTCTTCAAAATTGGAATGTTAGATTGAACCACGCTCCAGACAATCCCAAGGTTGACATCAAAATATTTGTGAATGAGAATGTCTCTCAACCCTGCAATCTTCCGCCATGCAACACTTGGATACTTTTCTCGAACGGAATCAGGCACCTGTTTAACTGCTTCACCAATGACTTCAAGGTTTCGGATGACTGCGTCAATCCGCATCCGATCCCTTTCAAAGGTCTCGCGTGTAACATCCTGTATGTATTCTTGAATCCTATCTATTGCCTCTAATATATCTTCAAGATAGATGTCAAAGTCCTGCGACATACTCAATTTCCTTTTCAATGCGTGGCCGCAAGCGTGGTTTGAGCGAATCAGCAATGACGAGATCAATCTTCTTCTGAAATAGGTCTTCGAGAAAAATACGGAGTTCCATATACCGGTCAAATGACAGTTCCTCAAGTTCTACCAGTAGATCGATGTCGCTCTCGCTATGGGCAGTGTCTTTAACATAGGATCCGAACAGTCCAAGGCGTTTCACACCATAGGTTCTCAGTGTGTTCTGGTGGCTGAGAAGTGTTTGTTTAATCTCGCTTTTGGTAAGGGTTGCTGTGTTCATAGTGTGCATTCCGTGCTATGGCACAACCGGATATGCCTATAATTCTCGATGCAAATGTCCACGACGGGCATCAGGATGAATCACGCTGACCCACTGTACCCCTTTAACGACATCATCTGGGGTATGTCCATGTTCAACACCTTTAGGTGTAACCACAAAATCCCCGGGACCGATACGATAGGATTGAGACTGTCCGTCAGCGTTTCGGAGCGTCACAGTCGTCATGCCTTCCGTGAAATACCAGTACTCGTCGAAATCATGAAAGTGCAGTTCGGTAGGGTTTTCTTTGGAAACGGCGAAAGCCCCAATCGTTGTCATGTCTGGGGTATCCAAAACTTCCCCGAGTACATCGCCGATGCGTTCCCCTTCACTGAGTCGAATAACACAAAGATTCGTATCCATTAGATGACTCCGATGTTTTTCAGATGTTGCAGCGAACCTGCCACCCGCGCTTTGGCTCCTGATTCATCGAGGTTTTCACCCTCAACCCCTTCTAATTCCATTGTGAAGGGACCGTAAAACCCCGCATCGTTCAACGTCTGGAATACTGCTTTAAAATCAACAACGCCTTCACCGAGTGTCGGGAAATTCCACGTTCGATAACCGCCGTTTGTATCCTTGAGGTGGACAGCACCGACATGCCCGATAACTTTTTGGACCTCCGTGACGGCTGTTACGTTGTGATTGTAATAATAAACGTTTCCGGTGTCGAAGTTGACACAGATATTCGGATGATTCACGGCTTGCATCGTTTTAAGTGCGATGTCGCCGTTATGTACCATGTCTGGGTGTGTTTCCAGACACACTTTAATGTCGGCGGGTGCGGCATTTTCGCCGATGGCGCGGAGCAGATCATAGACGGCATTGATGTCAGCATCACCGGCGTGTACACTCACAAAAATGATCTTTACGCCCATCTTATCAGCGGTATCCAGCGTCGTCTGAAAATCTGATACGACGGTTTCAGACTGAACGTCACAACTGCCAAGCAGGCTGGTAGCAGTGAGTCCGTGCGCGTTCAATTCCGTTTGGAGGGCACCGACAGATTCAGGGGCAGGTACACCGATTTCCACATTCGTCAAACCGATTTCCGCCAAGTGGGCATACGCTCCATCGCGAAACTGTCGGTAGCTTCCCAAATTACATGCGATAATATTTTCCATATTTTTAATTTTCCTTGCGGTTAAATGACGTGCGTCTGAGTTATCAAGTGCGTTTCTTGAACCTCCCTGTGCCGTTGTTGCAGGCTACAATTGAGCAGGTTTGGAAGTTCATCATGGTAATAAAACGAATCATGAAAATCCCAGTTCAGACTTCTGCCTAAGGAATTTTCCGTAAAATTGTATTGCTCAATATAATCTCGGTTCCCAGTAGGAGTAATGCGGGTATTAGAAAATACACCGCCAATTCCTTGTGGGCAACTAAAAAAACTGTCTCAAATTTCGTCTTTTCAAAACGGTCAATTTCTGCGTAGATTTGTTTCAATGATTGCGTGTCTATGGCACGAAAGTAGCGACCGCCTGTTATATTGGCAATCTGTTTGAGTGTATTTTCGTCGAGGTGGGTTAAAACCTCACGATATCGTTTTCCAAAGGTCGTATCCGCGTAAGGGATGCGTGCACCCCCCTCTTTTCCCATACCGATAGTGTAAACCTTAATCTCGAAGGATTGTGCAAAGGAGGCTGCCGCTCCCGGTTCAATGCTACCCGCGTTGTTTTCACCGTCGGTTAAGAGAATAACGATCTTCGTTTTCGATTCCGATGTGCGTAACCGATGGGTTGCAGTTGCAAGCGCATCGCCGATAGCCGTGCCATCCTCCAGCTGCCCGATCTCTACATCGCCGAGCAATTCTACTAACACCGAATAATCCGACGTTAGAGGGCAGAGCGTAAAACTTTCACCGGCAAAAATAACTAAACCGATGCGATCATTTTGGCGGTGCGTCAGAAAATCGTTGACGACTAATTTAGCGGTCTGGATGCGATTGGATTCTTCAAAATCCTCTGCCCGCATGCTCTCCGAGATGTCGAGTACTAAGAGAATATCAATACCTTCAGTGAATTTATGCTCGCGGCTTTGAGACAGTTGCGGACAGGCAAGGGTGACAATGAGGAGCACGAGAACAATGAATCTGATCGCTCTCAGTATGGGAAACGCTTTAACCGACGGGGTATGCCGCATCTGCTGAATACTTGCTGCAAACCCGTGCTTGAAATCAGAAAAACGCACGACTGGAACAATTGTTTGATCGCGTAACCACCGCAAAGCGAATATCAGTAGTGGGATTACAATGAGCAAACTCAGGAAGAGAGGTGACGCGAACTGCATGCGGACTACACCCTTTCTTACTGGGATCCCCACTCATTGCTGGCGAGTGGGGAGATGTTTCTGCGCGGTTCTTGCGAACGTATCATACTGATACCTGTTAGTAGGCAGAGTCCGATGGCGATATTATTGACGAGGAGAAACGCCACCCAGTCAATATACGGCACGGATGTTGCCATGAAGTAGAGGACATAACCGAATATAACTGCGAACGGTCTCCATCGCCCTGAAAAGAGGGTGCTACCGAGCGTCAGGAAAATCGCTGCCTTACCACAGATTGCCAAGGGAACCAAGAGCGAAAGGGACAGTAGCATGAAAGGCACACCGATAATTGACAAGGTCAACACCGCGAGGAAGAAAGGTATCATAACTAACATCAGGACGCCAAATAATATACTACTGATAGGTCTCCTCGCAAAAAGGGCACTTACCTCGTTTATCGGCTTTGAAATTACGACTGCTATCAACAGATATATCAAGAGGAAAAATCCAAACTTGAAAAAGACTGTTAGGCGAAAATTCGCTTGCTTACTGATACCCCAGAAAGTATGTGGATGCATTACAAAATGTAACGCAGCGGGTACCATCTGCCAGTCATTGTTTACTTGAAGGTTAGCGACTCCTTGTGTATTTCCGGAAATCTGTCCGCCGATGATGTGTAGTGTTCCATTCACTTTCGCCTCTGGCAAAAGTTGAACATCTCCGCCGATTACCAATACGTTGCCGGTAACGCGTCCTTGTAATCTTGCGTCTGCCGCAAGTATAACGAGTGTTGTTAATACCTCATTCTCTACTAACTGATAGTCGTTAATAATCTTGAATATCCGCCGCGTCTTTTCCCACTGTACAGATGCGTCACTGGTGGTTTTTGCATTCTCCGAATCGACACTATCACTTTGTTTTGTAGACTCGTCAGGAGCCCCTTCCAAGTTCTGTGCCGTTACACCTTGCGCAATAAGAATACCGCTGGCTGGTTTTTCATGTTCAAAGTTGGGGTGTTGCGAGTCTAAAACTTGCAGAGTATTATTTGAAATCTGTCCAAACACGGACAGGATACCAAAGACCAAGAATAAAAAGATAAATCCTATTTCCTTCATATTTGCCTACGCTTCATATTGAGATGAGTGTATGAGAATATTATAGATGGCAATTCCTTTCATGTCAACGATATTTTAAATATAGGACCTCGCATTCGTGAACCGACGTGACCTTTTCTTATCGGTATATTCTATGTAGGTTCTCCATTCAGATTGAGCTCCTAATTTTCGTATGGAAAAAGAAACCGGAACGTGGTGGCATCAAAGTGTACACTGAACCTTTTCACCGAAAATGAGATCGTCTTGAATTTCAATTTTTTCTTGACATGTACCTGTGAATCTGGTATGATAGATGTATGTAATCTGTTAGCGGCGATTTATGCTTTAGTACAACATTTGTGTATGTGTACAGATAAATCGCATAGATGTGTATAGAGTTCTTGGATTGTAATATTGAACGGGAGGTAAAAATGAGTTTCAGCACTGTTTTTTCTAACAAATTTTGGAAACCCGGAAGCTTAACCCTCGTGTGTTTCAGTCTTTTTTTTGCTGGTGTTTTGTGCGTTTCCATTACCTCTGCCGAAATTAACCCTGATAATATTGTCGGGATGTGGCTTTTTGATGAAGGCAAGGGAAATATCGCAACAGATGAGACCGGAGGTGGACTGGACGGTGAGTTTGAAGGTAAGCCGAAATGGGTTAAGGGCCAGTTTGGGCAAGCACTTGAATTTGATGGTAAAGGTGCTTACGTTCAGATCCCCGGTCATGATAACCCAACTGAAGCGATCACGGTTTCAGCTTGGGCAAAGAGCCCAGCCGATACTTGGAACCAGCCCGGTTGGATGGTTGAAAAGCGGAACGCCTATATCATTCATCCCAACCAAGGCACAAAAAATGTAGCGTGGCCGGTTTGTAATGGAGGCTGCTGGAATAAACCGGGCGGTTGGAATGATGGTAACGTTGGTCCCAAAGATATTACCCAATGGCACATGTACACCGGCACTTTTGATAGTAAGACCGGTAAGTGGGCCATCTATATCGATGCGGAAGAAGCAAGCACATTAGATTTGGCTAAGAATCCTATTGATGCCGATAGCGGTCCGGTCAATATCGGATTTGACGATTGCTGCGGTGGTGCTCGATTTGGTGCAGTCACTATCGACGAGGTTGTAATCTTTGATGTCGCTTTGGAGCAAGCGGACATTGAAACGATGTTGGACGGTATGTATGCAGCCTTAGGAGTTGATCCTACTGACAAAATGACGACCACTTGGGCGGAAGTGAAAGTCAAGTACTAAGGGGAGTGGCTTTCGGCTGTCAGCAGTCGGCTTTTAGCTTTCAGCGGGGGACCTTCGGTTTTTGTAAACTCTCGTCTTACAAAGAAGTCGATGGTGGTTAGAAAACCGTATTACCTGATTGCTGACCGTTGATTGCTATCCGCTGGCTGCCGACGACTATTCCTAAAGAAATAGAAGAATGGAGGAACAAATGACATTTAGTAGTTATGACGAAACAGATGACATTGAAGAAACAGATGATTTTGATGATGAATCACAAGATTCGTATCTGGATGAAGAAGATGACGATGTGGTTGATTTGGAAGATGAAGAGGAAGATGATTTGGACGATGCTGCTACTGCCCTCTCTCGTGCTTTTCGTGAGGCAGCGGGAGCAGATACAGTAGAAGACGACTCGGATGAAAAAGAAGATAGTGCGGAGGAAGCAGATGATGATGACGCTGAAGCAGATGATGATGCTGAAGTAGATGATGATACTGAAGCAGCCGAACAACTGCTTGCTGAAGCGATAGATGCATTGCCAGACGAGGAAGATTTGGAAGTAGTCGTTCCTTCGTTGGAAGCCCCTTCGTTGGAAGCCCCTTCGTTGGAAGCCCCTTCGCTGGAAGTTGGGTTTTTACGACCACAAGAGCAAGACAATCTCGCTTATGCAGATGCTGTAACAGCCTATTATGAGGAGAAAGATTATCAACGCGCAATCGAGAAATTTGGAGAGGCTATAGAAAACGAAATCCAGCACACCGAGGGAAATGTGACAAACTCCAGTTCGATTGTAGTGAAGGCGATGTACTGGCAAGCAGAAGCGTACGTCAAAATGCAAGACATTTCGCAAGCTATTGTCACTTTTGAGAATCTCATCCAGACGTATCAAGAACATTACCTTTCGTTAGCCGCACAGCGGAGAACGGCTCAGTTGAACCCAAAATAGCCGTCAGCAAAATAGCCATCGGCTGTCAGGAGTCAGGAGTCAGCAGAGAGGGTGTAATTTCACCAGAAACCCTTTTTGCTGATGGTTGTCAACTTCTGATGGAACCGATAGCGAATACGCTGATAGCCATAACAAAAAGGATTGGCAAAATTTGTGGAAACCTTGAAAGATTTTCTCAAACAGAAAGCAACTAACCTACGCATTCATTCGGTTATCTCCACATCGGAGGCAGGTTCTGGGCATCCAACGACGTGTCTCTCGGCTGCGGATATCGTCTCAGCACTCTTTTTTTACGCGATGCGTTATGACACAACCGATGCCCAGAACCCCAATAACGATAGGTTCATCTTATCCAAAGGACATGCTGCCCCCTTACTTTACGCCGCTTATGCAGAAGCAGGTATTATCCCGACCGAAAAACTACGCACACTGCGGCAAATTGACAGCATCTTAGAGGGACATCCGACCCCTCGGTTTGAATGGACAGAGGTCGCAACAGGGTCACTCGGACAAGGCTTATCGCTTGGACTCGGCATGGCTCTCAATGGCAAATACTTAGATGCCTCTGACTACCGTGTCTATGTCCTCCTTGGCGATGGCGAGACTGCCGAAGGTGGGGTCTGGGAAGCGGCGGCTTTGGCTTCGCACTACAAGCTTAACAATCTTATTGGGATTGTGGATGTCAATGCACTTGGGCAAAGTCAGCGAACTATGTATGCCTTTGATGTTGATACGTACTGCCAACGTTTTGAGGCGTTTGGTTGGCAAGCCATTGGCATTGATGGGCACGATTTTGATGAAATCCTTCCCGCCCTCGACCAAGCTAAGGCTTCGAACGAGAAACCGACGATGATAGTCGCTAAAACTTTTAAGGGGAAAGGGATTTCCTTCCTTGAAAACGCTGACAACTGGCACGGAAAGGCACTTGCCCACGGTGACGAGCTTGATAAGGGTTTAGCTGAACTTGGTCCATTGCATTCAGATGTCCCTATTCAGATTGAATCTCCTGCTCCTGTAAGTGCGAGTGCTGATCGTTCCATCGTGACTGAATGTGAACCTCCTGACTATCCGACGGACGAAGAAATCGCAACACGTAGTGGCTACGGCGCGGGGCTTGCGAAACTCGGTAGTGCGAATCCCAATGTTGTCGCCCTGGACGGGGATACCAAAAATTCTACTTATGCCGAGCAATTTATGACCCTCCATCCGAACCGCTATTTCGAGATGTTCATCGCGGAGCAGAATTTGGTCGGTGCTGGCATCGGTTTGGCAAAACGCGGGAAGATTCCGTTTGTCTCCACGTTTGCTGCGTTTTTATCGCGTGCCTATGACCAGATTCGGATGTCTGCAATCTCACAAGCGAATATTAAATATGCGGGTTCACACTGTGGGGTCTCAATCGGCGAGGACGGTCCCTCACAGATGGGTTTAGAGGACCTCGCGATGTTCCGTGCGATTCCAGGAGCAGTCGTGCTGTACCCAAGCGACGCAGTCTCTGCTGAACGGCTCGTTGCCGAGGCTGCTGCGTACGAAGGTATCGTTTACCTCCGCACCTCACGCCCAAAAACTGCTATTCTCTACAGTGCTGACGAGAGGTTCCCAATCGGTGGATGTAAGGTTATTCGGGAAAGTAGTGAAGATAAAGTAACGATTGTTGCTGCAGGTATTGCGCTTCACGAAGCATTGAAGGCGTACGAGATGCTTGCTGAAGAAGGAATTGCTGTCCGCATTATTGATCTGTATTCCGTCAAACCGATTGATAAAGAGGCATTGCAGAAGGCGGCATCTGAGACGAACAACACCCTAATCACCGTTGAAGACCATTATCCTGAAGGGGGTCTGGGTGATGCTGTCCTTGATGCTGTGGCAACTCAAGGGGTCTGTGTCCACAAACTTGCTGTTACAGGAGTGCCGAGGTCCGGGAAACCGGAGGAACTCTTGGAATATCACGGTATTGGTGCGGACGCTATAGTGGAAAAAGTTAACAGTCTTCAGTCTTAATAGTTATTGGTTATCAGTCACAAGAGGGTAATGAAATCTCTTAACTGAAGACTTTAACCATCAACTCGTGCTTTAACATTTATAACGGAGGCGAGTTGATGGTTAAAACTGAAAGGGTTGCGTAGCAACCCCCACTGAAGACTATTCTTCTGACAACTATGAACATGCAAAACACAATCGTCTGGATTGCTGTCTTGGGTGTTATCCTTCTCGTTGGAATTGGGATGATCTATGCTTTGCGCGCCTCGCGTGCGGTACCCAAAACCTACCCGGCGGATAAAGGACCCAACTTTATTGATGTTACCACCTATTCCCCTAAAATGCAGGAGTCTTATGAACTTTTTACCCGTAAATGTAGCCGATGCCATACCGTTGCACGCCCAATTAATTCTACTTTTGCCCCTGACGAATGGCGAGAGTATGTCTATAAAATGATGCGGAAACCGGGTTCGGGACTCACTCCTAAGACCGCGGAAGAGATTATAAAATTCCTAATTTACGATTCAGAACATAGGGAGAAAAAAACACAATGATTCTCGCAGTATCAGTTCGCCGGTTGGGAGTAATAGTGGGATTCATAATGTTGACAGTGGTGCTGTTCTGCGCAGTAGGCTTGACCGAAGAGGGGAATATGAATGGAAAGGATTTACAGATTACGATAGATGCACAACGCGTCACATTTGCCGCACCTCCTATTCTCAGAGAGGGTAATTGGTTCGTGCCTTTGGAACCTTTCGCCAAGCAGCTCGGCTTAAAAGTCGAGTACCCAGAGGGGGCGAAGATGGTGGTTCTCTGCGGTGGTGTGACATCAGAACTATGTGTGCCTCTCGAATTCCAAGATAGTGCGAAGGGTGTTATTAATGTTGATGGCGTAACTTATGTCCAACCAGCGCGAGTGACGAAACCTTTCGGCTTTGAAATCTACGAAGTATCAGCAAATCAGTTGGAGGTTATTCAACCTATGCATCTCGCATCCGAATTCACGCTCGTCGACCTCGAAGGGACACCAAGACGCTTACAGGATTTCAGAGGAAAAAAGACACTTCTTTATGTTTGGGGTTCGTGGTGAGGGTGTCGTGAACAACTGCCAGGCTGGCAGAAATTTTACGCCAAACACCGGGAAAGGTTAAACCTCGTCTCTATTGCCCTCGATGCACAAGGCGCGTCCGTTGTACGCCCTTGGCATGATGCGGCAAACGCCGATTTTGTCACGCTCGTTGATTCACAGAATACATTCGGTACTCGTTATGACCTCAAAGCTATCCCTTATGGTGTTATGATTGATGAGGCGGGACGTTTGGTAAAATCACCTTTCAACATCAATGTTGCGGATCAAAAAACCCTCGCGATGCTTGAGAAGTGGCTGTTGGACCCCGATTATAATGCGAAGTTGCTTCGTGATATGAAACCCTTAGATGCGTTAAATGCGCAAACTACTACTGAAGCTGCTGCGCGTTTCCAACTTGGCTTGGTCTTATTAGAGGGCGGTAAAAAGGAGGAAGCGATGGCAGAATGGCGGAAGGCTTTGGCATTAGACCCGCAGAACTGGATTATCCATAAACAAATTTGGGCAGTGGAGCATCCAAACAAATTCTATGACGGAGGTGTCGATTACAGTTGGCAGAAGGCACAGTTAGAGGCAGAAAAAAATAAACTGTATGAGCAAACTTCTGATTGAGATTTTTCTGTAGGATATATCTCTAAATCGTAATTTTCCCCAGATAATTGTAGAAAAGCGAAGACCGAATGCCTTTGAACACAGGCGAGAATGTCTTTGCTTTTTTGTTTGGAATTTGTTATACTATCCATACTCATAGACGATTGGCGTACAGTGTTTATACCAACTTAACACATCTTTAAGAACCATTTCAGGAGAATATTGTCTAATCTCTAAGGGGGAAACCATGAAGGAGAGTTTGCAAAACATTGGGGACCTCATCGCTGAACCGAGTGCCGCGTTTTCGCGTCTCAAATCACAACCGAGATCTGGTATTGCATTTATAGTCTTTTATCTGTTTTCTGTTCTCATCGGTTGGGCTATTCTTCCATACACTAAAGTACTGAGTACCGCACAACTTGTGAAACAAGGTTTGCAACCGGGACAACTTGAAGCTGCGGGAAATATCGGTCAGATTTTCGAGAGCATTGGTATCTTCATCGGACCAATCTTTGCGATTGTGATGTTTGTCATTATTAGTGCCGTCCTCAAGTTAGCAGCTCGATTTCTTGTGGAAGATGATATGTTAGGATTTAGGCATATCTACGCGGCTGTTGTTCATATCGCACTGATTGGTTGTCTGATACAGTTAGTGAACACTGCGCTTCTACTTGTTTTTAAGGACATAGAAGGGATCAAGAGCGCGGCAGAGTTAAAAATGATTCCTGGATTACATCTGCTGTTTGCCGCCATGTTAGAAGGACAGGTGAACCCTAAATTAATGATGTTTCTCGGTCATATTAATCCGTTGAGTTTGTGGCTAATCATAGTGATGGCAATAGCAATCGTTGTACTTGCCGATGTGGAAAAAAACAAAGCCCGTGTCGCTGCGGTAATTCTGTGGGTAATCAGTATTCTGCCTGAGGTCGTATTTGCCACCTGAGCATCGGAATTATGAAAGAGAGTTGGCAAAATCTCATTGATCTCATTGCGAATCCGAAAGCCACATTTACGCGGCTGAAATCTAAGCCAAAGTGGGGAAGTGCGTTCGGTGTCTTCTGCGTTCTTGTCGTGGTATTGGCATGGATAGTTTTCCCGTTTACGCAGAAGTTTATTAACCCACAATATACGGGTAGTTTAGCAGATGTTGAGCTGTTTGGATCTACCAAAGCAGCATCTATGGTATTTGTTGCGGTGGGTGGAATTATTCTTGGCATTCTCTGTGCTGTTGTGTTCAGTATTGGACTCGCCATGGTATCGCGAGTTCTCAAAGTGAATGAGGCACTCAAATTTAAACATATCTTCGCGGCTTGGTGGCATACTATCTTGCTTAATCCAGTGATATTTTTTATCAATATCGCATTCCTTCCAGTTTTTAGGCGCGTTGAGGATATTGAGACAGTTGTTGATATGAGAATTGTTCCCGGGGTCCACATGTTGGTGACGTCCGTCGAAAATCAATATGTTCTGTTTTTTTTGAGTTATATAGATGTCTTGGGTATATGGAGTATCTTTGTTTTAACTGTGGCGGTTTCTACACTCGCGGAAATTAATAAAACAAAGGCATGTCTTACGGCAGTAATCATTTGGCTATTAAGAATCGGCGTTGATACTTTATTCCAGGTGGGTTCTTCTTCTTAAGAAATATGTGGATGACAGAGAATCGGTAGAATCTTATGAATCGTGGATAATGTTGGTGGAGGAAAATGATGAATACAAGAGAAGGTTACGCGGAATTACAAGCGAGAATTTTGGATGCACGACGCGTCTGGAAACGGAGTCTCTTCTGGACAGGATTTGCTATTGTTTTGACGGGTGTTATCGCTTTATTTGTGGGTGAAGCCATCGTTGATTGGCTGATGCCGCTCCCAAGTGCTGCCCGCATCGCTTTATTAGCTATTGGGGTGGGTGTTATCGGTTACCTGTTGTATAAGTATCTCGTTCAACCGCTCCGGATGTCGCTCACGCTCCGTGATGTTGCCCTCAATGTTGAAGGAAACCATCCGGACCTTGAAGATAGACTGGTAAGTGCCATCGAATTCGGAGACCGAGAATCGGCGGATCCGATTGAAGCACACATGCTCCAACGCTTGTTGGAGGATACCATTGAGCGGGTAAAAGGGGTCAATTTCAAAGCAACGATCGATCACAGTCGCACCCGTAAGCACGTTGGTATTGCGGCTTTGGTTGTTGTCGGTTGTGCTATCCTTTCGCTGTTGTTTCCGACAGAAATCCATACGAGCCTACTCCGTGTACTGGTCCCTTGGGAGAAAACGGATCCGATTTTGACAACCAAACTCGCTGTTGAGCCAGGAAATGCGCGCATCCTCCGCGGCAAGAGCCTGCCGATTCATGTGACTGTCACCGGTAAATCTGCTGAAAAGGTCGTCTTGACGTATGGAGATATTAGCATGCAGCAACCCTCCACATCCGAAGTCAAGAAAGACGAGCAACAGTCCAAAACGATGATTAACATGTTGCCAAACCCGGACGATAAACGCGGGTTTGCCTATGAAATTTTCAACATTGATGCCGATATGGAATACTATGTCCTTGCAAACGAGGCGACTTCAGAACGCTACACTGTTGAAGTCTTTGAAATGCCAAAGGTGACCGAAATTTCGATCGCTTACACTTACCCTGACTATACAGGTCTTAAATCTGTTGTACAAACAGGAACAGGGGATATTCGTGCTGTTGTTGGCACGCAAGCGGAAATCAGACTGACAACGAACAAAGCGATTCAAACTGCGTCGATAGCCTTCGGCAGTCAGCCTTCGGTAGTCGGTCAAGAGCCGTCTGGGACAGATGAGAACATCCGCAACTCCGACAGCGATCTACCGAGAGCCGATAGCCAACGGTCTCCGATAGCCATTAATGGAAACACGCTTACGACTACTGTAGATGTTATTGAGGACGGAAGTTATGCCATTCAGTTGCTATGCATTGATGGATTCAACAATGAGATACCGATCGAATACACAATCAAAGCCATTCCAGACGCTATTCCAGAAGTCGTTATCAAAGAACCTGGTCGAGATGTGAAAGCTACAAAGTTAGATGAGGTGGAAATCATCGCTGAAGCAACGGATGACTACGGCGTTGCAGAATTGAAACTCATGTATCGCGTCGGATCTGATGCATTGGAGGAACTCGTGATGGAATCCTCGAAAGAAGCGGTCAGCAGTCAGCGGTCAGCAGTCAGTAACGAAAACTTCTTACCTGAAGGTTTCCGAAGGTTTCCGAAGGTTTCCGAAAGCCAATATGCAGACGGCAGTTATACCTTCTATCTGGAGGAATTTGATGTTGAACCGGGGGATATTATTTCCTACTACGCGCACGCTACCGATAACAACACACGCACCGGTCCCGGCGAAGCCAGTAGCAACATTTACTTCATTGAAATCCGTCCCTTTAATGAGAATTTCCATGAAGGAGAAGGGGAACCGGGGCAACCTGCTGAACCCAATCCGCTTTTGGAGACAATTAGCTCACAGAAAGAGATTATTCGAGAGACATCGAAGCACATTAGCACGAAACCCCTAACAATTACTGGGAAATATCAGGCTGCCGTTAGGAAAACGGGTGAAAAACAAACGAAATTAAAGGATCAAACGCAACGAGTTGTAGATGAATTTAGTGCGGCGATGCAAATGGATTCCGGCGTCTCACCCGAAATCTTAATGAACTTGGAAGATGCAATAGACAGAATGGGTGAGGCGAGTGATAATTTGGACGCTGTCCGTCCTGATGAGGCAATTCCCCCAGAACAAGAAGCACTTGAATTGCTGATTAAAGTTAGTCTTGAACTTCCCAAGGTGTTGATGCAGATGCGGGATAGTAATCCTCAACTCGCTGAGGACCTTGAACTTGAAATGGAGGAGTTGCAAAGCGAGCTGGAGAATCAGCAGAACGAACTCGACGTGGAAATGCAGGAGCAGACGCAGGAGATGTTGGATCAAGCGCGTCAGATGTTAGGAGAACAGCAGCAACTGAGTCAACAAAGCCAGGAGTTAGGGCGTGAAAGCCAACCCTCGCCGAGTGAGATGCAGCAGAACAGCCAACAACAGGAACAGTTGGCGCAGCAAGCACAACAGATGGGACAGCAGCTCGGCACCATGCAACAGAGTGGACAAGGGACTCAAGGGCAACGTCTGAACCAAGCTGGACAGGCGATGCAACAGGCGGGTGAACAGATGGAAGAAGCCGCGCAGGGCATGCAACAGGAAGAGCCGCAACTGAGTGCCGCCAAGGGACAAAAAGCGGAAGAAAGACTGGAGGAAGCCATTGAACAGTTGGAAAAAGTTGCCGCGGAATACACAGACGTTGCGCTTGATAGAGCCTCTCAACAACTTCAGGAGTTGACAGAAGCGCAATCTGATGTTCAGCAGCAGACACAGGAACTCAGAAGCCGTTCTCAGCAATCAGAGATGCGTCCTGAAGATTTCCAGAAAGCGTCTGAGCTTGCCAATCAGCAGCGCGAACTTCAACGCAACTTGGAGGCACTTGAGCGCACACTCGGAGACATCCAAGAGCAACTCACTCAAGACAATCCGGAGGCAGCCCAAAATGTAGCTGACGCGACAAGACGTCTCGCTGAAGAGCAGACTTCGGGAGACATGGCGACTGCACAACGTGCCTTGCAATGGCGTAGTTTCCGAGCCGCTGACCAGAATCAGCAAGAGGTTTTAGATACATTGGAGCAAACACAAGGGGATCTCCAACAGGCGCGAGCCAATATGGCGAATACCGAAGAAGAACAACTTGAAGCTGCCGTTGAACAGCTCCAGCAAGCTCGGGAACGGATGCAAGATATCCAACGCGAACTTCAAGCGATGGAAGGTCAGGAGCAGACGGAGGAACAGCAGCGTCGGCGGGAACAACTCGCGCAACAACAGCAGCAGATTCAAGAGCAGATGCAACGCGCACAAGAGGCGATGCAAAGGCAAAGTGGGAACCAACCCGGTTCCGATGAACCTGCAGATCAGGAGGCTTCCCGAGCAGGGGGCAGGGAGTCAGACAGGGAAATTGAGAGACTTTGGCTTGGTATGCTTGATACAATGGACTATCGACCCGGAAATCGCTCAAATCCATTTCCTAACTACGAATTCGTTATTAGAGATCTTGATAAGTTGGAGACCGCACTTGAAGAGCGGCTTAGCACACTTCAGGAGAAAAAGAGACTCGCTCACGTCACAAAGGAAGATGTTCCGCCTGAGTACCGCAGGCTTGTTGATGATTACTACGAGTTCTTATCGCAATAATTGACTGTCTTAATGGCTATCAACCATTGGTTGTTGGCAAATAAGGTTTTCAGTGTTCTAAAGTTGCGAAGTACCTAAAGTTGTTGTGGTGGGAGAACGCTTTTGCAACTTTAGAGACCTTGCAGAGTTGAGTACACTTTGAAATTTTCTTTTCTGATGGCTATTCATGACCCAAACCCAGTTGACTTTATCGGAGACCACCGCGACGCATAGCGGAACGGTGACCAGATTTAATAACTAAAAATATGGAACTTGAGACTAAGAATATCATTAAACCCGGCGATCTCGTCAACCTGAACGATTATGCACCCGATTTCACGGGGGCTTACGAAAAAAAAGGTCAAACAAAGCGCAGGCTGAAAAAACTCCATAAGCAACTCTTGAAACTTCAGGAATTGCTTTACGCTGGGAATCAGCATGGACTTCTCATCATTCTGCAAGGTATGGATACATGTGGTAAGGATGGCACTATTCGGAGGGCAATGGCTGGTATGAACGTCCAAGGATGCGATGTCGTTAGTTTTAAAGTCCCTTCTGCGGATGAACTTTCCCGTGATTTCTTGTGGCGTGCACATAGAGCCGTTCCATCGAAGGGAAAAATCGGTATATTTAACCGTTCGCATTATGAGGATGTCCTCGTTGTTCGGGTACATGATTTGGTGCCAGAGGAGATCTGGTCGCATCGCTATCAGCAGATTAACGACTTTGAGAAGATGCTCGTTGAAAGTGGCACGATCGTCCTGAAATTTTTCCTTCACATTTCAAAAGATGAACAGAAAGCGCGTCTTGAATCTCGGATTAGCGATCCGACAAAACATTGGAAAGTCATGGAATCTGATGTTCGTGAACGTGCCTACTGGGATGATTATATGCAAGCGTACGAAGTAATGCTCCAAAAGTGTAGTACGGACTGGGCACCTTGGTATGTAATCCCCGCGAATAGGAAGTGGTATCGGAACCTCGTTATCACGGAGTGTATCGTTGAGGCACTCAGGAAACTGGACATGCGGTATCCCGAACCTTCTGTTGATATTACCAAATTCACGATTGATGATTGAAATTTTTAATTATACCTTGCGGTTCGATAAGACATGTGTGGATATTGACGTGCCTTCCCGTATGTCCGCTTTCCGCATTTGTCTTTGTTTTACATTTGGAGGGTTTTTGCGAATCAACAGGGAATGCACGTATGGCATTCCATAGGGTGTTTCTTTACCCCAGGAGCCTATAGTAAAAAAATGCTTTCAGAACATCAGTTATCACAATTTGAAGAAAAGGGCCATTTACTGCTTTCCGGATTGATTCCGCAAGAGACTGTCACAAAAGCAGAGGCAGCGATGTGGAAGATGATGGGCATGGAGGCGGAGAATCCAGATTCATGGGGACATTTCAAACGTCCGCCGCTCTCCGGTTTTTATATGGAGAAAATGGCAGACGGACAGCGCGTTGAACTTTACGGTGTTACCCATCTGGATGTCTTAGCGTGTTTTACACCTGAGTATCTCGCCATCATTAAGCAACTCGCCTCCGGATATCCAGAGATTCCACATTGTAAGAGTCAACATCCGGATGGTGTCTGGGCACTCAACCAATTTCCTATTTCGGGTTCCGAGTGGAAATGTCCGTCCCCTCACTTGGATGGCGGTTTTCGGGATTTACGGCTGGATCCTGGAACATTCCGAGTAACCAGTTTAACCTATCTTACCGATGCGAATTCACACGGCGGAGCGACTGTGATATGGCCCGAAGGTCCACAACGGATTCGAGAATTCCGTAAGAAGAACCCAGAATTTTCTAACCATGTTCGCGATGTTGGCGCGCTATTTCCAAAGATGGATTTAGGTGAACCGATGGAAGTTGTTGCCAAACAGGGAGATGTCTTGTTTTTCCACCACCTATTGCCACATTGTGGTGCAATGAATATTGGTTCTACCCCGCGCTTCGCAATCCGATCTATGTGCTTATGCCTCACATGTCGCAAATGGGAGAAAAAAGGGGAGTGGAATCTCTGGATGCCATAAGAAAATTGGATGGAGGAGTGAAAGATGATGACTCAAGATAAACGTATTGGCTTTGGCTATTATTTTTTGTTGACTGTTGTTATCGTTTTGAATCTTGCTATCGTAAAAACCGCAATTTCCCAAGAAGTTTACGCACAGACAGGATTTGAGGAATTCTCGGTCGGTAACCTGCCCAAAGATTGGGAGGTAATTGGCGGTGACTTTGAAGTTTCTGGCGACACCGTCAAAACCGATAAAAAAGCACTCGCTATTTTGGGCGGTGGGGACGGAGATGGACTCGGTGTGCCTATAGAAACCGAAAATCCTATTATTTCCGTCGAATTTTGGGTTTATATTGAAAGCGGTGGTAGGTCTTTCAATCTCAAGGTTGCTACTGCTGATGGCATTGGCGAGAACACCGGGTGCACCTACATTAACTGGGACGCTGGCATTGTCCGGCTTTACGATGGCGCGGCGTGGCAACTTATTGGCGATTTTGAAACCGATACATGGAAATACGTTCGCGTTATCGCTGATGTCGGTAAAAGCGAATTCGATTTCTACGTGGGAGACGATAGAAACGATGCCTTGGGTACCAAGCCGGAAAAAGGACTCCCGTTTCGGAATGCTGCACTCGGTCCCGTTGCCAAGTGGGTCGCTTTCTATACGTGGGGAATAACTGCCCCCGGTTATGTTGATGATTTACTCATCTATGAAGGGGCAGATCCGCTCGACCTTGCCGTTGACCCGAACGGGAAACTCACGACACTCTGGGGACACGTCAAGCAGGCATTCTAAAAAACGTAAGTTCGATATTTGTAGCGTAAACTGTTAGTTTGCGCCAGGTTAAGGGATACCTCTTGGTCTTGGAGGAAGAAATGCAGAAAAGTGAAACGATCAGTCTAACACCGGCACAACGTCTCCACTTCGACATCTACGGTTTTGTGTTGTTGGAGAATGTCCTGAACGACAATGAAATTGAGCGCATGAAGGGCGCGCTCTATAGGATGAAAGCCGACGAAAATCTGGATGCCACACGCGTCTATGCCCGAGGGAAAAGCGAACACCATGTGCTTTTCGGCAATCTTGTCGCGTATGATCCGGCATTGTTAGAATACGCCGCACATCCGCAATTGGTGCCGTTGGTTGAAGAAGTGGTGGGTGGCGCAGTACGACTTGAGGAAACCGAAGCGATCATTAATAGTCGGAATCCAGAAGTAGAGTTGGACGAACTCTATAAACGTCGCTATAACCCGACTGGGTTTCATCGTGGGACGCAACACGGGTGGGGCACTTATGTGGAACAGAATAAGTTTCACTGTATCTTCGTGAAGACGCTCGCCTACCTCACAGATGTCGGTCCCGACGATGGTGGGACGTGCGTTATACCGGGGAGCCACCGCTTAACGTGGGATCCGAAAGAAATGATCGAAGCGGCACTCTCTGACGACAAACTCATCTACCAAGTCGAAGCATCAGCCGGTTCCGTGTTGCTTTTTGCGGAAGCGTTGATTCACAGTACGACTGCCATCCGTAGCGATACGGAACGCGTCATCCTTATCTCCGGTTATACACCGCCAATGGTGCGCGAATGGCCCGGCAACGAGGTCAGTCCTGAGTTTGTTGAGACATTGCCGGAAGACATCCGTCCGCTTATTTCAGGAAGCGACAGTTGGCACTGGAAACGGCGGTATTGATTTATCATTTTCTCGGTAGGCGTGCTTTTCGAGCGCGCTTCTCTCCCTGTTATTGATGCTTGAGTGTTCCCCATGTAGTAGCGAGTTTATTGCCCGGTTCTACAGGGAGCGTTCCGGGACCGCCGTTCGGAACAGTGTCTCCCATGATTTCGACATCATCAAATCGAGCTTGGGCATTGGAAACTACAAGTCCTGCTTTCCCATTTTCTATTCCGTCAGCATCAACAGTTGTAAACACCACATCGTCAATTTTAAATTTAATTTTTCCCCTACTGTCAATAGAGGCGGTGAGGGTATACCATGTATCAAGTTCTGCTGCGAAGTCGAACTCACCGAGTATTGATGCTTTGCCTGGGTTATACTTTGTAATATGGACGATCTTCCACGGGTACAAAATTCGGAAGGCATAGAAAGAGAATTCTTCCCACCGATGATGAAGTATAATTCCGAAGGTAGCTGGTTCGTCTTTGACTTTATCTAATTTGGCTTTGCATGAAAACGAATAATTTCTCCAAGCGACCTCACCTGTTGCCAATGTACTGGGGGTATTGGAAGCAAACGTCTCACACACTGCCTCACCTCTATCAATCCACCATTTCGCGCTGTTGTTAATATTATTAATGATTTCCCATCCATGCGTGTTGTCATCTTCAAAGGCATCTGCCCATGTGCCGGCAAAACTCTGTTGATTAAAGACCATAGCACACAGAAGGATATGGAAGAGGCATAGAAAGTCTCTCAATTTTTTAGATCGCATTGCTTCCTCCTTTTTGGTGATGATGAGTGGTGTTTGATGTGGGGATACCCCGTTTATGCCCCCGAAGTTCGCGGCATCCACAACGGTTCTTTCCCCATCTCCGCGAACAATAACTTCATCACCATATCCGCTTTTAACGGTGCGTGTTCGGCAGAATCCCACAGGTTCGTGACCTCTCCCGGATCCTCTTGCAAATCGAATAACTCGCCGTAGTCTCGGTTGTAGTAGACAGTCAGTTTATAGCGATCGTCAACATAGGTTTTAACGTGCACTGTTGTCGGTTCATGGTGATTTTCAACGATGATGTGATCGCGTGCCTGTTCTGTTTCTCCCGACCAGACCGGCATCTGATTTACACCCGTCATTGGTAGCGGAACGTCAATATTGGCAGCACTCAAGAACGAGGGTGCTAAATCTACGAGCGTCTGCAACGCTTCCGATTGTTTCCCCGCTGGTACAACCCCCGGATACCGCGCGATGAACGGCACTCGAATGACATCCTCGTAGTGGAATGCCCCCTTTGCGACGAGACCGTGTTGTCCGTAAAAATGTCCGTGGTCGGATGTGAAAACGACTAACGTGTTCTCTGCCAGCCCTAATTCGTCAAGTTTCGCCAAGATTTTCCCGATATACTTGTCCATCAAACTCACCATACCGTAGTAGACAGCGATGTCTTTGGCGAGTTCATCCCGATCGCGTAAATGCGAGTTGAAGCCGTGTACACCCTTTCCACTCTCGCGCCAAGCAGAGAAGTCCGGCTTTTTTTGTTGCGTTAGTTGAAAGTGCAGCGGATTGTTATCATGTTCTCCCTCGGTTACAGAAGGCACTGTCAGCGCATTTGGGTCGTACATCGTATCCCACGGCTCTGGAACAAGATATTTCGGATGCGGATCGAAGAAACTTGCCCAGAGAAAAAAGTTTTCGCCGTTCTGCTGATAATTTTCCATGAGTGCATTGGTACGTTCCGCAATCCATGTATCGTAATGGTATTCTTCAGGAATGTGCCATTTACGATATTGACCGCGAGCGTTCCCTGTCGGCTGTGCGAAATAGTCGCGCCAATTTGTGCAGCCGTTCTCTTCCATCCAGATGGCATAGTGTTGTCCGACGTGCGCTTCATCGGCGTGATTGCGTGCGAGTTCAACGTGTTCAAACCCGTAAAACGGTTCGTTGAAGCTACGCCAAAAGTCCAAATCTTGGAGAATCGGATAAGATTCCAAAGATGGAAATTCCTCTGTTCCGTGCAAGGGTTGAAAATGCGCTTTTCCGACGAGGGCAGTCCGATACCCCGCATCCGTAAAGTCTTCACCAACGGTATGCTCATCTTCAGAAAGTTTTGTGCCGAGGGACCAGGCACCGTGTTGGCTCGGATATTTTCCAGTGATAATAGATGCCCGCGTCGGCGTGCAGGTCGGATTCGGGCAGTAGACTCGATTGAAGAGTGTACCTTGCTGTGCCAAAGCATCCAAGTGCGGTGTCTGAATTTCTGGATTGAGGCAGCCCAAGGTGTTCCAATGCTGCTGATCGCTGGTAATAAGTAAAATATTAGGTCTGGTTTCAGGCATACTGTTTCCTTTATGTTGTATGTATTGGTGGAATCAGCATAGCACTTTACAAAAAATTATTCAAGAAGGATGCTGTAGGAGCCAGAGGGGTTCAGTTTTAAGAGTTATCCATGGATGAGGTTAACTGCGAGTTTAGGAGTGTCAGCGAAGTGTCGTAGCGTTTTCGAGATTTTTGTGTATCCTGCGAATCGTAGGACGGAAATGGCGGT
>Ga0209543_1000068_pt1 | contig 153969 bp, 135 predicted proteins | sample MesohylFT_FD_187296 | JGI IMG/M metagenome (GOLD analysis project Ga0209543, IMG submission 187296) | Host-associated microbial community of the marine sponge Aplysina aerophoba from Gulf of Piran - sponge mesohyl, lysed by freeze-thaw... | ecosystem: Host-associated > Porifera > Sponge >... | reverse complement strand
CGCTACGACAGGCACAAACGCTTCGACAAGCCCAGGAAGGACGTCTGGCTGCGACCGCTACGCAACAACTGGAAGCAAGTCCTCAACCGCTGAAACAACTCCCATCACCCTGTCGCCGAACGGTTACATACACTTAACCCGACCGGAAACTGCCTGCATGCGCTGAAGTTGAAATGAATCCGCTTTCGGTATGATTACAGACTGCGAAAGACGGGTTTTCGGTGAGATTGAAAAAATAAATATAATTATATATATCAATAAGATACGAGGATTTCATGATTGTTGAGAATGCTCTGGCGTCTCTAAAAGGAGCGTTTGTATCGAAGGGCGAGGGGAGTTGAACGCCTCGCGCCGAGGCGAGGAGGGCATCCTTCGATACGCGGCTTCGCCGCAACTCAGGATGAGGCGGAAAGGGCTTTTTCAACAGTTCCGGGGAGGGGCCGTTCTTGTGAGCGGCCCAAGGTCGCGACCTGTCCCTACAGGCATCGCCACTAACATAAAACTTGAACGAAGCCCCGAACGCAGTTAACCTGTTCGTGACTCAATGTGTAATGGAGGCTTGTATGAACAAGGGGGCGGAGCCGCTCGCCTCGGCGCAGGACGAGGGGCCTTTTTCGGGATACGATCTCGATTCGCGCTTTTACGATGAGATGTTCGACTCAGAGGGCAGTCCGCGTGAGTCTTGCGGGCGGCTGAACACCGCGCTCGCCGAACTCACGCCCGAGGACCTGGACAAACTCCAGGAGGGCGTCTACCGCCGCTTTCTCTATGACGGCATCACCTTCACGGTGCTCGACGCCGAGGAAGCCACCGAGCGGATCATCCCCATCGACTGCGTGCCGCGCCTGCTCACGGCGGCGGAGTGGGACCACGTCGAACGCGGTCTCAAGCAGCGCCTGATGGCGCTCAACATGTTCTTGAAAGACGTCTATCACGAGGGCCGGTGCCTGCGCGAGGGGGTCGTTCCCATCGACGTCGTGCTCGGCTGTCCGCAATACCGCATGGAGATGCGCGGGCTGAATGTGCCTCACGACGTCTACGTCGCCGTGTGCGGGACCGACATCGTCCGCACCCACGATGGGTTCGCCGTCCTGGAGGACAACCTGCGCGTACCCTCGGGCGTCTCCTACATGCTTGCCTGCCGAAACGCCATCAAGGACGTGCTGCCCGGGCTCTACCGCGAGCACCGGGTGCGCGAGGTGGCCGATTACGCCGAACACCTCTATTCCACGCTCGTCTCCCTGGGCCACTCGCCGAGGGAGCCGAACGTGGCGGTGCTCACGCCCGGCATCTTCAACTCCGCCTACTACGAGCACGCCTTCCTCGCGGGCGAGATGGGCGTCGACCTCGTCGAGGGCCAGGACCTGCTCGTGCGCGACGCCGGGTTGTACGCGCGCACGACGGAGGGGCTTCGCCGCATCGACGTGCTCTACCGCCGCGTGGACGATGATTTCCTCGACCCGTTGACGTTCCGGGGCGATTCGTTCCTGGGCGCGGCGGGGCTTTTCCACGCCTACCGTGCGGGGAACCTCGTGCTCGCCAACGCGCCGGGGACCGGCGTGGCGGACGATAAGAGCATCTACGCCTACGTGCCTCAAATCATCCGTTATTTCCTGGGCGAGGAGCCGATACTCGCCAACGTCGAGACCCACCTTTGCCGCGAACCCGAGGGGCTGGCCTATACGCTGGAGCATCTGGGCGACCTGGTGGTGAAGGAAGTCGGCGGTTCGGGCGGCTACGGGATGCTGGTCGGCCCCCACTCCACGGCGGCGGAGCGTGCGGAATTCGCCGAGCGGCTGCGCGCGGATCCTGCGAACTTCATCGCACAGCCCACGCTCGCGCTCTCGCGCTCGCCTTGCTTCGTCGATGGGGGAATCGAGCCGCGCCACGTGGACCTGCGGCCCTTCGTATTGCAGGGGCGCGAGGAGCAGCACGTGGTTCCGGGCGGGTTGTGCCGCGTCGCGCTCAAGCGCGGCAGCCTCGTGGTGAATTCGAGCCAGGGCGGGGGGTGTAAGGACATCTGGGTGCTGGAGGATTCGTAAGGGTCGTTTCTGATTGAAGAAGGAGAAATCGCCGACCGGGTAGGGGGGGTTGGTCCTAACCGCTCCGTAGGGGTAGATTTTGACCGAGGAGGGAAAAATCGCCCCGTGGCACCCATTACATCGATAGGGACGCGGGATTGGGCGGGCACAGGGACCCGCCCCTCTGTTGACCCGCGATGCCGTAATTCCGGCATACGCCGGATTGGCGTCCAAAATGGAAAACGGTAATCCACGGTTTAATCCCTGCCCATTCGGTCGGGATTGACCACTACGGAAAAAATCTGGTTTCGGCGAAGGGGGTTGTTATAAAATGAGGTTGAGGCCCCCGCGGCCTCGCGCCGCTTCTCATGTGTTCTCCCCTGCGGGAATCACTGGATGATGAAGGAGAGGAATCATGCTGGCTCGGGTCGCCGCAGATTTCTACTGGATGGGCCGCTACGTCGAGCGTGTCGAACAGACGGCGCGTCTTCTGGAATACCAGCTCAACCGGCTCGTCGACCGGCCCGCCGATGAACTGGCCGTCGGTTGGGCGGCGATTTATCGGTCGCTGGGCCAGCCCCCGCCCGGCGCGGCGGCGGGCGCTGAGGAGGCCGAGGTGTATCTGATTCCCGACGCCTATACCCTTGCGGGCAGCCTCGTGGAGGAGGGCGCGCACCCCGATTCCATCCTCTCGTGCTGGCGTCAGGCGCGCGAGAACGGACAGCGCGTCCGTGCGCAGCTTCCGCTTGCGATTTGGACGCGGCTCAACCAGGGCTATCTCTGGATGCGCGAGGTGAATTTCGCCCGGGAATGGGAGCAGGCGCCGGCTCGGCTCGCGCTCGATATCATCGACCGCATGCGGCTGTTCGCGGGCGTGGTGCACTCGACGATGCCGCGCGACGATGCCTGGCGCTTTCTGGAACTGGGCCGCTTCATCGAGCGGGCGCAGCACCAGGCCGCACTCCTTGAGGCATGGGTCGATTTCGCGCATCCGAGGGGAGGCGTCGCCGCGCTTTCGTGGGCGGATTTGCTTCATATATGCCGCGCGTATGAAATCTATTGCCGCCGCCACTCGATGAAGATTCTCGAAGAAGAAGTGCTCGGCTTCCTGACGCGCAATCCCGAGCTTCCCCGCTCGCTCCGTTTCTCGCTGCAGCGCATCGAGGAAATGCTGAACGGAATCGACCCGCTCGGCGCGCGTTTTCCCCTCGCGCCGCCGCACCGGATGGCGCTTCGACTCACGGCGGCCATCGAAATGGATGCGACGGATTCCGGCGAGGTGGATGCGGGCGCATTCTTCCGCGCGATAGGGGGCGACGTCCGCGAGCTCCACGACCTGGCGATGGCGGCCTACGTCCACCGCTCACTGGCCGAGGAGATCCCGGCGTGATAGTGAGCTACACGGTCGAGCACGCCATACGCTTCGATTACGAGACGCCCATTCAGACATCGGTGATGACGCTGTACTTGTGCCCGCTTCGCGACCGCGCCCAGACCGTGCATGAGTTCTCGCTGCGCACCGACCCCGAGGGCCGGTTCTTCGAGTTCACCGACCCGTTCGGCAACACAGCGCATTTTCTGGATCGCGCCCGCCCGCACCCGCGCTTCGAGGTGCGGGCGCACTCGCGCGTGGAGGTGGGTCCCTTGGCCTCCGCCCCCGAGGGGCTCGAACCCGGCGCTTCGGAGGCGCTTCGCAGCGCCGTCCGCACGCCCGAGCTCTGGCCGCTGACGCACCCGAGCCACTTCGCTCGCCCGAGTCCCGCGCTCGATAGGTTCGTAGCGAAACACAACATCGCTCTGGGGGACGACCCCCTCGTGGGCGCGCGCGAGCTCTGCGCCAAACTCAACGACGTCTTCGAGTACATACCGGGCCACACCCAGGTGGATTCGCCCATCGAGGACATCCTGGAGACCGGGCGGGGCGTCTGCCAGGACTACGCGCACGTGATGGCCTCGATCATGCGCGGCTGGGGGGTTCCGTGCCGTTACGTGTCGGGTTATCTGGGGCCCGAAGCCGCAGGCGAGGCCACGGGCGAGAGCCACGCCTGGGTGGAGTGCTGGTTTCCGGGCGTGGGGTGGGTCGGCTTCGACCCGACGAACAACACCGAGGGAGACGAGCGCCACGTCCGCGTGGCGGTGGGCCGGGATTACGCGGACGTCCCCCCGAGCCGGGGCGTGTTCCGGGGAAACGGCGACTCGGAGCTCACCACCGAGGTGAAGATAGAGCGGCTTTCGAAAAATCCGGCCTGATGGCGTTGTGTATCGATTGCTCATGACGCGCTTAATCCCCCGGGCTATGGAATCGTTCACCACGAGGGTATCCGAATCATCCAACATCGAGCAGGAGAGGACGAAATGAGAGCATCACCCGGGAAATTCTGTGTCATCATAGCTGTGCTGGCGGTATGCGCGATTCTCGTCGCGGCGGGTGCGAGCGTCGCCCAGGAGGCGAAGCCCTCCGGCTGGTACGTGGGAGCGAGCATCGGGATCAACAAGACCTCCGGGATCGAGCAGGCGGGCCATAACCGGGACAACATCTGCTACCCCGAAGACGACTGCAGCCACCTCGTCGGCGGCGCGCCCGAGGGCTACCGGTGGTTCTACGATCTGGATGCGGACGACGGCGCGGCGCTCGAGATTTCCGTCGGCCGCACCTTCGGCGATTTTCGCCTGGAACTGGGGCTGGCCCAGCGGAAAAACGACGTCGAGCAGAAATTCACCGACATCACCTATCTGGACGGCGCGCGCATCATGGCCCGCCCGGTGAGCAACTATCAAAGCGAGGCCAACGCCAGTATTGACGATCTGACGACGCGCACCCTCTCGCTGAACGCCTATTACGACTTTTCCATCGCGGGAAGCCGCTTCACGCCCTACGTGGGCGCGGGCGTGGGCGTTTCCTTCGTCGAGCTCTCGGGCGTGTATTTCGAGGCGCGCTACTCGTGCAAGAATCCGGCAATGGATTGCGATATGCCCGAGCAGTACGACGGCCGCCAGAACGAGGACCTGACCGACACCGTCTTGTCCGCGCATCTGCACGCAGGTCTTGATTACCGCGCGAGCGATAAGATGCTGCTCGGCCTCAAGCTCACCTACTCCATGGTGGGCGACATGGAGGAAGTCAAAGGCGACTACGACTTCCACCCGGTCCCCGGCATCTCCAACTTCACCACGATCAGCGGCATGAACCACTTCTCCGTGATGCTCGGCGTGAAATACTTCTTCGGCGAGTGATGGGGGGTCTCCTGGAGCGCGATAATGGGAAAGCGGCGCACACGAACCGAGGGTATGACTTATGACGGGAATCTGGACGAACAGCGGCGAAGGATGGGAATGGGGCAAGCCTCGGGCGTTCGAGGATGAAGCCAAACTGCATGAACTCATCAATGAGAACCCGCAATTCCTGCCGCTGAGCGGTTCTCCGCGCCTTGTGGTGCTGGGTTCTGAAATCCAGTTGGGAAATGGATACGCGGACATCCTTGCAGTCGAATCCTCCGGCCGTCCCGCGGTCATCGAGGTGAAGCTCCGCCAAAACCCCGAAGCGCGCAGGGCTATCGTGTCGCAGATTATCGCGTATGCGGCCTTCCTCCAGGGATTCAGTATCGAGGACCTTGAGCGGGGGCCTCTTCACAGGTTTCTTACAGATTCGGGGCATGAATCCATAATTAATGCGGTGAAGGCCGAGGATCAGGAGGGGGCGGTGGATGCCGATTCGTTTACGGCCTCACTGCAGGATCACCTCAACTCAGGAAACTTCCGGTTGGTCCTCGTGCTGGATGACGTTCCGGCTGAACTGGAAAGGGTTGTCGCCTATCTGGATGCGATAACCGTCCAGACGCTGACGATCGACCTGATCACGCTCAAGGTCTATGAAGTAGGTGGCGCACAGGTCGCTCTGCCTCAGCGCGTTTCGCCCGATCTCGGCGCATTTCAACCCTCAGGCGGCTCCAGGTCCGCCGTACCCCGGGGAAGGCTCACCGACGGCACTGCCGCGTTTCGAGCATCATTCGAAGAGACTACAGGTGAGACCCGAGAAATGTTCGATGAATTGATTGCATGGGCGGAAAAATTGGCCTCGTTGCCGAATGTGCGCCTCTCCACTTTCATGGGAGTAGAGGGCAAGCGCTTCACCCTCCTGCCGCGAATCATGCCGGAAAACGCCGGCCTCGTAACCATCTGGAACGATAAGCAACGTCCATCCATCCAGGTCTGGCGATCGATGTTCGAGCGGCGGGCTCCGAAGACGCTCGAATCCGTGGAGCGAGCCGTCGAGCCGGACAGAATCGGGCAGGGGAATACTCTCAAGGAAATCACGCCGAAAATCCTCGAAGCGTTGACGCGGGCGTATCAGGAGGCGACTGGGGACTAAGCCCCCACACCCCCACCCCGCGTTGACATCCCCTTTATCAGCCTCCAGAATGCGCCCGTGCGTCACCGGCTGAATCGATTCTCCGATGAGACGAAAAAGTAGAAGGTGAACCATGAACCGCGACTTCATGCGCTCGCGCGTCCAGAGAGGCCCTCTGGGCGATATCCTCGAAAAGGTCGAAGCGGGGCTGCGCCTCTCCTTTGAAGAAGGCGTGCGCCTCTACGAAGCCGAGGACATCAACGCCGTCGGCTTCCTGGCGAACGTCGTGCGTGAGCGCCTGCACGGCGACCGCACCTATTACAACGTGAACAGCCACATCAACTACTCGAACATCTGCGTGCTGTGGAAGGCGTGCAAGTTCTGCGCGTTCGGCAAGAAGGAAGGCCAGCAGGACGCCTATGCCTATTCGCTGGAAGAAATCTTCAAGATGGCGGAGACGCTGGGCCGGGGCCGCACCGAGTTCCACATGGTGGGCGGCCTGCATCCCGATCTGCCCTTCGACTACTATCTGGAGATGATCCAGGGCATCAAGGAGATTCACCCGCAACTGCACCTCAAAGTCTTCACGGCCACGGAGATCCGATTTCTCGCCGATCACATTGCCAAGATGAGCGTGGAGGAGACGCTGGATCACCTGGTGCGCTCGGGGCTCGGTTCGCTCACGGGCGGCGGCGCGGAGATTTTCGCCGAACCCACGCGCTCCAGGATCTGCAAGGGCAAGCACTCGGGCGAGGACTGGCTCGAAATTCACCGCATCGCCCACAACAAGGGCATCCGCAGCACCTGCACCATGCTCTACGGCCACGTGGAATCGAACGAGGATCGCGTGGACCACATGCTCAGGCTCCGCGACCTGCAGGACGAGACCGGCGGGTTCACCACCTTCATCCCGCTCGCGTTCCATCCCGAGAACACGCAGATGGACGACATCCCCTCCACGGGCGGGATGCTCGACATCAGGAACTACGCCGTCGGGCGCCTTTTGCTCGACAACATTCCCCACATCAAGGCCTACTGGATCATGGTGGGCCAGCCGGTCGCGCAAATCTCGCAGCGCTTCGGCGTGGACGATCTGGACGGCACCGTCGTCCAGGAGAAGATCTACCACATGGCGGGCGCCAAGACGCCGCACGAACTCACCGTGAACGACATCCGCCGCCTCATCCGCGAGGTGGGGCGCGAGCCCATCGAGCGCGACACGCTCTACCGGGAAGTCACGCGCCAGGGAGATCAATGGGCAGTTCACGCCTGAGCACCACCATGAAACTCGGCACCGTTCCCTTCCTGAACGCCAGACCCCTCACGATTGCGCTGGAGGGAAACCCGGCGGTCGAACTCCTCGTCGAACCCCCCTCGAAACTGGCGGAAATGCTTGAGAGCGGAGAGCTCGACGGCGCGCTCGTCTCCTCGTTCGCCCTTTTCGGGATGCGCGGCGCGCGTTTCGCGCCCGGTGTGGGCATCGCGAGCAAAGGCCCGGTGGAGAGCATCCGCCTCTATTGCCGGAAACCGGCTGATTCGCTGCGCCGCGTGGGGCTGGATAGCTGGTCGCTCGCCGCGACGAACATGGCGCGCGTCTATCTGAAACACCGCTGGGGGGCGGAGCCCGAGTTCGTCCCAATCGACCCGATCAAACCACCGCGGGCGGACGAGTCGCTCGACGCCTTCTTGCTCATCGGCGACAACGCGCTGCGCGAACCGCCGGGCGATCACTACGTGCTCGACCTGGGCGAGGAGTGGCAGAATTTCACGGGACTCCCCTTCGTGTATGCGCTCTGGGTGTTCCGTCAGGGGGCGGGAAACGCCGAGGCCGCAGCGCTGCTTCAGAACGCGAAAAAAGAGGGCGTCGGACGGATAGAGGAGATCGTGAACGGCGCGCTTCCGCCCGGCGTCGACAGGAACACGGCGTGGTGTTATCTCACCGAGTGCATCCGCTACGACGTGGGCGACGAGGAACTGGAGGGCCTGGGGCGTTATTATCATCTTCTCGTCGAGGACGGCCTTGTGTCCGATGGCTGGGAGCCCCGCTTCGTCGATGAGGTGGTAGCACACGTGGAGGTAGTGGAAAACTCAGCCTCCAAGGAGGACGACATGAGTGATGACCTTTGCTTCACGAGCATTCACGATCTGGCGGGGATGATTCGCAAGAAGGAAATCTCCCCTGTCGAGGTGGCGGAAGCGCACCTTAGGCGCATCGAGGCGGTGAACCCCAGGCTGTTCGCCTACCAGACGGTGACGGCCGAACGCGCCATGGAAGCGGCGAAGTCCGCCGAGGCCGAGATAGCCGGTGGCCAGTGGCGCGGCCCCATGCACGGTGTTCCTTACGGGGCGAAGGACATTATCGAGACGGCGGGCGTGCTCACCACCCATGGTTCTTCCTTTCACCGTGACAACGTGCCCCGCGAGGATGCGGAGATTATCAGGCGCTTGAAGGACGCGGGCGCCGTCATGCTCGGCAAGACGGTCACGCACGAGTTCGCCGCGGCGGCGGTGAGCATCAACCCGCACTACGGCACCGTGCGAAACCCCTGGGACACCGAGCGCATCGTCGGCGGTTCGAGCGGCGGCTCTGGGGCGGCGTGTGCGGCGGGGCTTGCGCCCGCGGCCATCGGTACGGATACGGGCGGCTCCATCAGAAACCCCGCTTCCCTGTGCGGGGGGGTGGGCTTCAAGGCGACCCACGGCCGGGTGAGCATTCGGGGCATCTGCCCCAACGCCCTGAGTCTCGACCATGCGGGGCCCATGACGCGCACGGCGCGCGACGCAGGAATAATGCTTCAGGCGGTGGCGGGCTATGACGCCCGGGATTCCAAGTGCCAAAATATCCCCGTTCCCGACTACACCGCGAGTATCGAGGACGGCGTGCGCGGGAGCCGCATCCTCGTCTGCCCTGATTTTCACGGTCATGCCGAGGTGGATTCGGAGGTCACGGCGGCGTTCGAGGCGGCGGTGGAGGTGTTCCGCGCCTTGGGTGCTGTGGTGGAAGAGGTATCCTTCGCGCACCACCAGAGGCTCATGGATTTCTTCCCCCTCATCTCGGGGCCTGAGTTCAGCGAGTTCCACAGGCCGTTTTTCGAAGAAAACCCGGATGGCTACGGGGATGACGTGCGCGAGCGCATTGAGTGGTCGCTTCAGATCGCGCCGGATGATTACGTGCGCGCGATGAGAGAACGTGTTCTGGCCCAGCGCGAGGTCGCCGCGTTCTTTGAAGGCGCCGACGCCCTCATCCAGCCCGCCATGCCCTGCGTCGCCCCGCCGATAGAGACGCTCACCGTCCGGATGAACGGACGCGACGTATCTTACAAGAACATCCACAGGCCGTTTCTCGCGCCGCACAACGCCACGGGCTTCCCGGCGCTCGTCACGCCGATGGGCCGGAATTCGGAGGGCATGCCGACCTCTCTCCAGATCGCGAGCGGCCCCTGGCGCGAGACAGACGTCCTGCGCGTGGCCCACGCCTATGAAGAAGCGACGCCCGAACTCAGGAACGAACGGCCCCCCGTGGGGGCGTGAAACTTTTCATCGCCTAAAGGACAAAAGAGTCGGCCAAAGGGCCAAAGTGGCGAAACGAAAGGAGAAATACCTTGCCGAAAGCGCGCGTGAACGGAATCGACATCAACTACATCGAACGAGGCGAAGGAACGCCGCTTTTGCTGGTGCACGGGTTCCAGAACTCTCACTTCTCCTTCACGCCCCTCATCGACTGGCTGGCGGATCGCTTCCATGTGTACGCGCTCGATCTGCGCGGCCACGGCGATTCGGACAAGCCGCGCGGCCCCTACACCATCCAGACCTTCGCGGATGACGTCGTGGGTTTTCTGGACGCCTTGGGCGTCGAGCGCACCGATTATCTCGGCCAGAGCATGGGCGGGCGCACGGGCACCATGGTGGGGATTCAGCATCCAGATCGCCTGAGCCGCCTCATGCTCTCCGCCGCATCCGCAGGCCCGCCATCGGGCGCGTACCGGCAGATGTTCGAGGAGAACCTTCAGGTGGCCGAAACCGAAGGGATGGAAGCGCTGCACGAATACAAGCTGCGCCGGGACGAAATCCCCGAGAGCCTGCGCGAGGGTCCCCTGGCCGAGGAGTACAGGGAGCGGTACCTGAAGAACACGCCGCAGACGTTCGCCGATACCGCGAACGCGCTGTTCACAATGCCGGTATTAAAGGACGAGCTGCACAGAATCTCCGTACCCACCTGGGTGTGCCACGGGGAGAACGATGCGGGGCCCATCGATTTCAGCGAGGTGTATGCGAAGGGCGTGCCCGATTGCACGACTTCCATCATCCCCGATGCGGGCCACAGCGTCTTCTGGGATCAGCCGGGAGCCTTCATCGCGCAGATGGAAATATTCCTGGAGAAAAACCCCCTCTGAGCCGCCTGCCTGGAGATTGGTTTCATGGCTTCTGATGCGTCTGCCCCGGCCTCATCCGTCGAACACTGGCGCAGGCGCATGAGCCTTGGCTCCGGCTGCGTTCTTTTCCTCTTTCTCATCACCCATCTTTTGAATCACACCCTGGGTCTGGCCTCGCTCGCTGCGATGGACGCGGGCAGATTCTGGTTCCTGGGGTTCTGGCGAAGCGTCCCCGGCTCGGTGCTCTTTTATAGTTCGCTCATCCTGCATACGGCGCTTGCGATGTACGGCCTGTTTGGCCGCCGTAGCCTCAGGATGCCGCTCTGGGAGGGGGCCCAGATCGTTCTGGGCCTTTCCATCCCGCTGTTCATGATCTCACACGTCGTGGGCACGCGCCTGGCCCATGAGTGGTTCGGCACGCTGGATACCTACGAGCGCCTGATGTTCCTCTATTGGGAGCGCTCGCCCGACGTGGGCTTGAAACAGACGATTTTTCTGCTCATCGCCTGGACGCACGCCGGCGTGGGCCTCCACTACTGGCTGAGGCTCAAGCCCTGGTATTCGAAGTGGTTTCCGGCCTGTCTGTCCGTCATGGTGCTGGTCGCGGCCTTATCGCTGGCGGGCTTCAGCCAGGGCGGGCGCGAGGCGGCGCGGCTCTCGGCGGATGCGGAGTGGCGGCGCGGGATGCTCGCCCGAACCGGGATGCCCGACCGCGCGCAAAGAGAAGAACTCCACCTCGCGCGCGACGCGCTCTGGTGGGGCTATCTGGGACTGGTCGCGCTGGTGTTCCTCGCGCGGGGAGCGCGCTGTGCGCGGGAGCGGATGCGCAAGACGTTTCGCGTCGCATACGCGGGCGGACGGGAGGCCGTGGCGCCGGTGGGCTCCACCGTGCTGGAGGCGAGCCGCGCCGCAGGCGTCCCGCATGCTTCGGTTTGCGGGGGGCGCGGGCGGTGCTCCACTTGCCGGGTGAAACTGCTGGGCGGGGCGGATGCCATACCACCCGCGCAGGTTGAGGAGCAGCGCGTCCTGGAGCGCATCAAGGCCGCGCCCGACGTCCGCCTGGCGTGCCAGTTGCGGCCGGGGGCGGACCTCTCGGTCCTGCTCATGCTGCCCGCAGGTGCGGACGCGGCGCAGGGCTTTGCGCAACGCGGCTACGCCACAGGACAGGAGCGCGGAGTGGCCGTCCTGTTCGCCGACTTGAGGGGCTTCACCCGCATCGCCGAGAAGAAACTCCCCTACGACGTCGTTTTCTTCCTCAACTGCTACTTCGAGGCGATGGGTGAGGCGATCACCAAAGAGGGGGGACTCATCAACCAGTTCGTGGGAGACGGCGTCATGGCGCTCTTTGGTGTGGAGGAGGGTCCTGAGGAGGGCTGCAGGCAGGCCTTGGCGGCGGCCTGCGCCATCGTGGACGCGCTCGACGGGATGAGCAAGACGCTTGCCGATGAACTCGAAGAGCCTCTTCGCGTCGGCGTCGGAATACACACCGGCCCCACCGTGGTGGGCGAGATGGGCCGGGGCGTGGCGAAGTATCTCACGGCGGTGGGCGATACGGTGAACACGGCCAGCCGCCTTCAGGATTTGACGAAGGAATACGGCTGTCGGCTCGTCATCTCCTCTCTGGTCGCGGAGCGCGCAGGGGCGGACGTCTCCGCCTTTCCCGCGCACCAGATCGAAGTGAGAAACCGCGCAGCACCTCTCACCATCCGCGCCATCGAGAATCCCCGCGATGTCGCTCTTGGGCGGGGGAACGACTCGCATCGCCGGTTCCATCTGTTGACCTGATCGCGGCTCTCCCGCATTATTCCCAGGGCTTGAGATAACCTTGAGGAAACCCATGACCACGGCGACGACGGCGTTCTACGAGGCGATTGAAAAGGCGGCGGCGGGCGAGCGCCTCTCTTATGAGGAAGGCCTCGCCCTGCTCGAAGGGGACGACCTCGTCGCCCTGGGCGCCGCGGCGGACGACTTGCGCGCGCGGCTGCACCCCGAGGGCTACGCCACCTATTGCGTGGACAGGAACATCAACTACACGAACGTGTGCGACGTCTACTGCACCTTCTGCGCGTTCTACCGTCCGCCGGGCGATCACCCGGAAAGCTACATCCGCACGCGCGACGAGATAAGACAGAAACTCGATGAGCTCTACGCCGTGGGAGGCCGCCAGATCCTGCTCCAGGGGGGGCATCACCCCGACCTCCGGATCGAATGGTACGAGGAGCTCTTCTCCTGGATGAAGAGTGAGTTTCCGGACCTCCATCTCCACGCCTTGAGTCCGCCCGAGATTCACCACATCGCCCGGCTCGAGGACATGCCTTACGAGGTGGTGCTCACGCGCCTGAATGCTGCGGGCTTGGATTCCGTGCCGGGCGGCGGCGGCGAGATTCTGGTCGACCGCGTGCGCGACAAGATTTCGCGGCTCAAAGTCGACACGGAAGGCTGGCTCGGGGTCATGCGCGCCGCCCACAACCTGGGCATCCGCTCCAGCGCCACGATGATGTTCGGCCACGTGGAAACCGATGCCGAACGGGTCGAACACTTACACCGCCTGCGCAAACTCCAGGACGAGACGGGCGGCTTCACGGCCTATATCTGCTGGACGTTCCAGAACGACGGCGCGGCGCCGCTCAAGGCCCAGACGGTGGGCAGCAGCGAATATCTCAGGATGCTGGCCATCAGCCGCCTCTATCTGGACAACATCGCGAACTTCCAGTCCTCCTGGGTGACGCAGGGCATGAAGATAGGCGAGATATCGCTCCACTACGGCTGCAACGACATGGGTTCCACCATGCTGGAGGAAAACGTGGTGAGCGCTGCCGGCACCACCTACGCCCTGAACGAGGACGACCTCCACCGCATGGCGCGAAACGCCGGCTTCACGCCCAGGCGGCGCAACTTCTTCTACGAACTGATCTAGTAACGCCTTTCCCGTGACGACGGAATCGCCCCGAACGCCCCAAAAGCAGAAGATGGAGCTTTGGGTGGCGGACCTGGTCTGTCCGGTGGCCGGGCCGCCCATCCGGCGCGGCGCTGTCCTGACCTCCTCCGGCCGCGTTTTGGCTGTTGGAGAAGAAGCATTCGTACGCCCTGCGGAACCCGTGGCCGAAGAGCGCGACTTCGGGCGCGCTATCCTGATTCCCGGCCTCGTCAACGCGCACACGCATCTCGAACTCTCGGGCCTCAAGCGAAAGCCCGGCCCGATGGAGGATTGGATAATCTCCCTCGTGCGCGAGATGAGGGGCTGGCCCGCGCATCTGTTTCTGGCTTCGGCGCAGATCGGCGCCGCAGCGAGCCTGGCGGCGGGCGTCACTTGTGTGGGCGACGTCTCGACTTCGGGAGAGAGCGCCACGGCGATAGCGGGCGCCGGGATGCGCGGCGTGGTGTTCCACGAGATGCTGGGGCTCGACCCTGCGCGGGCGGATGAGGTTCTGGCGGAAAAAATGAAGGCGTGTGACCTGTTTCCCGAATATAAGGGCCTCATACCGGACGCCGTGCGGCATGGGCTGAGTCCCCATGCGCCCTACAGCGCATCGCTCGCTCTTTACCGCGCCGTGCGCGATGAGGCGAGATCGAGAGGCTGGCCCGTGGCGACGCACCTGGGCGAGAGCATGCATGAGGTCGAATTCCTGCAAGACGGCGGCGGCGCGCTCGCGAGAGTCCACCATGAGTTGAACGGTCAGCTTCACGGCTTCAAGCCCTCGGGTCTTCGCCCCGCCGCCCATCTCGATCTCACGGGCGCGCTGGGTGGCTTAACCCTCGCCGTTCACGCGAACCAGACGAACCCCGAAGACTGGACGCTGCTCAGGAAGAACAGGGTGTGCGTCTGTCTTTGTCCGCGCTCGGCGCGTTTTTTCGAGCACCCCTTCGCCGATGCGGCGCGCATGCGCGAGGCGGGTCTGGAGCTTTGCCTGGGAACCGACAGCCTGGCGAGCAGCCCCTCCCTCTCGCTCCTGGACGAGGCCCGCGCCCTTCGCGAGGCGGACGTGGAGATAGGTGATAGCGAACTGCTCGATATGTGCACGCGCGCGGGCGCCGAGGCGCTCGGCTTCGATAACCTGGGCGTCCTGAAGCCCGGCGGCGCGGCCGATTTCTGCGTCGTCTGTCCGCCTCGCGGCACGGGCGGGTTTAACCTGGGCGATGTGTTCGACCCGGGCGCGTTCGTCGTCTGCACCGTCACGAACGGGGAAGTCCGCTACGAGGTGCCGAGCGGTTGATGCTTTTTCGCAGCATTCGCACGGACGCGGAATGCGCGCCGGTATCCTGTGTGGTATAAACCCGAAAAATTTTCGTGCTCAACGCATCTTTTCACATACGAGGCGAGAGGCCTCTCAGGGAGAATGAGTATCCATGGCGAGAAAATTACCGAATTTCGATAATTCCAACTGGAAGACCCGCAAGGCCCGCTACGACGTGGCCGAGGCGAGCATCGGCCGCGTGCTGACTGTCCGCATGGCGCCGGGGGATGATCTGTTCGGCACGACGCTCAAGATATGCCAGGAGAAGAATGTGAAGGCGGGCGTCATCCTGAGCGTGGCGGCGAGCCTGCAGAAGGCGGTGCTCAGAAACGTCTGGCAGTTCCCCGACCCGTTCCCCATCAACGACGAGTGCCGCATCTTCACGCCCATAGGCGGCCCGCTCGAACTCCTGCAGATGAGCGGCAACATCACGCAGACTGAGGCGGGCGAGCCCTACCTCCACGCCCACGTCACCATCTCGATGGGCCGTCCCGAGGCGACGTGCTTCGGCGGACACCTGGTGGAGGGGTGCACCATCTTCAGCACGTGCGAGATGGTCATCGCCGAGTTGGCGGACATCTCCTTCATGCGCCTGATGGACAAGCACACCCGCGTGGGCGAGGTCTTCGGCATCGAGACGAACGGGAAATCCGACGCCGCGATCAAGAAAGAGATCACCAAGCGCAAGTCGCGTCCCAAGCCCAAGGGCGTGCGGTAGATTGTAAGAGAATCATCCGAGTCGAGTTTCGAGGGGCCGCTCCGCCGGGGGCGGCCTCTTTTTTTGAGCGAGCCACGCTAGAGGGGATTGTTGAAAAAGCTCTGATTTCGTGATTCGGCGTGTGTAGTCGACCGGGGAGTGCTTACGGATTTTGTTTTTGTCGGCATGCGCTGGAATGACGGCCCAAAACGAATCACATGCGCCCACAGGTGGTCGCCCGATTGGCCGGAAAGAACGAAGCAGTGGTGTAGGGGTCGCATAAATGCGACCCGTGATTTGATATTCGCCATTTTGGGGTTATGGACGCGTTTTGGGTGGGGGAATTGCCGATGAGCGTTGTTTTGGTTCGTCCGCATGGGTCGCATATATGCGACCCCTACAAGTCGACCCCTCTCCCCTCAAGTGGGGAGTCATTTGATAAGCGTATTTCGATAGAGAAATCAATCCTCTGTTATTGAGGGACCTTTCCAATTCCCCCTACAGCCAGCGGCGCACGCTCTGGCAGTATACGCCGTATTCCTCGCCGAATTTCTCCGCGAGGTAGTCCTCCTCGCGCGCGATGATGGCCACCTGCACTGTGGCGAGGAGCGGCGCGCCCAGAACGAATATCCACAAGTTGTTGAGGAAAATTCCGAGTCCCAGAAAGAGGCACATGTAGCCGAGATAGATAGGATTCCGCGAGAAGCGGTAGGGCCCCTCCGTGATGAGGGCGTGCGTGGGCTTGTTCGTCTCATGGTTCGTGCGGGTGTCCCTGTAGCAGACGAGGGAGGTCGAATTCAGGACGGCGCCTGCAATCACCAGCCCGACCCCGAGCGTGAAGCGCACGTTCTCCGGGAAGGCGTAGGTGGGGAACAGGGTGTCGAAGCCCACGCCCATGATGAAGTACATCACGAAATACCAGCCCGGCTTGATGGGTATCTCAGGGCGGTCCTCAGGCTCCTCCCCCTGGGGTTCGGGGCTTTTGTCCTTCCAGGGCATGAGCTTGTTCGGGTCGTCGAAATCCGTGAATCGCTTGAACCAGTCTTTCATCCGCTAAGTCTCTAGGAGTCGCTTTGGTTGCGGGAAGCCTTGTAGCGCTGGTTCATGCTCTGGGCGACCCCCGCCATGACGGCGGCTGTCAGGTCGAATGCGGCGTCGAGCGTCTCTTCGGAGAGGCCCGCTTTCCCGGCGTCCGCCAGGCGGCGGTCCACTCACGGCTGGCAGTTGCGCAAGATGGCGATGGCGAGGCCCATCAGGATTTTCTCGCGGTCGGTGAGCAGGTCCACTTTATGGGCGTCGCGGTAGAACTGGCGAAAATCGGCGCGCTCCGTCATTTTTTCTCCTCTCGGGTGGCGAACGGTGGAATCGCTGGATTATAAGGGGGCGTATGCGCATTCTCAATCATTCGTGGGCTTCTGGCGCCTTTCATAAAAAAGGATGAATAAATGGATTTGGGACTTCACGGTAAAGCCGCCATCGTCACCGGTGGAAACTCTGGCCTCGGCCTCGCGGTCGCCAGGGAACTCGCGGGGGAGGGCTGCGACGTATGTATCTGCGCCCGGAACGAGGAGCGTCTGGCGGCGGCCAAGCAGGAAATCCAGTCGGTCTCGGAAGGCGTGGTGCGCGCGGTGCGCTGCGACGTGAGCAAGGCGGAAGAAATCGCCGCCGTGGTGGAGGAGACGGTTGCCCTTTTCGGCACGGTCCACATTCTCGTGAGCAACGCAGGGGTGAGCACGACAAAGGATTTTCTGGATGTCGAGCGCGCGGACTGGGATTACTCCATGAGCAGCATTCTCTTCGCGGCGTCGGAGTTCAGCCGTCTGGTGATCCCCTACATGCAGAAGCAGAAGTGGGGCCGCATCATCATGACGGGCTCCACGAGCAGCCGCCAGCCAAGGCCCCGCCGCGTGGTGTCGAACGCCTCCAAGGCGGCGCTGCTCAATTTCACGAAATCACTTGCGGGCGAGTTCGTGCGCGACGGCATACTGGTGAACATCGTGAACCCGGGGCGCTTCAACACCCACTGGCCCGAGCGCGTCGCGAATATGGCGGCGGAGAGCGGTCGCACCGAAGAGGAAGTCTACGCCGAGATAACGAAGGACATCGCCATCGGCCGCCTGGGCGAGGCGGAGGAATTCGCGGCGGCGGTGGCCTTTCTCGCAAGCGAGCGCGCGAGCTACATCACTGGCGCCGCTCTTCAGGTAGACGGAGGCGAGATGTATTCGATCTGATGGGCAGCATAGTGTGCATCCGCCTTCTTGCGGGCGCGTGGAATATCCGTGCATAAAATGTGGACAAGGTGTGGAATTGCTCATAAATTTATCAAGCTACCCATCAGGCTCGCCTGGTGGTCCCCGTTGCCCTGCGGCGCGGGGATTTTTTTGGGGGGTGGGGTATTACATACTTGGATTGGCCATGCCCTCCTGACAAGGGGGGTAGGGGGGTGCTTTCAAAAGGCTAGGGCGAAACCCGCCGCCGCCCTCATTCCGAGCAAGCATCTCGAATCCTCATCCTGAGTAGGCGCGCAAGCGCCGTATCGAAGGATGGGGGCACATCTCTCCGGCGCGGCAGTAAACTTCGCCCTTCGATACGCGGCTTCGCCGCTACTCAGGGTGAGGCGGAGTGGCGGCCTACCGGACAAAGTGATGGGAAAGATCGCCAGGAAAGTTTGGGATTCGTTACGTCACCGCCGCCGCGAACTGAAACCCCGCCCAGACGGCGAGGAGACACCCGGCGACCGAGAGCGCCACGTAGAGCGCCGCCAGGAGCCAGTCGCCTTCCTGGAACATGAGGAGGGTTTCGAGGCTGAAGGCGGAAAACGTGGTGAACCCGCCCAGGAGTCCTATCATCGTGAACAGGCGGACCTCCTCGCTGAACAACTCCCTCGCGACGAGCAGTTCGTAGGTGCACCCGATGATGAACGAGCCGATGATGTTGGCCGCCAGGGTGCCGAAGGGCCAGTCTGCGCCCAGCGATCGCTGCACGAAGAGCGCCAGTCCGTATCGAAGCGCGCTGCCGATTGCGCCGCCGCCCGCCACCAAAAGCCAGTTCAACAGAAGCTCCTTTCCACCGGGATGAATCCGCACCGCCTTGATCTCCCGAAAAATGACACCATTGCGCATACGGCGCAAGAGTTTCACGGCCCCCCGCTTTTCGAGCGCGTCCACCTTCTCTAAAATGAGCGCATGGACAAGACGAGCGTAGACACCACTCAAAAAGACTGGAAGGCGCAGCTGGAAGATGAACTGCGCGAACTCGCAGAAGCCAACCTGCGCCGGGGTCTGCGCACCGTCGAGGGGATGCAGGGCCCCACCATGCGTTATGGCGGGAGGACCCTCATCAACCTCTCGAGCAACAACTACCTGGGTCTCGCCAACTTTCCTGCGATCATCGAGGCGTCCGTCGAGGCCGCGCGGGCCTCGGGCGCGAGCGGGGCCGCCTCCCCGCTCATCTCTGGCCACATGGCCGCCCACGAGGAATTGGCGCGCGCGCTGGCCGCCTTCAAGCGAAAGGACGCCGCGCTCCTCTTCGGCTCGGGGTTTCTGGCGAACTTAAGTTTGATCACCGCCCTGGTCGGTGAGGGAGACGCCGTTTTCAGTGACGCGTTAAACCACGCGAGCATCGTGGACGGCTGCCGGCTCTCCCGGGCGTGCGTCCACGTCTACCCCCACGCGAACCTAAACCGCCTGGAAGACGCTCTCAAGAATCCCCGGGCGCGCCGGAAGCTCATTGTGACGGACGGCGTCTTCAGCATGGACGGCGATCTGGCGCCGCTGCCCGGTATCTGCGACCTCGCGGATAAATATGGCGCGATGCTCGTGGTGGACGACGCGCACGGCACGGGGGTCATCGGGAAGGGCGGCAGGGGGAGCGGCGCTTATTTCGGTGTGGAAGACGGCGTATCGGTGTCCATGGGCACGCTGGGCAAGGCGCTCGCCTCATACGGCGCGTTCGCGTGCGCCGATTCCGAGGTGATCGATTACCTCGTCAACAAGGCGCGGCCCTATATCTACTCGACCAGCCCGCCGCCCGCCGTGGCCGCTGCCTCCCGCGCTGCCCTTCGCGTCGTGGAAGGCGCCGAGGGGGAGCGCCGCCGGGAGAATCTGGCGGACTTGTGCGCGCGCTTCCGCGCGGGGCTTCGCTACATCGGGGTTCGCGTGAGCGAGCAGCCTCCCGGGGCGGAGATTCCGATTTTCCCCATCATCATCAAGGACACGGAAAAAACGCTGGCGCTCGCGGAATACCTGATGGAGGCGGGCGTTTACCTGCTCGCCATCCGCCCGCCCACCGTGCCCGAGGGAACGAGCAGGCTCAGGGCCACCCTCATGGCGACGCACACCGAGGCGCAGATTGACCGGACGCTCGACGCCCTGGAGTCGGGGTTGAAAAAGCTGAGTATCGCCTAGTCGATTTCCACGATTACGTTGCCTACCGCTTCACTCGCTTCCACGGTCTCGTGCGCGCTTGCGAGTTCATCGAGCGGGAAACGCTCGGCGATGTGGTGTGTGAGCGCGCCTGCGTCCAGCGCGCGGGTGATGTCCGCCGCCGCGTGGAGCAGAGCCCCCGGCGGACAGCAGTGGACCATCACGAGTCTGATGGTGATGTTGTTCAGCATGAGTTCGTAGTGGGGAAAGCGTGGGTTGCGGTCCCCCATCGAGGAATAAGATGTGATCACGCCGCCGACCTTCAGGATTTTGTAGTTCGTCTCCCAGTTCACCCCTAAATTCACGTCCACAACGCGGTCCACGCCCGCGCCGTCCGTGATCGCAAGCACCTTTTCAGCAACGTCTTCTTCGCGGTAGTTGATGATGTACTCAGCGGAAGACGCACGCTCCGCCTTGGCGTCCGAACTCACCGTGGCGATCACGCGCGCTCCCGCCCATCTGGCGATTTGCACGGCGTAGACGCCCACGCGGCCCGCGCCGCCCGTCACCAGCACCGTCTTGCCCTCGATGGGGCCGTCCGCGAACAGGCATCGATGCGCCGTCATGGCGGGAATGCCGAGGCACGCCCCTTCTGCGAATGTGGTTCCCTCCGGCAGGCGGACCAGAAACCTCTCGGGCAGGCAGACGTACTGCGCCGAGGTGCCGAACGCGCGTTTGTAGCGCGCGTTGTAGACCCATACGCGATCGCCGACTTCATACCCGCTCGCGCCAGGTCCTGATTTGTCCACGACGCCCGCGCCGTCGTTGTGGGGGATGGTCCTCGGGAAATCGGGAAAGTGCTCGAAATAGCCCCAGTCCTCGGTTCCCTGGCCGCCGCGGCGCTTGCAATCCGTGGGGTTCACGCCCGATGCGTGAAGCCGCACCCTGATTTCGCCTGCGCCGGGTTCGGGCCTCGCCATCTCGCCGACTTCGATGACCTCGCGCGCCCCGCCCTTGCGTTCGTACCAGCCTGCCCGCATCACTTACGCTCTCCTTTGCCTGCCTTACCCGTGGGTGACCGAAACGCCCAGGTAGACGACGATGAGGGCGAGGATCAGATTGATGAGGAGCCAGGTCTTGCGCTGCGCCTTCATGCCCCCGAAGCCCTTCGGGATGGTGAGCGCGACGCCTATGAAGATGATGACGAGCGCCAGGACGATCTTCACGATCAGCGACCCCGGAATGGCGAGGCCGCTCCGCACGAGGCGGGTGAGGTGGTGAAACCCCGTCAGTATCAGGATCAGGAACGAGCCGTGGAGTATCGGGATGAAGCGTTTCTGGATTTTCGCCATGAACGGCCCTCGCTCCGCCTCGGGCAGATCCGCCGCAGTGGGGATGACCACGAAGCGAAGAAAGGCCACGCCGCCGACCGCCAGAATCGCGCTCAGCACATGTAGGGTCGTGATGATGATGTTTCCCGTGCTGTATCCCATAAGACGCACTCCCGTAGATGATGAGTAATTTTTTTGCTTAGGCCGTGTCCTCTCCCAGCAGAACGAGGACGCCGGAATACTGGTGGAGGTGATCGATTTTCCCGATGGGCGCTATCTCGGAACCCGTAAAAAACCCCGCGACGGGCAGCCCGCGCATCTTCTCCCGGATCGCCATGGCGTCCACCTCCTTCTCTCCGTAGAGGGAGCTGCCACGGCCCGCGCAGTTGAAATAAAGGCCGAACGCGCGCGCGTCCGCTTCTTCTGTGGCGCCGAAGCGCCGGGATCCTTTTTCCAGCATCGTGCGGAGGTCCTCACGCGCGCGCGAACCGTCCCGTTTGGCGAAGGTGATGGCCTGGCCTGTTTTCACCGGCGTCGGCAGCGCGATGATGCCCCGCTCTTCGTCCGCGCCCACGATGGGCCGCACGATATATTCGCCGTGGTCGAGCATCACCTTGTCCGGATCTCCCGGTATGCCGATGAACAGGTTCATGGCGGCGAACTGGATGTTCTCCATCCATTCGGGGCCCGCCGCCTCGGCGAAGGCGTCGTAGGCGCGCTCGCCGGAAATCTCCCAGACGACGTTATCCTCCGCCCGGGTGATGAGCCTGGGCTCGCCCACCGGTAGATAAGCCTGTGATATTCCAATAAACCGCCTGGGCGCACCCGCGAATACGACGCCCGAGACGGCGTTTGTCTGCATCTGACCGTCCAGGAACTGAAATGTTTTCCCCGCCGAGCCGTCCTCGGCGGCGCCGCCCCCCACGATGATGGCCTCCTCACCCAACTCCTCGTGAATTCCCTCGAAAAGCGCGTCGGCCTGGAGGTGATAGCTGTCGGGCATGATGACGACAAGGGGTGGATTCTCGTGAGAGAGTGCGTCTCCCAGCTCTTTTTTCGCCGCCCGGCCGATGGCGCGCCCGCATTCTGATGGCGCGTCGCCAAGGCCCTCGACCAGAAAAGGCGCTGCGGGCGGGGCGTCGCCGCCGACCGCCAGAACCGAGATGCCCGGCGTCCGCTCGATTTCGCCCTGCGCCGTCATGACGCCGAAGCCCGTGCAGCCGACGACCCTTGCGCCGCCTGTCCCCTCGGCGACTGCGGCGACCACCTCGGGCCATCTGCTCAGGTGTCCCGGTGTCGCGAACAGGAAAACGAGGGAGGCGGCGTCGATCTTCGCCTCCGCCATGGCTTCTTCTATCGCTTCGCGCGCGGCGGTGGCGGAATCGGGATTGGAGGAGAGGCCGCTCCCCGCGCGCGTCATGGCGTTTCCTCACGCGTCAGGGCGCCCGGCGGCCCGTTCGTGTGGAGTCTGGGTTCGCTCACCGCCTGCACGTCATCGGCGGTGAGGCCTTCGGCCACTTCCCTTAAGATGGGTCCATCCGGCGTGAACTCGATGAACGCGATGTCGGTGAACAGCTTGGTGACGACCTGCCGCGCGGTGAGGGGATAGGTGCAATCTTCGAGGAGCTTCAGGCCGCCGTCTTTCATGGTGTGGGTCATGATGGCGTAGACCTCGCGCGCGCCCGCCGCCAGGTCCATCGCGCCGCCGATGCCGCCTTTGCCCAGTCCCGGCACCGTCCAGTTCGCCAGATCGCCCTGGGCCGAGACCTGCAGCGCGCCCATGATGGCGATGTCGATGTGACCGCCGCGTATCATGGCGAAGGCGTCGGCGTGTCCGAACACGGATGCGCCCGGTAGCGTGGTGATGGGTTCACGCGAGGCGTTGATGTAGTCCTTGTCCTCTTCGCCGGGCTCCGGCCTCGGGCCCGCGCCGATGATTCCGTTTTCGGCCATGAACATCACGCCGCGCCCGGCTTCCACGTAATTGCCCACCAGCGTAGGGATGCCGATGCCTAAGTTCACCACCGCGCCGTCGGGCAGTTCCGCCGCCACGCGCCGGGCGATGTCGGCCGGCTTGAGGGCGCAGTTCTCAAGTTTCGGATCGGAGGCCAAGGTCTTCTCCTCTTACGACTCTTTGCACGTATATCGAAGGTGTATGCACGCTCTCTGGCGCGATGACGCCGGGGTCCACGATTTCCTCCACCTCGACGATGGTGAGCGGAGCCGCCGTCGCCATGACGGGGTTGAAGTTCGCCGCCGTGCCCCGGTAGGTGAGGTTTCCCGTGCTGTCGGCCCGGTGCGCCTTGATGATCGCGACGTCGCCCGCCAGGGGATGTTCGAGAACGGTCTCACGTCCGTTGATCGTGCGGGTCTCTTTGCCCTCGGCCGCCTGCGTGCCGACGCCGGTGGGCGTGTAGAAGGCGGCGATGCCCGCGCCCGCCGCCCGGATTCTCTCGGCCATGGTCCCCTGGGGTAGCTGTTCGAGTTCGATTTTTCCCTCGAGGAACAGTTCTCTGAACACGAACGCGCTCCTGTGGAAGGCGTAGCTGCAGATAATTTTCCGCACCTTCCTCTGCCGGAGCAAAACGGCGAGGCCGCGCTCGCCGAAACCCGCGTGGTTGGTGACGACGGTCAGGTCGCGCGCGGGATGATCGGCCATGGCGACCAGGAGATTTTCCGGGATGCCCGCGCCGCCGAACCCGCCCAGCAGAATGGTGGCGCCATCGGGTATATCGGCGATGGCGGCTTTGGAAGATGGATACACCTTATCGGAGGTCAAATCGTCGTTCTCTTTGTTGAGGGAAAATCCATACAGCTTGGTTCCGTGCGAATTTCAATCTATTTATGAGGCATCGACCCGAAAAAATCCAGGCGGACCCAAGGCTTGCCTCAGGCCTTTCTGTGCCATAGAGTGCGGATTCATTTTTGCCGGGTGTGGGTTTCATTTTTTCGAGGAGTGCGTTGTGGCGAGGCAGCCCAGGCGAGCGCCGGAAACGGAAACGAAGAACATGGCGGGCCTGTATCTCTATTTCTCGGTCTTTCTCTCGGGCGGCTCGATTCTCGTCATGGAGATCGCGGCGGGACGCGTGCTCGCCCCTCACTTCGGCAACACGCTCTACACCTGGACCTCGATGATCGGCATCATCCTGGCCGCGCTGAGCCTCGGCTATTCCATCGGCGGGAGGCTCGCGGATCGCAAGCCGTCTACGAAGCTGTTCTTCCTGCTCATGCTGGGCGGCGCGGGCCTCGTGGCCCTGGTGCCGGCCCTGCGGGGGATTCTGCTGCCCGCGATGGAAGAGGGCCTGGGCCTGCGCTCGGGGCCGGTGTTCGCCGGTCTTTTGCTCTTCGCCGCTCCGGGTTGCGTGCTCGCCACGCTGACGCCCTTCGCGGTGAAGCTCGCAGCCAGAGGAGTGGGGAGCCTGGGGGCGGTGACGGGCAACCTCTTCACCTGGTCCACGGTCGGGAGCATCCTCGGCACGTTCGCGACGGGCTTCGTCTTCATTCCCTTCTTCGGGCTGAACGGCATCTTCCTGACGACGGCGGGCGCGCTTGCGCTGACGGCGCTCTTCGGGCTCTACCTCAGCGGTGACCTCGCCAGTTTGTTCTCGAAGCGAAACGCGCGGGCGAACCTGCTTCTCGGAGCGTTCGTGCTCGCCTCGATGGGGACTGGCGCCGCGTGGCTGGGCGTCATCCCCGGCGTGGATAAAGATACGATTTGGGTGCGCGAGAACATGTACCACATGATTCGCGTGTTCGAGAGGGCCGAAGCGGACGGCGCGCGGGTTCGCGAGATGTACCTGGATCATCAGCCTGAGGGGGCGATGGTCCTGGACGACGACAGAAAGTTTTTCTACGAATACACCCGTTTTCTGGAGTTGGGGCCGCTGTTCGCGCCCCACATGAAGCGCGCGATCTTTATCGGCGGCGGCGCCTTCACGATGCCCAAGGCCCTTCAACTCATGAAGCCGGAGATGTCCATCGCAGTGGCCGAACTCGACGAGGAAGTGGTCGATGCGGGAAAAAAATTTTTCAGGCTGGGGAAATTCCCGAAGCTGAAGGCCATGGTGGGAGACGGCAGGCGCATTCTCCGCTCATCCGGTGAAAAATACGATTTCATCGTCGGCGACGCCTACCGGGGCTTGAGGAACATACCGCCGCATCTGGTCACCCGGGAGTTTTTCGAGGAAGCGCGCGAGCGCCTGGCGTCCGGCGGCGTGTTCATGCTGAACCTGATCGGCTACCGCGCGGGCGCCGGTGGCGCGATTTACGCATCCGTCTATCGGACGATGAAGTCGGTATTCCCCGAGATATACATCTACAGTACGGACCCGGCCAACGCCTATGTAGCGCAGAACATTCTCATCTTCGGGTTCCGGGACGAGGACGCAGGTCGCTTCCGCCGGGTAAGCGAGGCGATACGCCGGGACCGGAAGTTCGAGTTCGCCGCGCGCTCTCGCGTGGCGCCGCCGGGCTCGCGCCTTTATGGCCCGGTTTTGACGGACGACTATAATCCGGTGGAATATCTCATCGAAAAAGGACTTTAATTCTAAGTGGCGGGGATGAGAACGACGTACCTGCCGCGCATGGAATCAATAGGGAGAAGCAATGGCGAAGCACAGCATCTGTTTAATTCCCGCGGACGGCATCGGGCCCGAAGTCATCACACAGGCTGTGCGCGTTTTAAGGGCGCTGGCGAAGAGCGAGCGCGGCCTTGAGTTTTCTTTCACGAAATACCCCTGGGGGAGCGATTTCTATCACGAGACGGGCCGTATGTGCCCGGAGAATTTTCTGGACCGCGTGAGAAAGCACGACGCGATTCTGCTCGGCGCGGTGGGCCGGCCCGACATCCCCGATCACATCACCCTCAACCAGCTTCTGCTTCCGCTGCGCAGGGGGTTCGACCTTTACGTCAACATGCGGCCCATCGTCCTGTACGAGGGGCTGGAATCGCCGCTGCGCGGTTACGAGCCGGGCGACATCGACATGCTCTTCTTCCGCGAGAATACCGAGGGGGAATACAGCCCCATCGGCGGCAGACACTACGAGGGACACCCGGGAGAGCTGGCCGCCCAGATCACGCTCTTCACGCGCATGGGCTGTGAGCGCATTATCGAGGCGGCGTTCGAGGCGGCGCTCAAGCGGAAAAAGCACGTGACCAACATCACGAAATCGAACGCGCAGGGCCATACGCTGGTGATGTGGGATGAGATTTTTGAGGAAGTCGCCGCAAGGCCCCGCTACAAGAAAATCGAGACGGCGAAATATCTCGTAGACGCCGCCGCCTTGGAGTTCGTGAGAAGGCCCGAGCATTTCGACGTTGTGGTGTCCACGAACCTCTTCGGCGACATCCTGACGGACCTGGGCGCCGCCATCGTCGGCGGGCTGGGAGTCGCCGCGAGCGCCAACACGAATCCCAAGGGAGATGCGCCCGGCCTGTTCGAGCCCGTGCACGGCTCGGCGCCCGACATCATGGGCAAGGGGATCGCCAACCCGGTGGCCGCGCTTATTTCCGCCGCCTTGATGGTCGATTATCTGGGCGAGGAGCGCGCGGCGAAGCGGCTCGACGGCGCGGTTCGCGCGCATCTGGCCGGTGGCAACCGCACGGCGGACTTAGGGGGCACAGGGACGACGCGCTCCGTCGCCACCGACGTCATCAAGAGACTCTAGCCTGAAGGAGTGAGCCGATGTCCATCGTCACGAGAAGGGGAGACGATGGGAACACCGATTTATGGTTCGCGGACAGGGTTCCCAAGTATCATCCCCAAGTGCAGGCCTACGGCGCGCTCGATGAGGCGAAAGCCGCGCTCGGCCTCGCCCGCTCGACGGCCCCCGAATGGCTGAAGCCCGAAATCCTCAAAATTCAGAAAGACCTCTACCTCGTGAGCAGCGACCTGGCGACGCTGCGGGGCAAACTCGGCAGGCTCAAAGAGCGCGTGGGCGCGGAGCAGGTCGCGTGGGCCGACGCGCAGGTGGCGCGCTACGAGAAAGAGATTCAAATCACCGACTGGGTGATCTCGGGCGATTCGCCCTGCGGCGCCGCGCTGGACATGGCGCTCACCATCATCCGCCGGGGCGAGAGATGGTCGGTCAAACTGCGGGATGAGGGCTACATCGACAACCCCGACCTGCTCATCTACCTGAACCGCGTCTCGGACCTGCTCTTCCTCATGGCCCGCGCCGTGGACCGGGGGGTGGAAGTACCCGCCTGATTCAATTCGAAAAACGCGAAACGATCTACGCCGTGCTCCGGCGCTTCGAAATGTTTTCTTAGGATAATTCATGCCGACAAACCAGCCTTTTTCATCATCACGCCTCGACGATTTGAAGCGGTTTTATGATCTTCTAGCAATGCTTGAGGAGCGTCTCGGCGGAGCGCGCCGATTGTCCGATTGTTCGGGCAAAATGAGGTGGCCCAAGTGCGGAGTATATTTTTTCAAGGAGGAAGGCGAAGTCCGCGCCGATACCGGGAAAGGTTCGCGCATTGTGCGGGTGGGTACGCACGCCCTGAAAACCGGCTCCAAAACCAAACTCTGGACGCGTCTGAAACAACATAAAGGAATAACGCGCACAGGCGGCGGTAATCACCGGGGGTCGATTTTTCGAAAAATTGTGGGCGCGGCCCTGTTCGATAGAGACAACCTCAACTATCCTTGTTGGGGGAAGGGAGACACGGCGTCGCGTGAAGTCAGAATAAGTGAGTTGCCTCTTGAAAAAACCGTGAGTGCGCGCATCGGCGGGATGCCCTTTCTCTGGCTCGCTATCGAGGACGAAGCGGGTCCTGAAAGCCTGCGCGGATACATCGAGAGGAACGCGATTGCCCTCCTCAGCAACTGGGGCAAGCATCCCATCGATCCGCCTTCTTCATGGCTTGGTTGTAATAGTGACAGGGAAAAAGTGCGGAGCTCAGGACTCTGGAACTCGAACCACGTCAATGAAGACTACGACCCGGCCTTTCTCGACGAACTGGCGCGCTTGATCGATGAGATGGAAATTCCCGCTTGATCCTCGTCATCCAATGCGCCGCAAGAAAGAACCCCGAAGCCGGTTACCTGCGCACGCGAGATGAACGAAAGGTATTGTTCGTCGCCGATCCCGACGCAGCGCCTGGTGGCGCTAGCCAAGTCTACGCGCGACCGGATGATGTTGCTGACGCAGGAGCGACTTGGCGAGCCATGCTTTCGGAATACAATTCCAATCCTCGTGATAACCCGTACGGACTTCTTCCCGCCTGGCGGCTCTACGAAAACCCGGTCTATAAGCTTTTGGCTGCGCATTGTGGGCAAGAGCGTTTCTATATCCTCTCCGCAGGCTGGGGCTTGATCCGCTCTGATTTCCTGACGCCGGTTTATGACATTACCTTCAGCCCACGCGCTGACGGGTATAAACGCAGACGAAAGAAAAACCAGCATGAAGATTTCAATAAGCTGCCCGAAGATACCGGGGATGACGTCGTTTTCTTCGGCGGTAAGGATTATGTGGGCTTGTTTTGCGCATTGACCGAAGGCGTCAATGGAACTCGGTATATCTGGTGCAACTCGAAAAGCGCGCCGAAAGCGCCCGGCTGCATGCTGCGGCGATTCCACACGAGAACCAGAATCAACTGGCATTACGAGTGCGCCAGAGCTTTCATCGAGGGAAAGATTCAGGTTTAGGCGTGGGTGGCTGACGATTTCGCTCACCATCATCCGCCGGGGCGAGAGATGGTCGGTCAAGCTGCGGGATGAGGGCTACATCGACAACCCCGACCTGCTCGTCTACCTGAACCGCGTCTCGGACCTGCTCTTCCTCATGGCCCGCTCCGTGGACCGGGGGGTGGAAGTACCCGAGTAGGGGGGGTTGCCTTTATGGGGTTTCCCTTTTCAGGGGGTTTCCTTTTCCCACTCAAGGGCTTTTTCAACAACCCCCTGAGCGGTGGTTCACGCCAACCGCGAGGAACATCCAGGAAAACTTACATCAGGTAGTAGTCTGAAATGGCCTCGAGAGCCACCTTGATGGCCGCCGCGAGCGGGACGGCGAGGAGGATTCCCGCGAATCCCATCAACTCCCCCCCTATCATGATAGATGCGAGCACCACCACGGGGTGAAGTCCGATGCGATTGCCCAGGATGCGGGGAACGAGGGTCATGCCCGCTATGGGCGAGATGATCCCGAACACGGCCAGCGTCGCCAGCGGGTGGAGCCAGTCCTGATGGCCGAGTGCGGAGAGCAGCAGGGCGATCGGCAGGGCGATAATCCATTCCACGTAGGGAAACATGCAGGCGATACCCGTAAAAATGCCCATCACCAGCCACAGCGGCATGTCCACGATGAAGAAGCCCAGCACGTAAAAGGCGGAGAGGATGAGGGCGATCAGCAACTGCCCCTTGATGAACGAACCGAGCAGTTCGTCGAGCCGGAAGACCCTTTTCTCCACCTCAGAGCGGTAGTCGCGGTGCACGTAGGAGAAAAACCCCTTCCATAGCTCTTTCCAGTCCCTCAGGACATAGAAGGTCATCACGGGGATGAGGATGAGATAGATCATGCCGATGGCGATGGAAAAAATGCCGCTGGTCGTTCTCAGCAGGAACCTGAGCGCGGTAACGGGAAACTGGCTCAGCAAGGAGAGGTTTTCGGTAAAGTATTTCTGGAGTTCCGCCGTCTGGGGGAGGTCGAATTTATCGAGCGTGGCGATGAGCCAGGATTGCGTGAGCTTGATGTAGTCGGGAAGCTTCTTGGCGAACGCCGTCACTTGCTCTCGCACCACGGGCGCGATGCTCGCCCACAAGATCAAAAGAACCAAGCCCAAACCCAGCAGGGGGATCAGGACGGCGAGGGGCCTCGGTATTTTCCATCTCTCCAGCTTATCGACCAGGGGTTGGAGCAGATAGGCGAGGATGAAGGAAGCCGCGAGGGGCACCAGCGCCGCGCGGGCGCTCACCAGAAGCCAGATGCCGGCGATGAATATGAGAATAAGCCAGATTCGCTTCCACGTGAGGATTTGGGGTTGATTGTCCATGTCGGTCAGCCTGGCCTCAGTTCCGGGCCGCAGGGGTGGATTTCTCCGTTTGGCTTTCGTCCGGTTTCTCGTAAACCATCCGGGTGCCCACGAAGAAGAGATAATGAACCCCCGAGGCGAGCGTCAGTCCGCAGGTGATCAAGTACATGGTCAACAGCACGATGTTTGTCTCCGCGCTCAGCGCCGCCGCCAGAAGAGCGGCACCTGCGGTGACCATCTGGGCGGTCGTCGTGGTTTTCCCCAGCATGGAAGGAGACGGCGTCTGGAAGCCCACGCTCATGAACAGCATCAGGCAGCCGATGGACAGCAGCAGATCTCGGCTCACCACGGAGACGGCCAGCCAGATCGGGATTTGTCCTGAAATCCCCATCATCATGTATGCGGTGAACATGAGCAGTTTGTCCGCAATGGGGTCGAGCATGGCGCCCAACTCCGTCATCTCGCCGCGCCGTCTCGCGATATAGCCGTCGACCCCGTCCGCCACGCCCGCGATGATGAAGACGGCCAGGGCGATTCCCGGCTTCTTGTAGGCGAGGCACATCACGAAAACGGGGATCAGGAAAACCCGGACCAGCGTGATCTTGGTCGCCAGCGTTAATCTGTTTGAAGCAGGTGCGCTCATCGTTTAAGCGGCCTTTTTACTTTTCTCTCGCGTATTGACGCATCATAACACACGAACCCCGTGGTTTTCTTTGCCTGGAGCGTCCATCAAGCGCCTGCATCATGAGGAGCCGGTTTTACCGGGTGCTTTCGTTTTCTGTTTTGCTGATTGTCCGCGCGGTGTGCGCTTCGGTTTCGCCTTGGCCTTGGCCCAGCCCACTCTGGATGGCGGAAGCTTCGCCGCTTCGGTGCGGATATTCGTCATCAGCTTCAGTTTTTCGACCTCATCGTGGGTGAGGGTCCTCACTTTGGCGGCGGGAAGGCCCCTGGCCGTGATCCCCCCGTATGCGCGCCGGACGAGCTTGATGACAGGGTGCCCCACGGCCTCGCACATCCTCTTGACCTGGTGTTGTCTGCCCTCGTGGAGTTCGATTCTGAGCCATGTGTTCTTCTCCGTCTTTGCGCGGATGGTCCGCACGAGCGCTTCCTGGGGTTTCCTTCTCCGCCCGCGCATCCATGACCCGTCCGCCATCCGGGCGAGGGCGGCCTCGGTGGGCGCTCCCTTCACCTTCGCCTCATAGACGCGGGGTATCCCGTATCTCGGGTGGGCGAGGCGGTTCGCCATCTCCCCGTCGTTGGTGAGGAGCAACACGCCCTCCACGTCGAAATCGAGCCTGCCGACGGGGAATACGCGTCTCAAGCCCTGGGGCAGCAAGTCCGCCACCGTGGGCCTGTTCTTGCCCTCCTCGTCCTGCATGGTGGTGAGCACGTTCTTCGGTTTGTTCAGCACCAGGTAGAGGGGAGCCTCCTTTTTCGTAATGAGCTTTCCGTTCACCTTGATGGAATCGGTCAGCGGGTCCGCCTTGGCGCCTAAGGTGACCACGCGCGCTCCATTCACCCGAACGCAGCCCTCCTCGATCAGGCGTTCCGCTTCACGGCGCGAGGCGAGGCCCGCCTGGGCGATAATTTTCTGAAGCCGGATAGCGGTCATCTTTGGTATTACTCCCTCGGGTTTCTCACAAAATTGCGAGACACGCGATTATAGCCATTCGGGGCCTAACAGGGTAACCTGTCGCGCAAAGCTCATGAAGGACAGGGCGACATCCCACACTCTTTGCGAAGGAGGTACGTTTTGCCGTCTTCTCAAACCATTATCAGCATGACTCCGGCGCACGTTTGCGTGCCGCTGGCCCGGCCGCTCAAGGTGGCCACTTTCGAGGTGCATGCCGTCGACACCTGCTGCGTCACCCTCCGGACGAAAGAGGGCTTGAAGGGCCACGGCTGGTGCTTCGCCTTCGGACCCGAGCGCACCCGCGCGATGATAGCGATGGTGCGCGATCTGTTCGCCAACCTGCTCGGCAAGGACCCCGCCGACGCCGAGGCGAACTGGGAGGCCATGCGCAAGGCGGTGAGCTTCGTAGGGCGCGACGGCATCAGCGCCCTGGCGATGTCCGCGCTCGATACCGCCTGCTGGGACCTGGCGGCCCAGGCGGCGGGCCAGCCGCTGTGGAAGTACCTGGGCGGCGAGAAGCGCGAGATTCCCTGCTACGCGAGCGAGGGCCTCTGGCTCAATCTGACGATAGACGAACTCATGGAGGAGGCTGCAGCGCTCAAGGCGCGCGGCTTCAAGGCCATGAAGCTCCGCGTGGGCGGCAGGGTGGATGACGACGTCGAGCGAATCCGCGCCGTGCGTGAGGCGATAGGCGGCGATGTTGCGCTCATGGTGGACGCCAACCAGGCCTGGGACGTGGAAACTGCGAAACAGGCGTGCAGGGCGTTCGAGCCGTTCGATCTCTACTGGGTGGAGGAGCCGGTCGATCACGAAGACATCAGGGGGTGCGCCGAGGTCGCCAAGGCCAGCAACATCCCCATCTGCACCGGGGAGACGAACTACAACCCGCGCGGGATGCGCCACCTGCTCGTCGCGGGCGCGGCCGATATCCTGATGCCCGATCTCGAGCGCTGCTCCGGCGTCACGGGCTGGCGCCGTGCGGCGGCGATCGCGAAAGAGTTCGGAAAGCCGGTGACACCGCACCTGTTCCACGAGGTTTCGGCGCATCTTCTGAGTGCGGAGGAGCACGGCATCTGGTGCGAGAACATGCCCTGGTGGGAGTGCATCATCGAGGAGCCGATGGAGTTCAGGGACGGGAACCTGGTTCTTACCGACAAACCAGGACTCGGACTGGAGTGGAAAGAAGAGGCGCTCCGGGAGTACGCGCCGCCCGCGGGAGGTTCTTTGTAATGGGGAGGACGCTCCTGCGCGGTGGCAGCATTCTCACGCTCGACCCCGTACTCGGCGAGGTCGAAGGCGGGGACCTGCTCATCGAGGACGATGAGATAAGGGATGTCGGCCGGAACATTCATGCCCCCGAGGCCGAAAGCGTCGATGCGAGCGATTTCATCGTCATGCCCGGTTTCGTGAACGCGCACCAGCATACCTGGCAGACGGGCATACGCGGTGTCGCGGGCGACTGGACGCTGGTGGAGTATATCCGGCAGATGCACGAGGGCTTCGGCCCCGGGTTTCAGCCCGAAGATGTTTATCTCGCGAATCTCGTCGGCGCGCTGAACCAGCTCAACGGCGGCGTCACGACGCTCTTCGACTGGTGCCACAACAACCCCACGCCCGAGCACACCGACGCTGGCCTCGATGGCCTGGAGGAGGCGGGCATCCGCGCGGTCTTCGGTCACGGGACGCCCAAGCCCAGGATTGCGGAGGGCGAGACGCCGCTCAGCCACAGGCCGCATCCCCCCGATGAGGTGAGGCGCCTGCGGGCGGGGCGGCTGGCTTCGGACGGCGGCCTCATCAAACTGGCCCTGGCCACGAGAGGGCCGGATCTCTCCACGCTCGAAATGTGCGTGCACGATATCTGCCTGGCCCGAGAATACGACTTGCTCTGGAGCGCGCACATCGGCGGCGGGTTCTACCGGGTGACGCCCGACGGCGTACGGGAACTGGCGCGCAAGGGGCTTCTGGGGCCCGATTTCAACGCCGTGCACGCGAACCAGTTAAGCGAGGAGGAGTTGCGGATACTCGTCGACTCGGGCTGCTCGGTCACCTCCTGCCCCGAGGTGGAGATGCAGATGGGCCACGGCGAGCCCGTCATCGGTCGCGTTCTGGCGCTGGGTGGCAGGCCGACGCTCGGGATCGACGTGGAATCGAACATCAGCGGCGACATGTTCACCATGATGCGGATGGGACTTCAGTTCGCGCGCGCGCAGGAGAATCAGAAGATACTCGACGGGCGAACCTCGCCGGCGCAGGTCGCGGTTCCCGCGAAGCGCGCTCTGGAATGGGCGACGATAGACGGCGCCAACGCACTGGGGCTGGGATACAAGGCGGGCACGCTCAAGCCCGGCAAGCAGGCGGACCTCATCCTGATCAGAAAGACCGACCTGAACCTCTATCCCGTGAACGACCCGCTGGAGACGGCCGTTTTCCAGGCGTCTTTCGCCAACGTGGACACGGTGTTCGTGGCCGGAAGAATTGTGAAGAAGAACGGGAAGCTGCTCTACCCCCGCCTCGGGGAGAAGATGGAGGCGTTGGCGGAATCCGGCAGGAGATTGCTAGACTAGCGGGCTCATCAGCATGTACTGATATTCATACATTATCAATTATGGAGAATAAAAAATGAGACTCGCGCTTTATTCCGACATTCATGCCCAACTCGCGCCGCTGGACGCCGTTCTGGCGGAAGTCGACAAGCACGATGTGCACTGGGAGATAGTGCCCGGCGATCACGTCATGGGCGGGCCGGAGCCGGGCGAGGTGGTCGATCGCCTGCGTTCCAGGAAAAACTGCCTGCCCATACTGGGGAATTTCGATCGCTGGGTCATCGACCACGTCGACGAGGGGGAGAACGATTTTCCCGCGCGAAACGATAGTTCCCGCCTGACGCGCGAGCACCTGAGCGAAGATCAGCTCGACTGGCTCCGTGGGCTGCCCCGCGAAATGACGCTTACGCCCGAACCCGGCCACGATCTCCGCATCTTCCATGGTTCGCCGGGAAACGACGAAGGCGCGCTCCCGCTCAGGCTTACTGACGACGAGATACTCGAACGCCTTGCGGGCGAGAAATCAGAAGTCGTGGCCTTCGGGCAGTGTCACGGCCCTTATATCCGCCAGGTCGGGGAGCAGACCCTCGTGTGCGCCGCCTCCGCCGCGGTGAACTGGGACGGGGACAACCGCCCCTCCTACGTCCTGCTCGAATACCAGGGAGCCGGGAAGTGGGCAGGGGAAATCCACCGCGTCGAGTATGATTTCGAGGAACAGGCGCGCAAGAACGAGGAGAGCTGGGACCCCGGCGGGGATAAGCAGGCCCACACAATTCGCACGGGCGAGTTCTGGAACCCCGCCCACATGCCCCACTAGATAAGCGGAAAGTCCCCGCCCAGGCGATGAATGTCGCCTGGGCGGGGATTTTTTCTCTCCTTTTTATCGAGTACTTTTATTTTTTTCAGAAAACACCGGTTTTCCCAAGAGAAGACGGAGCCTATTTTGTGGCATGTTTTCAAGGATGGGGATATCATCTATTATAGAGAAAGATGAATCCGATGGATTGAACAGGATATGACATCGGGAGATGGCGATTCGGTGAGATAAACTACACAGAGGTATTTTCGAATTCTGATTCAAGTCCCGTTGGACACTGCCTGGAGGGCCAGAAAATGAACATGTCTTCTTCAGAGAATCCCGGTCAGACTGAGGCGGGGACGGCAAAAACCCAAAACGGCGGTCCGAACGGCCAGAATCTGCTGTCCATCGACCCGCCGCGCTACAAACCGATTGTGGTCCAGCAAATAGACAAAGTTCCCGAGTTGCAGAGTCTGCCCGATGACATTCGCTTCAGCATGAAGGTGGTGGGGCATGTGCTGCCCTTCCGCACGAATCGCTACATGGTGGAGAATCTCATCGATTGGGACAATATCCCCGAGGACCCCTTGTTCCAGCTCTCTTTTCCCCAGGAGGGTATGATCTCGAAAGAGGATTTCGATTCCGTGGCGGATCTCCTGAGGCGGGACGCACCCAAGGAGCAGCTCAATGCCGCCATCCACGAGATCAGGGCCGGTCTGAACCCCCACCCCGCCGGGCAGCAGACGCTGAACGTTCCCACCATCGACGATGAGCACGTGGAAGGTATGCAGCACAAATACCACGAGACGGTGCTTTTCTTCCCCGGCCAGGGGCAGACGTGCCACGCCTACTGCACCTTCTGTTTCCGCTGGGCGCAGTTCGTGGGGGACAAGGAGCTTCGCTTCATCTCCACGGACGCGGACATCCTGCACAGGTATCTCGCCGAGCATAAAGAGGTGACGGACGTCCTCTTCACCGGCGGCGATCCCCTGATCATGAAGACCAAGGCGCTCGAGGGCTACATGGAGCCCTTGCTGGATGATTCGCGCTTCGCGCACATCCGCGACATCCGCATCGGCTCGAAGGCGCTGACCTTCTGGCCGTATCGCTTCACCTCGGACGCCGATGCGGACGATCTGATGCGTCTATTCGAGAAGATGGTGAAAGGCGGCAAGCACATCGCCATCATGGCGCACTTCAACCACGAACGTGAGGTCCAGACCCCGACGGCGCGCGAGGCCATCAGAAGGGTGCGGGATACGGGCGCCATCATCAGGACGCAGGCGCCGCTCCTGAAGCATATCAACGACGACGCGGACATGTGGGCGCGTATGTGGAAAGAGCAGGTGCGGCTCGGGTTGATACCCTATTACATGTTCGTGGAGAGGGACACGGGCGCCAAGCGCTACTTCGAACTGCCCCTGGTGGAGGCGCACGCTATCTACCGGAAGGCGTACTCCCAGGTGTCCGGTCTGGCGCGAACCGCGCGAGGCCCCTCGATGAGCGCGGCGCCCGGCAAGGTGCAGGTCTTGGGCATCGAGGAAGTCCGCGGCGAGCGCATCATCGCGCTTCAGTTCCTCCAGGCGAGAAACCCCGAGTGGCTGGGCCGCGTCTTCTTCGCCGAATACGACGAGAACGCTACCTGGCTCACCGGCCTTAAGCCGGCCTTCGGAGAGAAGGAGTTCTTCTACGAGGCTGATTTCGAGGCGATGAAACAGCGCCTGGCTAGCTAGAGGCGCCGATTCTCCAAGCTGCGAATGGCTACTTCTTCGCCATTCGCAGCACTTCGTCGAATTCCTTTCTGGTCACGGGCTGAACGCTCAGGCGCTGTCCCTTTTGGGTGACGCGCATCTCGGCCAGCTTGGGATTTTCCTTGAGTTCGCTCAGCGTGACGGGCCGGGGGAGCTTTTCCGTCGCCTGCAAATCCACCATCTGCCAGCGCGGAGCGTCAGTGGGAGCCTTCGGGTCGTAGTATTTGGATTTTTTGTCGTATTGGGTGTGATCGGGGTAGTATTCCCGCGCCACCCGCGCGGTGCCCGCCACGTGGGGCGGTTTCGCGTTCGAATGGTAGAAGAGAACGAGGTCGCCCACCTTCATCTCCATCATGAAGTTTCTGGCCTGGTAGTTTCGGATGCCGTCCCAGCAGGCGGTCTGCTCGGGTTCGGCCATCAGGTCATCGAACGAGTATGCGTCCGGTTCACTCTTCATGAGCCAATATTTTCGGGCCATCGAAAGCGCATCTCCATGTGTCGGTGTGGGTGATATCCAGGTTCCGTGAAGACTATCACGTCGCGGCTGATGGTGAAATATGAGAGAGCGATGCGCTTATCTTGGAGGCTTCACTTCGCCCGCGATTTGAAGGTCGGCGAGTTTCAGGGTGTGCGAGATGAAATCGTTGCACGGCGTCTCGACGCCTACCTCCGCCCCGATGCGAGAGACGGTTCCGCACAAAGCGTCGATCTCGAGACGCCTGCCGGCTTCCAGGTCATGGCACAGGCTGCCCTTGCTGGCCGGGTTCTGCTCGTCGATGAAACGGTAGCGCCCCTCGTCCGCGCCCTCGGGAAGGTTCACGCCCATCGCCCGGCCCACGAGAAAGACCTCGCGCATCGTCTCTCGCATCATGTTTCTCGTGCCCTCATAGGCCATAATCTCGCTGATGGATGAGCGCGTGAGCGCTGTCACCCCGCCGACCGCGCAGATGAAGATGAACTTCGTCCAAAGCTCCGCCTCGATGTCTTCCGAGTATTCCGCGTTGATTTCCGCGTCTTTGAGATCGGCCAGTATCGCATCGCCGCGTCCGCTCGAGCCGCCGCCCAGTTCGCCGAAAACCATTCGCCTCGGTCCCCCGATTTGGCGGATGAGGCCCGGCCCCGCGATGGAGGTGAATATGTAGGCGGCGCCTCCCATCACCCGTTCCGCGCCGTAGACGGCAGCCAGTTTTTCCTCATTATCCACGCCGTTTTGCAGGTTCACGATCATGGAGTCTGCGCCGACCATGGGCGCGATGGCGGGAATGGCGAAGTCGTTGGCAGTCGTTTTCACGCAGTAGAGGATGACGTCGCAAACACCGGCCTCCGCTGGAGAATCCGTAAAAATTCCTTCACGTACGCTGAATGCCCCGGGCGCGACGCTCTCCACGCGAAGCCCGTCTGTTCGCATGGCTTCCAGGTGCGCGCCGCGCGCGATGAAGGCGACGTCCTTGCCACTCCTCGCCAGCATGGCGCCGAAGTATCCGCCCACGCCTCCCGTCGCCATGATTCCGAAACGCATCATAAATCCCTGTCAAAGAGGCTCAGCTTGCGCCGCGCACGGAAAAAAAGGAGGAAAGCCTGGGCCTTCCTCCTTTTGGTTGTATCAGAATGCCGTGGTTTTCGTCAGGAGGTGGTCTCCGAATTCTTTTCGAGGTCTTTATCCGCCTGGCCGTTAGCTTGGCCGTTTGACGGCAATGCCTCCGCTTGCGCCGGAGCGTCATCCTGCTTAGTGTCCTCGTCCGCCTGGCCGTTTGCGTGGCCATTGGTGTGACCATTCGTATGTCCGTTCGAATGGCCGTTTGCATGACCGTTCGATGGCGGCGTCTCGGCCCCGGCTTCGAGCGCGACAATCTCTTCCTGGCCTTCCGCCGGCTCCCAGTCGATCCTCTCGGTCATCTCGAATTCCTCGGGCTTCGGCATATCCGAAAGGTTCTTGAAGCCGAAGTGCTCCAGGAACAGGGGCGTGGTGCCGTAGACAATGGGCCGGCCCACGACGTCCCGGCGCCCGATGATGCGGATGAGGCCGCGTTCGAGCAAGGTATGCAGCACGCCGCCGCAATCCACCCGCCTGATCTCCTCGATCTCCGCTTTCGTGATGGGCTGCTTGTAGGCCAGGATGGCCAGGGTTTCGAGCGCCGCCTGGGACAGCTTGGTTTTTTTCGCCGTTTTCAGGAATCGCTTTACCCAAGGAGAGAACTCCGCTCTCGTGCACAGGCGGAAGCCCTCGGCCACTTCGATGATTTGCAGGGTTTTGTCGCCGTATTCCTCGACCAGTTCGCCCAGGAGTTTTCGGACGACCTTGACGTTCACGTTGGAGACGCCCTTGAACAGAAAAGAAATGTCCCGGGGTCTGAGCGGCTCGCTCGCGACGAACAGAATGGATTCGACAATCTTTTTCGCTTCGCCCAGGTCCATGACGAGGGGCGCATCCTTGTCGAATTCTCCTGCTTCCTCCTCATCGGGCGCATCTTCGGCCATCTCGACGGATTCGTGCGCCTCGTCGATCTCGAAGAGCGTCTCCTGGCGAGGTTCCTCCATGGCCTCCAACTGATGTTCCGCCAGAGCTTTGGCCGCGGCGTCCGGGGACGATATTTCATCTTCTGCGAGTTCGTAGGGAGTTTCCGGTTCCATGCGTTCAATATTCTCTTTTTCTGGTTGGGGGTTATTCATCACGCACCGCCTTTGAAATTCGGATTTCACCGAAATTGGACGCCTGTTGCGCCACGACGAGATTTCCCTTGATGAGTTCCAGGAGCGCCAGGAATATCGCCACTACTTCCAGAGCGCGCCTCGTCTGGAACAATGAATGGAATAAGACGCCCTCCTTACCTGCGTCTTCGAGAGTGTCCAGCAGCCTGGTTCTCATGTCGGCGACTTCGAGCTCATCGATGTCCACCAGGTGAATACCCTCTTCCCCGATGGATTCGATGAGGTGTTGCATGGCGCTGATGAGGTCGAACACCGTCACTTGTAGTTTGGGCGCTTCTTCTTCCTCGTCTTCTTCCAGCAGGAGAGGGTCGGCGCCCCGCGTATAGAGCCAGGATTGCTCCTCTTCGGCATGGCGGAACACCTGGCTGATTTTCTTGAATTTCTGGTATTCGATGAGTTGGCGCTGGAGTTCCTGGCGCAGGACTTCGGGGTCTTCCTCTTCCGCGTCCTCCTCGGTCCGGGGCAGCAGGGTCCTGCTCTTGATATAGACCAGATAAGAAGCCATGACGAGATATTCCGACGCCAGGTTGATGTTCAGCTTTTTGAGCAGTTCCACGTATTTCAGGTATTGATCCGTAATGAAGGCGACCGGAATGTCATGGATGTCCAGTTTGTGCTCGCGCACCAGGTGGAGGAGGAGTTCGAGCGGGCCTTCGAAGACGTCGATTTTGATGTTGAATCGCTCGGAATCATCCGAAGCCCCGGAGGCGGTCTCTTGGCCGTCGGGGTGGTCCGCATCGGGCGCGCCCGCAGTCTCCAGGATTTCCCAGTTCTCGGGGTTTCCCGCAGACTTATCGCTGCCCCAGGGCAGATCGGCGAAGTCGGTCGCCTCTGAAGGCGCAGGTGAGCCTTCTGGTGGTGACGTATTTTCTTGGGGATTCATGCTCACCCCGGATGGGCGGACTGAGCGGTCTTTACCGGGCTATTTCACGAGCCCACGGGCGGGGAGGCTCTCCTACGCCCTGGAATTACCCTAAAGCCTAGAAAAGATGGGTGTTCTTGTCAAACGGGGAAAATCGGGTTTTTCGAGAATTTCAATCCCTTATACTGGAACTTCGCGGTGCGTCGGCACGACCGCCTTGAGGGGCGCGCGTCTCTGGGGGATAATCACGGGAGCGTTCATCTCGATGAGGAGGAATCGATGTCAGGCAAAATCATGTCCCTCACGCAGGCGGCGGCCCTCGTGCAGGACGGGGATATGCTCGCCCTGGGCGGGAACGCGCTCACGAGAATTCCCGCCGCTTTCGTCCGCGAACTCGCGCGACAGGGGCGGAAGGATATGCGCCTCGTGAAGACGGCCGGCGCCTACGACGTCGACTTGCTATGCGCGGCGGGCGCCGTAGCGCAGACGCAGACGGGCTACGTGGGCTTCGAGAACCTCTTCGGCCTGGCGCCCTCCTACCGTCTCAGCGTGGAGGAAGGCCGCGTGCAGGCGGTCGAACACGCCTGCTCCACGGTCATCGCGGGTCTCAGGGCCTCCGCATACGGTCTTCCGAGCCAGCCCGTGGCGGGTCTGGAGGGGAGCGACGTGGCGGCGCTTACGGGTTTCCGTCAGGTGAAAGACCCGTACACGGGCGAGTCGACCTATATGGTTCCCCGGATCAGGCCCCGGTTCGCCGTACTCCATGTGACGTATGCCGATGCGGAGGGAAACGCGCGGATAGATGGCGGCGCGTTCGAGGACGTGCTGATGTCCCGGGCGGCCGAGTCGGTGATCCTGACGGCGGAGCGCATCGAGGAGACAGCGTTCTTCGTCGAGAAACCCGACAGAACGGCGGTTCCCGCCTTCATGGTACAGGCGGTCGTACACGCGCCGGGAGGCGCGCGGCCCGGGGGGTGCCATCCGTTCTACGACATCGACGAGGACGCCGTGGGCGCATACCTCGATTCGGCATCTGGTGCGGAATCCCTGCGCGCTCATCTGGATGCCTGGGAGGAGCGCGACCATGCGGGCAGCGCGGCGGCCTCGGGGAGCGTTGTATGAGCGTCGCCTTGCGCGAAGGCGCGGCCGAGGATGTGCGCGCCGCCGCAGACAGGATGGCGGTTTTTCTCTCGAGATTCATCCGTGACGGGGAACTCGTGTTCCACGGGGTGGCCTCGCCGCTGCCGATGGCGGCGGTCGTCATGGCGCGGAACACCCATGCGCCGAACCTGACCTATCTGAACATACCGGGCGGCGTGGACCCCAAGCCCTCTCATCTTCCCGGCTCCACGGTCGCAAGGCAGCTCATGGAGGGGGCGCTTTCGTATTTCACCCTCACGGAAATTTTCGATCTCTCCGCACGCGGCAAACTCGACCTGGCGTTTCTCGGAGGTGCGCAAATCGACGCGCGCGGCGACATGAACCTCTCCTTCATCGGGGACCCGGCGTCGCCCAAGGTGCGCCTTCCGGGCGGTGCGGGCAGCGCGCACATTCTGCCCACGGCGGGGCGCACCGTGCTCTGGCGGACGGTTCACGACGCGAGGAGCTTTCCCGAGCGCTGCGATTTCGTGACGGCTTCGGGCAACGTGGAAGCGGTGGTGACACCTTTGTGTATTTTTAAAAAGGCGGAGGGTCGACTTAGAGTCAAGTCGATTCACCAGGGGGTGACGGCGGATGCCTTGCGCGCCGCCACGGGATTCGACTTGGGCGATCTGGAGCAGACTCCCACCACGCCCGAACCCACGGATGCCGAGCGCGTCGCGCTCCACGCCGCAGACCCCGAAGGTGTCCGCCAGCGCGAATTCATCTGAAGCGGAAACTTCCTTTCATGACGCAGAAAAGATTCGACGCCGTGGGAATCGGCCTGAACTCCGCCGATCAGTTCTGTGTGGTGCGTGAATATCCAACAGCGAACACTAAGAGCGGGGTTCTGGAGATGGTGCGCGCGGGCGGCGGGCAGGCGGCGACGGCCATGGCGGCGCTGGCGCGCCTAGGGTTGCGCGCGGCCTACATCGGCGCGGTGGGCGACGACGAGGCGGGCGCGTTTTCTCTTGCGAGTTTGGAAGCCGAGGGGGTGAACGTAGAAGGTGTCGTCACGCAGAAAGGACGCGCGAGCCAGTTCGCCCTCATCATCGTTCAGCGGGAAGGAGACGTGGAGGAGAAGGGTTCGCGGACGATTCTCTGGCGGCGCGAGGTCTCCCTGGCTCCCGAAGACGTGCGTGAGGAGGTTGTGCGAGCAGGCCGCGCCCTGCATCTGGACGGCCACCATGTCGAGGCGGAAATCGCCGCCGCCCGGTGGGCGCGAGAGGAGGGCGCGCCCGTGTTTCTGGATGCGGAGCGTGCGCCCGAGGGAATCGAAGGCCTCATCGGCTTAACGGATTACCTGATCGCGGTGGAAGATTTTCCTGCGCTGTTCACCGGCGTTTCCGATCACCATGAGGCTTTGCGCCTGTTACACGCGATGGGGCCCAGGGTGGTGGGCGTCACCCTGGGAGCGCGCGGCGCGCTCGCATACGACGGGACGCGGTTTTACGAATCGCCGGGTTTTCATGTGGACGTTCTCGACACCACGGGCGCAGGCGATGCGTTTCATGGCGCGTTCCTCTACGGCGTATTGCGCAAGATGGGTCTTGAGGATACGTTGCGCTTCGCAAACGCGGTCGCCGCGATGAACTGCACCGCCCTCGGGGGAAGGGCCGCGCTCCCCCGCCTGAGTGAGGTGGGAGCCTTTCTGCAAGCGAATTCACCACGGGAATGCCCATGAAGCGCATATTCAAAAATTTTTGCGTCGCTCTCACGGCGATTTGTCTCTCCGTGATGCTGAGCGGTTGCGATCTCCTTCCCGAACTCGGTCCGCCGGAAGAATCCGTTTCGGGCACCATTCGGATGAGCGCGAAGCTGCCCGTAAAGGCATGGCGCACGCGCACGCTCTTTATCATCCTGGAACGCGAGGGAGGCGGCCCGCCGCTGGCGGTGCAGCGCCTCGTGGAGACGCGGTTTCCCTACCGATACGTGATCACGAAAGACGACATGATGATTCGCGGGCAGAAGTTCGCCGGCCGCGTCCGCGTGCGCGCCCGACTCGATGCGGACGGCGTTCCGGGGCCGCTGGTCCAGGGCGATTTCGAGGGGCGGGCCGCAGGCCCGGTTGCCGTGGGCGCGAAAGACGTGGACGTGGTGATCGATCAGATCGGCACCGCTCCTCCTCCGAAGGTCGCGAAAAAATCTCCACCCAAACCTGCCCCGTCACCTGAAGCGGCGCCATCGACCGGGAGCGGAAAGACGATTCGCGGTGTGGTCCGCGTCGCCCCCGCCCTCGCGGATAAGGCGAAGGGCAAGGCGGCGATTTTCATCATCGCGCGCGGGAAGCAACCCGGCCCGCCCCTGGCGGTCATGCGGATTCTGAATCCCCGCTTTCCCCTGGAGTTCACCATGAGCGAGCAAAACGTGATGCTCCAGGGGGTGGCGTTCGCCGGCGAGGTCCGCCTCGTCGCCAAGCTCGATGGGGACGGAAAAGTCGGGACGCAGCCGGGCGATATTTTCGGCGGCGCGCGCGGGCCGGTCCAGGTGGGTGCGCGTGACGTGGAGATCGTTCTTTCACAAGAAGCAAAAGGAGAAGCAGCGCCCAGACCCGCGCAGCCGCAAGGGGCGGGAGAGGTGATTTCGGGCACAATAGAGATTGCCCCCGCCTTGCAGGCCAAGGTCCAGGGCAAGCCCGTCTTGTTCCTGATCGCGCGCAAGGGAGGCGGAGGCCCGCCGCTCGCGGTCGTGCGGGTGGCGAACCCCCGATTCCCGCTTAAGTTCGAGATATCGAAACGAAACGTGATGATCCCCGGCGTGCCGTTCGAGGGAATGGTTACGCTCTCGGCGCGTCTCGACGCGGACGGCTCGGCGGGTCCCGCGGGCGCAGGCGATCTCGAGGGCCGAACGGCGCGCCCCGTGCGGGTGGGGGAGAAGAACGTGCGCATCGTGATCGACAAGGCGTTTTGATAGGGCTGGACTAAAGCACCTGTGCTGACCGGTAGGCAGGTCGTCTCGCTTGCGCTGCACAACAATCGGGATCATGGCCCGCGCTCTGGCGCGGCGGCGGCAAAGTGTGCATAATCGGCCATCGAAAATTCCAAGAATCTATTTCTGAGCGAAATTAGGTTTATCCTCATTCACGTACCGATAAGGAGAAGTCCAGGTGATCATCGACCCCCATGCCCACATCGCTCCCGAGAGTTTCATCGAAGACGTACGCCAGGGCCGTTTCGGCGACGCCGTCACCATCGAAGCGGGCGACCCGTGGGAACTGCTCGTCACGAAAAACACCGTTCTCGGCGAGGAGCGGATTCACAAGAACCCGCTGCCGAAGGAAACCTATGACGTCGAGATGCGCCTGAGCGACATGGACAACAACCAGAACGTCGACATTCAGATTCTCTCCGTCGTTCCGCCGATGACGCACTATGCGCTCGACGCAGGCCTGAACAGGGAACTATCCGCATCGCTGAACGATGCGCTCACCGCGCTTACGAAAGAACACCCCGAGCGCTTTCTGTGCATGGCGCAGATTCCGCTCCAGGACCCCGAAGCCGCGGCGGCCGAACTCGACCGCGCCGTGAAAAACGGCCATCTGGGCTGTCAGATCGGCTCGAACATCGCGGGAAATAATCTCGATGACCCCGCGCTCGACGTCGTCTGGGCCAAGGCGTGTGAGCACGACGTGCCGATTTTCATTCACCCGGTGGACGTCATCGGCGTCAATGACAGGCTCAAGGACTATTACCTGAGGAACTTCATCGGCAACCCGCTCGACACGACGATATCCATCGCCTGCCTCATCTTCGGCGGCGTGTTCGATCGCTTCCCGAACATCAAGTTCCTGGTCTCGCACGTGGGCGGTTTCGTTCCCTGGATCAGGGGCCGCTGGCAGCACGGCTACGGCGAGCGCAGGGAACCCAAGGTGCACGGCGCAAAAGACCCCGAACAGTATTTCGGAAAAATTTATTACGACACCATCATCCACAACGCGGATTCCTTCGAGTTCGCCGTGAAAACGCTCGGCGTGGACAAGATTCTCTACGGTACGGACTATCCCTTCGACATGGGCTATCTGGCCGGGGCGAAGGAGATTCCGGGGCTTTCGCGCTTCTCGGCGGATGAGCAGGAACAGATGCTCTACGGAAACGTGAAGAAGCTCTACAAGCTGGACGTGTAAAAGTCAGCGGCGGCGAATACGACTCGATTCACGTGCGGTGAGGGGGCCCGGGAGGGCCTCCCCCCGGCAGAAGATAGAGAAAAAGATGACGGCGATCGACCCCCATACCCATATCTATCCCGGGCAGTTCATCGCGGACGTGCGCGCGGGGCGCTTCGGCCGCACGGCGTCGATAGAAACTGACGAACACGGCGAGTGGCTCATCACGCGCGGAAAGGTTCTGGGGCGCGATTCGGAACTCAGGAACAAGCTCACGCCCCTTTATTATGAGCTTGAGCCGCGCTTCGCCGACATGGAGCGGATGGGCGTCGCGCATCAGGTGCTCTCCATCGGCCCGGCCATGACGCTCTATACATTGGAGGCGGAAGCGAACAAAGAGTTGGCCGCCTCGCTGAACGACGGCCTGAGCGCGCTGGCGGGGGAGTATCCCGATAAATTCTCCTGCATGGCCACGGTGCCCCTCCAGGACCCGGATGCTGCGGCGGCGGAACTCGAGCGCGCAACCGCGAACGGCCACCTCGGCGTGATGATCGCCTCGAACGTGGCGGGGAAAAACCTCGACGATCCGGGTCTGGACGTATTCTGGGCCAAGGCGGAGGTGCTCGACATGCCGGTATTCTTGCACCCCACGAACGTGCTGGGCGGTGGAGATCGCCTCCAGGATTTCTACTTGAGGAATTTTATCGGAAACCCGCTCGACACCACGGTTGCGGTGGCGTGCCTCATCTTCGGCGGCGTAATGGACAGGTTCCCGGAACTGAAATTCTATCTCTCCCACGTGGGTGGGTTCGTGCCCTGGATCCGGGGCCGCTGGCAGCACGGCTACGGCGAGCGCAGGGAACCCAAGGTCCACGGAGCGAAGGACCCCGAGCAGTATTTCGGTCGTTTCTATTACGACACAATCATCCACAACGCGGATTGCTTCGAGTTCGCGGCGAAGACGCTCGGGGCGGAGCGGATTCTCTATGGCACGGACTATCCGGCGGACATGGGCTATCACCAGCCCGCGCGGGATATTCCGGGCCTGAACCGCCTCTCGGAAGCGGAGCAGGAGATGATTCTCACGACCAATGCGAAGCGTGTGTACCGCCTTGCGGTATAGGGGCTGGACAAAGAGCCTTCGCGGTGTAAAATTCAGATAAGTATTTCAGATCAAGTCGATTCAACTGCAAAGGGGATGTTCCGATGGAGGAAACCCGCTACCGCGTGGGCGACAGGGTTCGCATCAAGGAGATGTACCCCGACGGCCACCACCGGACGACATATTTCGTGAAGGGAAAGACGGGCGTCGTCAACCGTTATTTCGGCAAATACAAAAACCCCGAGAATCTCGCCTACGGCGGCGACGGCCTGCCGCTCAGGGAACTCTACTGGGTGGAGTTCGAAATCAACGATCTCTGGGATCACGAGGCGGGGAAAAAACAGGACAAACTCTATATCGAAATATATGAACATTGGCTGGAGCCGGTCTAGGCGAATCCACCGGTTCCCCCGTGAGCGAGGAGCACACCATGGCGCACTCACACGATCACCACAACGGCGGACATGTTCACCATCACGGCGACCATCCCCACACCTACAGCCAGGACCCTGGGGCGCACAACGCGCGGATGCAGTCCGACGACGCCTACCGCGAAGGAGCCGTGACCCAGGTCGAGCACGATCTGGACTACTACCAGGTGCGCATGATGGCCCTGATGAACGTCCTTAGAGAGAAGGGCCTTCTCACGACCGACGAGATGAGACGCGCGGTGGAGGAGATTTATGGCCAGAGCCCCGCCATCGGTTCGCGCATCATCGCGCGCGCATGGGTGGATGAGGGCTTCAAGGAGAGGCTCCTTGCGGACGCGGACGCCGCTTGCGGCGAGATGGGGGTCGACACCACGGGCATCAACCGCGTGGTGGCTCTCGAGAATACCGACACGACCCGCTACATGGTGGTGTGCACGCTGTGTTCGTGCTACCCGAGGCAAATTCTCGGTCAGCCCCCCACCTGGTACAAGAGTTTCCCCTATCGCTCGAAGGCCGTGACGGACCCGAGGGGAACCTTGAAGGACATGGGCTTCGATGCGCCCGATGACGTGGAGCTCATCGTCATCGACTCGAACGCGGATTGCCGCTATCTCATCATCCCCCAGCGTCCGGCGGGAACCGAGGACTGGAACGAAGCGCAACTCTTCCAGCTTGTGACGCGCGATTCGATGATCGGCGTGGGTGATCCCCTGACGCCGGAACAACTCGAAGAAGCGATGCAGGCGTCGGAGCAGGCCACCTGATCCAAGGCTCGACTTTTCCATGCGGCGGGGGCGGAATCCCCCGCCGCTTTTTTTCGGGATGAGCAACCATGCCGACGCCCCGCGTAATAGCGATTCAGTTCGATGGTCTGCGCGCGGACGCCCTGAGTGCGGAGAGAACGCCGAATCTCATCGCCGCGGCGGAGCGCGGCGCATGGTTCCAGAATCACCGCAGCACGTTTCCCACCTCGACCAGGGTTTGCGTCTCGAGCCTCGCCACCGGCGTTTATCCCCGAACGCACGGCCTGCCGGGCAATTCCCTCTTTTCACCCGAGTTGGGCGAATCCATCACCACGGGCCGCTACGAGCACCTCCTCGCCTGGGAGCGCGCCATGGGCGGGCGTCTGCTCTTGAGGGACACTTTTTTCGAGCGGGCGGGAGGCGGCGTCATCGTCAGCGCCGCGTCGAGCGGTTCCGCCTGGCTCTGGAACGCGGGCCGGCCTGCGTGTCTGATCCATCCTGAGGCGACGCATCCCGCTGAAGAAATTGGAAGAATCGAGGAGGCGGGGGAAATCCCCGCCGCAGGCGAACCCGATTTGGAACGCTGCGCGTGGGCGCTCGACGTGGCGCTCGATTACGCCATCCCCGAACTCGAACCCGCCGTGCTCGTGGTTCACCTGAGCGAGCCGGACAGCACGCAGCACCACCAGGGCGCCGCAGGTGCAGTTCATCGCGAGGCTTTGGAAGGGGTGGACAGGCTGTTCGGCGCGTTCTGGGAGAGGTTTCAAGCGGAGCGCGATGATTGGGCGCAGACGAACCTTCTCCTGTTCTCGGACCACGGGGTGGTGACGACGGCGGGCATGATCGACCTGGAAGCGGAACTCGCGGACCTCCCCGGCCGCGGGGAGAGTTGGCAGGTCGCGCACAGTGAGGGGGCCGCTCTTTTTTACGCGAGATCGAAAAAAACACTACTGGAGCTTGTAGAGCATTTGCGGACGAAGGACTGGGCGGGACCGCTGTTCTCCAAAGACGGGGATGGAGTCGAAGGAAGCTTACCGGGCACGATGTCCTTGAGCCTGGCGGGCTGCGGCGGACCACGCGCGCCTGATTTGCTGATGGGCTTTCAGTGGGGCGATGGATTCTTGCAGGGCGCACAAAGCGCGGGCGCGCTCCCCGGCTGGGGGTATTCGTCGGTCAACAACAAGGGAAGCGGCGGAACGCACGGCTCGTGCAGCCCGTATGAGTTAGGCAATTTCCTGATTGCGCAAGGCCCCGCTTTTCCGGCGGGTGTGCGGGTGGATGCGCCGACGGGTAACATCGACCTGGCCCCCACCATCCTCTCCTTGACGGGACAGGAGATACCCGGCGGTCTCGATGGGGAGACGCTTTTGAGCGTTTCCAGAGCGAGAGGAGAAGAGCGGGTCTACAGGGTGGAATCGAAGGGTTTCGCGCAGACGCTCTCGCTGGCGGAAGTGAACGGGCGGTTTTATCTCAATTTCGCCAGGCTGGAAAAAGCATAAATTATTGGGGATGATATCAACTAGGACACAGAAGGCTTGACATGAATCGTAGGCGTGGCACCATTTGACAACCAACCTTAAAGGTATGCTGGTCATGCATATTCATCGAGACCTTGGCGTCAGCCTAAAATATACTTGGCGAAAATTTCAAAAGAAAATAAAACTTGCTTGTATGGGCGACCAAGTGTTGTGTTCCACTGTTTTCATGTTTGGGAGTACTTATGATGCGCGTTGCTATTAAGCCGGAACTTTTCCGCTGGGCGCGCATTCGTGCTGATATGCAACCAGATTCTTTGGCACAGCGGTTTCCAAAGTATCGTGAATGGGAAAGCGGTGACGTACAACCGACATTGAAGCAACTTGAGGCATTCGCTAAAAAAACCCATGCGCCAATCGGGTATTTTTTCCTTTCAGAACCACCCAATGAACCTTTTCCAATTCCTGACTTCCGTACTATTGGAAGTTCGCCTATCGGACGGCCGAACCCGGATTTGCTTGACACCATTTATCTCTGTCAACAACGCCAGGAGTGGTACAGAGACTTCTCGCGCATAGAGGGCGAGGAGCCGCTCCCATTTGTTGGATCCGCGAGATTGGCAGAGGATGTGGAGGTAGCGGCAGCACGCATTCGAAATGCGCTTGAGTTCGACTTAAAAGAACGTGCCACGCTTGGGAACTGGGTGGATGCATTGCGTCGCTTCATTTCGCTGGCTGATGCGCTAGGAGTGCTGGTGATGGTGAACGGCGTCGTTGGTAACAACACACATCGAAAGCTCGATCCTCACGAATTCCGGGGTTTCGCTCTTGTTGATGATCTTGCTCCGCTCGTCTTTATTAACGGTGCAGATACGAAAGCTGCTCAGATGTTCACCTTGGCTCATGAACTGGTACATATTTGGTTGGGTCAAACTGCTCTTTCTGACAGCCACCCGACCTCGGTTCCGTCTCATGAAACTGAGTCCTGGTGTAACCGCGTGGCTGCTGAACTTCTGGTGCCACTTGGAGTACTGCGTGAAGAATATCGCAGGGGTGAGGAAATTTCTGCGGCACTTGCTCGCCTAGCGCGTCAGTTCAAGGTGAGCACACTGGTTATCTTGCGCCGAATTTATGATATTGGCGGGTTATCGCGAGATCAACTAAATCAAGCCTATGCCGACGAACTTAAGCGATTGAAGAACATTCCCAGAGGTAGCGGCGGAAACTTTTATGCAACACAAGGCGTTAGAGTTGGCGATCGCTTCGCTCGCGCTGTGGTAACTAGCACTCTTGAAGGACAGACACTGTATCGCGATGCCTTCCGCTTACTTGGTTTTTCTAAATTGGAGACTTTCCATAAGTTTGCGGATGGGTTGGATGTGAATTGATGGCGTATCTTCTTGATACCAACGTATTTATAGAGGCGAAGAACCGATATTATGGGTTTGATTTTTGCCCCGCGTTCTGGAACTGGCTAATTGCTGCAAACAATGAGAGTAAAGTATTCAGTATTGAGAAGGTCGGCGACGAAATCAAGGCAGGTGATGATGAACTTGCGACATGGGCCATGGAGCGTGGCACCGAATTTTTTCTCGGGCTTCCGCCTGATGTATTCCCGGCTCTTGGGACGGTGAGCAACTGGGTATCGGACCAGACCTATGAGCCAGCTGCTATCAATACATTTCTTCAAGACGCTGATTATTATCTAGTTGCACAAGCTCTTGTCGGTGAACACGAAGTAGTAACACATGAAACACCAGCAAATTCACGTAAGAGGGTCAAGATTCCCAACGTTTGCATAGGTCTCGGCATCAAATACGTGACGCCGTTTGAAATGTTGCGGCGCGAACGGGCGCGGTTTGTTTTGGGCATGGCATCATGATTCGTGGGTGCAATTTCATCGACGTTCAAGACAATGCTTGAACGGGCGGTTTTATCTCAATTTCGCAAGGTTGGAGAAAGTATAATTTTCCGGCGTTGAGGTGCGATAGCACCGGGAAGATATTCGGCGTATCCCGTGCGCTCGCCTAACGCTCGGCATCGGTATACGCGGCGCGCTCTTCGTCCTTGAAGTCATCCAGAAGATTGTGACCGCCCTCTTTGGCCTGCCGGACGGTGAAGATGGGCGGCGGCACGTCCGGACGCCATTTGGTGGTCTCGGGCGGTTCGGGCCATTCATAGGGCAGGTGCCGATAGGCGTTAGGCGCTTTTGCTTCTTCGAGCAGCGCGGTCATGTCCTCGCAAATCCTGCGCTGGCCTACGTAATCCCCCACGATGCCCAGTTGCCGCCCGAAGGGGTACTGGACGAACACCGCTCTGGGCACGCAGACGCGCTCGGTGGTCTCGGGTACGTTGGAGATGATGACGGTGGCGATGCCCGCCTTTTCGATTTCGCGCTGAAGCAGTCCGCCGGACCGGTTGCAGAGCGGTCAGACCGGATAGAGAAAGGCCGCGTCCACGCCCTCTGCCTTCATCTTCTCGATCATCAGGGGCGCCGTGCGCTTCACCAGCGGGTTGAAGTTCGGGATGTAGCCCATGATGGAATAGAGCGTATCGGCCAGCGCGCCGATTTTCCCCTCTCTTTCGAATTCCAGGAAAATATCGACTGGCCAGGACACGTTCCTGTCCTCGGCCAGGAACGAGGTGTCGACGTGCAGATGGGAATATTCCACGTCGTGCTGGCCCGCCGTCTTGGGAATCTCCCGGTGGGTGGGGTCGCCCCACGTGCCCTCGCGGTGCTCTCTTTCGTAATCGAAAGAAACGTCGTCCTTCATGAAGATGCCGGCCGTGGAGACGAGCGTGACCTTGCACTGCGCAAGCGGTTTTTCCAACGGCGTCCAGGGCGTTTTGGCCGGGTCCGCGTGGCGCTGCGCCAGTACGCGATCGCGCGAGGTGGGGTGAAAATAGAACCCATCTACTTTTTCTATCGGCATGCGTATCCTCGAATTCGGGGTTCCATGATTCAGGCTGGAGACGCCCCTCTCTTATCTCTTTTCACCCAGCCGAGCAACACGACAAAGAAGCCGCAGAGGAAAAACATGAGCGCGAAGGTCGAAAGTCCCCAAAGGTAGGAGCCGTGCAGGTCGAAGAGGAAACCCGTGGTCCATGGCCCTGCCGAACCCCAGAGGGCGAAGCCCATCATCGCTACGCCGTTCACGCGCCCGAAGCCCGGGCCTTCGAAATAATCCGCCAGGATGGCCGAGCCGGTGGGCCGCATGAGCCCCAGGGCGAGACCATTGGCGATCGTGCCCAGGTAGAAGCGGATTTGGGGGTCGCCCTGCTCGAAGTTGGCTAGAACCAGGACGGAGGCGATCCCGAGAACCACGCCGATGAGGAACGTCGGCACTCGGCCAAGGCGGTCCGAGACCGGGCTGATGAGGTTCGCTCCCACCTGGCATAAGCCCCAGATGGCGAACAGAACGCTCGCGGTTTCGAGCGAGAAGCCCTGATCCGTGGCGTGTGGCACCAGATGGACGAGCATCCCCGCAAAGGTGTACGCCATGGGCAGAAACGAACCCATGAAGAAGAAAAACGGCAGGTTGTACATGGAGACCGGCGGCTCATCGGCGGATGGAGGCGTTGGTTGCGGCGCTTCTTCATCCAGCAGGTTCTGAACGAAAGGAGCGTCGGCGATGGTGCCTTTGTCCGATGGGTGGTCCCTGTGAAAAATGATGCAGACGGGGAGCACGATGAGCAGGGTTACACCCGCCAGCGCTAAATAGCTCATCCGCCAGCCCAGGGCCGTGATGAGGTAGGGAGTCGCGATGTTCAGGCAGAAGGCCCCTCCCTGGCAGGTGTTGGAAATGCCCAGGGCAAGTCCTCTTTTTTTCACGAACCAGTTCGAGAGCGTGGGCACCTGGGCAATCCACGTGCTCGCGGCGAAGCCCGCGCACAGGCCGATGTACATCAGATAAAAATGCCAGAGCGAGGAGATTTGGCTCCCGATGAGAAGCGAGAGGCCGAATACCACGACCCCCGCCGACATCGACGCCCGTATGCTCCAGCGGTCGGAAAAGATGCCCGCCAGCGGCGAGATGATCGCCTGGGCCAGCATGCCGATGGAAAAAGCAGCCGCCGTCGCCCCCCGGCTCCAGCCCAGCTCACCCGAGATTTCCTTGAAGAAGGGCCCGATGGTGGCGCGAATGGCGATGAGCGAAATCATGACGAGAAAGACCACGGCCAGAACCACCCAGCCGTACCAGAGGCGCGATTCGTCCCGCATGACGTTCATGGTCCTAAGCGCGCTCTTCGCGCGGCATACGCGAGAGGCTCACGACGAAAATCGCGCCAACGATGAACATGCCGCCCACGAGGAGAAAACCCGAATAATAGTTTCCGCTGGCGTCGAAAAGCATCCCCGTCACGAGGGGGCCGAGTGCGCCAATGAGCGAGAAGACCATCATTGCGCACCCGTTCACGAGACCGAATCCCGGCCCCGCGAAATGATCCGCCAACAGAGAGGACGCCGTGGGGCGGACGAAACCCAGGGCGAAACCCACCCCCATCGCGCCCGCGTATATCAGCCATTCGTGCGATGCGCGCGTGAAGGCGGCCAGGAGATAACTCGCGGCCACGCCGCACACCACGCCCACCATGTAGGTGGGGAGCCTCCCGATGCGATCCGAAACCGCGCTCAGCCCGTTTCCCACGACGAGGGCCGCCCCGTAAAGGGCGAAGAGCGCGGCGCCCCCCGAGGGAGAGAAGCCCTGGTCCGTCGCGTGGGGGATCAAATGCACCAGAACGGCGGTGAAGACATACGCGATGCTGCCGTATATTCCTCCGATCAGCATGAACCTGCGGGTGAAGAAAAAAGTAAAGGATACAGTTTCCGTTTCTTTATCCGCAGGAATGATAACGGCGGCCCTGGCGCGGGCGCGGGAGAACTCCTCAGACGTGAGAAAAGGCGCGTCGGGAGCGGTTCGCTTCTCTCTGGGGTGGTCGCGCAGCGTCGTCACGGCGAAGGGCAGCACGAGGAGGAGCACGATTCCCGCAAGCGCCAGGTAGCTCCCCCGCCAGCCGAGTGCCGCGATGAGCAGGGGAGTGAAGATGTTCACGATGGGCGCGAAGCCCTGGGCTGCGTGCGAAAACCCCATGGCGAGGCCGCGCTTCAAGACGAACCAGTTCGAGAGCAGTTGCACCTGCGGCAGGTTGGCCGTGAAGGCGAAGCCGACCGATAGCAGGAAATACATGGCGTAGAATTGCCAGAGGGCGCCGATATAGGCTCCGATGATGAGCGCCGCTCCGTTCACGAGGATGCCTGCGCCGATCACCCAGCGCATGTTGAAACGCTCGAGCACCCAGCCCGCGAAGGGGGCGACCATCGCCTGGCCGAGCATGCCCATGGTGAAGGCGGCGGCTGTCTCCGCGCGGTTCCAGCCGAACTCGCCAGAGATGTCCTTGAAGAAAACGCCGATGGAGTTTCTGATGCCGATGGTCACCGTCAGGATCATGAAGACACTGAGGAGGATCACCCACCCGTACCACAGGCGCAGTTCTTTGCTCATCTGGTAGCGCGATGCGATCAAGACGATGATTGGTCTTTAAGCGGTTGCCCCACCCAAAACGAATAGCCGGAGTAGAATTTCTCGACACGTCTGATGGCGTGATCCGAAATGCGGACACCCTCGACCGCGACGTCCGTGACGCCGGGGTGCTGCATGAGCTTCTGGCGCACGCCCAGGGCGTAGGTGACGCTCTTGAGCATGCAGCCGCGGCACGCGCCCTCGAACCGCAGCGATACTTCGCCTTTTTCGCTCACTTTATCGAGCGTGATTCCGCCGCCGTGAATCTTGAGAAGCGGGCGAATCTGCGTCTCGATGATGTCCTGGACGTCGGTGACGAGGGCTTCGTGGTCGCTCATCGGGCTGCTCCGCTCCAGAGTTCCTGTTTCTTGGCCTCCACGTCCACGCCGAAGATGCGCGCCTGGTTCAGGCCCAGAATGTTGCGCTTGTCCTCTTCGGTGATCTGCGGATAGCCGTAGTCATCCTGCATGGATTCTGGGATTTCCATCTCCCATATCCACTCGATAACGGGCTTCGCGTTTCCGAGAAGCGCCATCTCGGAACCCCAGAGCACTCTCTCGGAGCCCACGTCGCGCAACAATCTGCCCATCCACTCGGTGAAGGTTCGGGGCGCGACCATGGGCGTATGGCCGATGCCCGAGAGCACGAGGAAGACGTTCTCGTAGCGGTTCGCCATCCAGACGACTTCCTCGAAGTAGGGCACCGCCAGGTGGTGGATGCCGAAGAGAAGATCCGGAAAATCAAGGGCCGCGCCCTCGATGTCGAGTGGTGAGAGGTCGCGCAGCTTCGCCCGCGTGATGGGGTTTCCCTTGTGGAACTGGAATACCTCGATGCCCAGTTCGCGCCCTTTCTCATAGAGGGGGTAGGCGATTTCGGGGTCGTCGCACGCCCAGGATTTTCCGTCCACGTGGGCGTTGTAGATTTTCATGGATTTCGCCCCCCACTCCTTCACCTGGCGTTCCATCTCCTCGCACGCTGCGGCGACGCTCGGGTACATCGGGTCCACGGCCCCGCAGAACAGGCAGCGCTCGGGAAACGCCTGCGCGAAGGCGTACTGCGCCTTCACGGGCGCGAAGCCGTCCTTGTAGAGGTCGAACAGGGGTACGGCCTGGGCCATCGCCATGTCGGTGCCCGAATCCTCGAAAACGAGGCGGCCCATGTCCTCCACGCTCCAGCGGCGCTTGAAGCCCTCCACCGGGTGCCAGTTCGCGTAGACGTCCGTGGGCGCGGTTCGCCTACGGCGCAGCACCTTGCTCACGTGATAGTGGCGGTCGTATTCGCTTTGCTCCGAGACGAGGTTCTCATCCGAGTAGTCGTACATGTGCACCACGTTGTCGAATACGAATACGTCGTCGCGGATCATGAGAAAAAACTCCTTTCCGGGGATAGAATCAGCATCGCCAGATTAGCACACCGCGCGAGGCCGTGTCAGACGGGAGAGGGATTTCACTTCGCATTGGGACGGCGTCTTTCGTAAGAGCCTGGAAACCCCTCGTTGTTGGACTTAAGCCTAAAGTGCGCGTAGAAATGGCGCTGGTTTCACGTGGCAAGGGAGTATAGGAGAATGACATGGACTGGGTGACGCTCGCCGTCATTGCGGCTCTCGCGCAGGTGCTCAGAAACGCGGCGATGAAATCCATCGGCCACAAGCTCGATGAGTACATCAACGTGCTGGGGCGGTTCGCGTTCCTGCTCCCCTTCGCGGCCGTGGCGGTGTGGATGCGGGGCGTGCCCGAGTTACAGCCCGGCTTCTGGTGGTTTTGCGTCCTCTTCGGCTTCCTGCAGACCTCGGCCACGCTCGCGCTCTCGAAGGCGCTCCTTTACGGCTCGATGGGCGTGGTGACCTCGCTGTGGAAGCTCGCAACCATCTGGCTGGTGGTGCTCGCTTTCATCACGCTGGGCGAGACGCCCTCGGCCTGGGGGCTCGTGGGTATTTTAGTCACCCTCGCAGGCGTCTACGGGCTGAACGTCTCGCGCGCGCGAATCGGTTGGTTCGAGCCCGTCCGCGCTATATTTACCGACAAGGGGATGCGCTACACCGTGCTCGCCTCGCTGCTGTACGCGCCCTCGGTGATCACCTTCAAGCAGGCGGCGGTGCTCTCAGACGCCACCTTCGGCACGTTCGCCACCTATGCGGCGGCATCGCTCGTCGTGCTGCCGCTGACCTTGTGGAAATCCGCCGAGCACTTTAAGCACGCGCCCAGGCTCTGGAAGGGCTTCGTATCCCTGGGGCTGTTCGCCTTCATCACGAGCCTCGCCCAGGCGGAGGCCTACCGCCTCACGCTCACCTCCTACGTGGAATCGGTGAAACAGATCGAGATACTCCTGGCCATCGGTATCGGCTACGTCTTCTTCAAGGAGCGTGACCGCGTCCGCGAAACGATGCTGGGAGGCGTGGTGATCCTGGCGGGAATCGTTCTTCTGATCCTGGCGGGGTGATGGAGATTCAGGGTAGGGACAGGTCGCGACCTGTCCCTTCAGAACCATCGCAAATTCCTCTCATCGGGGAAGATCGGCCTTCATTGGGGAGGGATTCCGGGTCCTCGTTACGGGTATTCCCCTTTGCGGAAATTTTCAGAGAACGTCCTCGCTTTCGAGCAGCACCTTGGCCTTCGCGTCGTCATCCGCTGTGAGGGCGACGTTCGCGTAACCGGCGTGGCGGTTCAGGATGTGCATGCTCTGGATGTTCACGCCGGCGACCTTGAATTTCTCCGCCACCTTGGCGAGAGCGCCCGGCTCGTCGCGCAGCCTGATGACCGTCGCCTCGTCCGAGATCGCGCGGAAGCCCGCGTTCATGAGCACGCGCAGGGCGCGATCGGGCTCGTTCGTGGTGAGGATGACGACGCCTTTCTCGCCGGCAACCTCGGTGTTGATCGCCTCGATGTTGATGGATTCATCAGCCAGCGCCTTGCTGATATCCGCGATGACGCCGACCTCGTCGCGCACCGTGATGATGATTCGATTCATCCAGAATCCTCCTCAGGCCGTTTGCCTGTGTTTATGCTTCACGCAGTCGTCGACGAACTCGTTCACCATCTCGCGCGTGACGTGCGGCATGGTGATGATGTGGGCGATGTCTCCCAGCGGCGCGATCTGCCACTTGCGCATCACCTCGGCCGGGGGTCTCGGAAAAACGACCGTCACCGAGTTCTTGTGACGCCAGGCAGGGATGCCGAACTCGCCAAAGCGCTCGACTGCGTACGCGGCGACAGCCAGCATCTCCTTCACGAGTTCCCGGAACCCGTCCATCCCCAGGCGCTCGAAGGCGTACCACAGCATGAGCGGCGTAAGCCCGCTGCGCGAGCCGGGTAGCGTCGTGTCGAGCACGCCGACGTATTCTATCGAGCGCGCGATGCGCGCCACGTAATCGCGCTTCGTCAGCACGACGCCGCAGGGCAGCGGACAGCCGATGAGCTTGTGGCCGCTGATGGAGACGCTGTCGAAACCGGCGTCGAAGCCGTAGGGCTGCGGGTCGTCGACGAAGGGCAGGATCATGCCGCTCAGGGCGGCGTCGGCGTGGATGTAGGCGTTCGTGACCGCCAGGTCGTCCAGGATGCCGCGCACCCTGCTCACGTCGTCCACGGCGCCTTTCATCGTGGAGCCGATGTTCGCCATGAAGATGACGGGAGAATCGCGGTGGATGCGGATGGTCTCGCGGAGGTCCTCGTAGTCGATTTCTCCGTTTTCCTGACTTTTGATCATGATGTTGCGCACGTTCAGCACGCGCAGAATCTTGAGGACGCTGTAGTGCGTGTCCTGGGAGAAATAGACCACCCCGTCCGGGAACAGTTCGCGCCCCATGTAGATGCCGTACATGTTGCCCTCGGTTCCGCCGGAGGTGACGTAGCCCCAGGCGTGTTCCTGCTCCAGGCGCATCAACGAGGCGAACCGGGCGATGACCTCGCGCTCGATCTCATGGGTATTGCTGCGGAAATTGCTGTCGTGAAAGGGGTCGCCCACGTTGTTGAGGCTGTATTCCATGAAGGGCAGTAAATCCGAGTAATCGAAATTCTGGTTGCAGGGATAACCCACCTGGAGCCTGCTCAGTTCCTCGAATTCGCTTCTCAAGGCGTCGAGATGCGCCCTGGTGAGTGGATTCGGTTCGTTCATGGCTCAAACCCTCATGCCCGCGCGCGGAAGGACGCCCCGGGATTTCGTTCAGTTGCGCCATTCTCCCGGGCGATAGATGGCGGCAAGAACAAAATACCTTATTTTCAGGGGCAAGAAAACGACAAATTCCCGCGATTGAGACATGATGTGGAATGAGAGACCTGTGGAGCCGGGACGGTTTTCCGTTTGTGGCGTATGGAGCGGCGAATTGTTGACACCACGGGATGCCAGCCGTAAGATGCGCTCGATTTGATATCCCAAGTGGCATAAGTAAAAAGTGCGTGTTAGAGCGCCGTGGGGGCGGGAAATGCCGGAAGAATATATACCCATATTGATTCTGATAGCGCTGGCGGTCGGGTTCGCCGTCGTGAACCTGGGCGTGACGTTCCTGCTGGGCAGGCGCAAGTCCACGGTGGAGAAGGATTCCGCCTACGAGTGCGGCATCGTGCCCGAATCGAACGCGCGGGGACGTTTCAGCGTGAAATTCTTTCTGGTGGCGATATTGTTCATCGTTTTCGACGTGGAGACCATCTTCCTGTTTCCATGGGCGGTGAACCTGAAAAGCCTGGGCGTATACGGGTTTATCGCGATTCTGCCTTTCATGGCTTTGCTGGTGGCCAGTCTGATATACGAGTGGCGCCGGGGAGCGCTCGAATGGGACTAGAACAGCAACTCGAAGGCCAGGTGGTGCTGGGCCGCGCGACCGACGTCATCAAATGGGCGCGTAAGAACAGCCTGTGGCCGGCGCTTTTCGGGCTGGCTTGCTGCGCCATCGAGATGATGTCGACTTCGGCTGCGAAATACGACATCTCGCGCTTCGGCGCCGAGGTGTTCCGCGCCTCGCCTCGACAGGCGGATTTGATGATCGTGGCGGGCCGGGTATCGCGGAAGATGGCGCCCGTGCTCCGGCAGATATACGATCAGATGCCCGAGCCGAAATGGGTGATCTCCATGGGCGCGTGCGCGTCCACGGGCGGGATATTCAACAACTACGCGCTCGTGCAGGGCGTGGACGAGGTCGTGCCCGTCGATATCTACGTGCCGGGCTGTCCGCCGCGCCCCGAAACGCTCATCGACGGGATCATGAAGCTGCAGGCGAAAATTGCGGACGAAACGCTCTACCGAGAGGATTCCGGCGTCACCTCGCTTTAGATGATGTGAGAAGGCTCCCCACGCCATGTGAGTTGTGATAGTCGACTCAGGGGCGGGGTGAGCGCTTTTTCGTGAAGTAAAACAAACCTTTGTGGAATGAGGGGTTGAGCCGTTGAGTGAAGAGGAACGGGAGCAGGAGGAGGTCGAAGAACCGGCCGAGGAGCCGATCGAGAAGAAAGACCCCGACCTCGTTTTGCTTCAGGCGAAAATCGGGGCCGGCTTCCTTGGAGCGACGGACCATCGCGGGCAGATATCCGCACAGGTCGCGCCGGACGCCCTGCTCGACGCGGCGCGTTTTCTGCGCGGTGAAAGAGGCTACAAGCTGCTGAGCTTCGTCTGCGGGGTGGATTGTCTGGAGTTGCCGGTTTCTTACCGGTTCAAAGTGACGTATTCGCTCCTGAATCCCGAGAAATCGCGGCGGCTGCGCCTCGAAGCGCCCTGCGCGGATGATCTCGAACCGGCGATGCCCAGCGTCTGCGGGATTTGGCCGGGCGCGAGGCTCCATGAGAGTGAGGCGTACGACCTGTTGGGAATCACCTTCGAGGGGCACCCCGACCTCGAGCGCATTCTCACGCCCGAGGGATTCGAGGGGCACCCCCACCGCAAGGATTTCGACATCTCCGCCGAGCCGGTGGCGTTCACGTTCAGGGATACGCCCGCCGGCAAGCCCAGGGCGGCGGAATAAGTATCACGGGAGCCATTGATGGCCACGCAAGCGCAAAGCACGGACCCACTCGACAGCGACATGCTCGGTCCCATCCAGACCGAGACCATGACGCTCAACATGGGGCCGCAGCACCCGAGCACCCACGGTGTTCTGCGCGTGGTGCTCGAACTCGACGGCGAGACGGTGCTCACGTGCAAGCCCATCATCGGCTACCTGCATACCGGCATCGAGAAGAACATGGAGGAGCGAACCTACAACAAGGCCCTCCCCATGACCGACCGCATGGATTACCTGGCGCCCATGTCGAACAACCTCGGCTTCGTGCTGGCCGTGGAGAAGCTCCTGGATATGGAGGTTCCCCGCCGCTGCAAGTATCTGCGCGTTCTGCTCGCCGAGATGACGCGCCTGAACAGCCACCTCGTCTGGCTGGGCACCCACGCGCTCGATCTGGGCGCGATGACGGTCTTTCTCTATTGCTTCCGGGAGCGCGAACAACTCCTGAAGATTTTCGAGAAAGTCGCCGGCGTCCGCATGATGACGAGCTATTTCCGCGTGGGCGGCGTCGCGCGCGAGCCCTACCCGACGTTTTACGAGGATTGCCGGGCGTTTCTGGAACCCTTCTCTGACCGCGTGGACGAGTATGAAGAACTTCTCACGAACAACCCCATCTACAGACGCCGCGCGGAGGGCGTTTGCGCCATGACGGCCGATGAGGCCTATGCGCTCGGCATCACGGGGCCGTTGCTCAGAGCCTGCGGCGTTGCGTATGACATCCGGAAGAACGAGCCCTACTCGGGCTATGAGGAATTCGACTTCGAGGTACCCGTGGGCGAGCGGGGCGATATTCTGGACAGGTATCTGGTGCGGATCGCGGAGATGCGCGAGTCCCGGCGCATCGCCATGCAGGCGGTCGAAGGAATGCCCGAGGGTCCCCTCATGGCGGACAACCCCAAGGTGGTGCCACCACCCAAGGAGCAGCTGGCCCACGACATGGAAGCGCTGATCCACCACTTCAAGATATTCACCGAAGGCTACAGCGTGCCCGAGGGCGAGGTGTATCAGGCCATCGAATCCCCCCGGGGAGAGCTTGGCTATTACATGATCAGCGATGGCAGTCCCGGTCCTTATAAGGTAAAAGTGCGCGCGCCTAGTTTCGCGAATCTTCACGCGCTCTCTGAGATCACCCGGGGCGGGCTGATGGGCGACGTCGTGGCCGCCATCGGCAGCATCGACATCGTTTTGGGCGAGATAGATCGCTAGAGTAAAATAGAGGATGGCCTCGTTTTGGCGTTGATACGGTTTCCCCATTCCGGGCAGGAAGAACGCTTCGAGTTCTCGCCCGAGAACCGCGCGGAATTAGAGCGGATTATCGCCAAGTATCCGGTGAAGCGCTCGGCCCTCATCCCCGCGCTCCAGTTGGCCCAGGAGCAGGAGGGCTTCATCACCAGCGCGGTGATGCAGCACGTGGCCGAGATTTTCGAGGTCTCCCCCATGGAGGTGTGGGGCGTAGTGAGCTTCTACACCATGCTCAAGACCCAGCCTATCGGCGAGTACCACGTACAGGTGTGCAACAACCTCTCGTGCGCCCTCATGGGAGCGGGTAGATTGCTGCGCGAGATAGAAAACCGCCTGGATTGCCGCACCGGCCACACGCGCGAGGACGGGAAGTTCTCGATCGAGGCGGTCGAGTGTCTGGGCGCCTGCGGCGGCGCTCCCTGCGTACAGGTTAACGAAGACTACTTCGAGCGCGTAACACCCGAGATTATGAACGATATCCTGAGCGCGCTGGAAAATGGCGAGTCCGTCTCGCCCATCGGGGCGGACGAAGTCGCGTCGCCCGCCCTGGCAGGCGCCGAAGAAACAAACGGCGAAGGCCAGGGCCGAGGAGTCTGAAGATGGCGTTGGTGCTAGAGAAAATCGTGACGGGCCGGTTCGACAACCCCGACGCGCCCCATATCGCTGGCTATGAAGCCACGGGCGGTTATGAGGCGATTCGCAAGCTCCTGGGCGGCGTCGAACCCGCCGACGCCATCGAACTCGTGAAGTCCTCGGGCCTGCGTGGGCGCGGCGGCGCGGGGTTCCCGTGCGGCCTCAAGTGGAGCTTCGTGCCCCAGGTGGACGGGCCGAAATATCTGGCCGTCAACGCGGACGAGGGAGAACCCGGCACGTTCAAGGACCGCGAACTCATGCTGCGCGACCCGCACCAGCTTATCGAGGGCATCCTCATCGCTTGTTACGCCGTGGGCATCGAGAAGGCCTACATCTACATTCGCGGCGAGTTCGTCGCTCCCTGGCGCGCGGTGGAGAAGGCCCTGGCAGAGGCATACGAGAAGGGATACGTGGGCCGGAACATCATGGGCAGCGGTTTTTCGTGCGATATCTACACCCACCGCGGCGCGGGCGCCTACATCTGCGGCGAGGAGACGGGTCTTCTGGAGTCGCTCGAGGGCAAGCGAGGGCACCCGCGCTTGAAGCCGCCATTTCCCGCGGTGATCGGTCTCTATGCGCGGCCCACGGTCATCAACAACGTGGAGACCCTCGCGAATCTCCCCCACATCGTGAACAAGGGGGCGGAGTGGTTCGCCGGCATCGGAATCGATGAGAAAAACTCGGGCACCCGCATGTACTGCGTCTCGGGCCACGTGGCGAAGCCGGGCCTGTATGAACTCCCGCTCGGCCTCACGTGCGAGGAGATGATTCACGAGCACTGCGGCGGCATGCGGAACGGAGCGGCCCTAAAAGCGGTGATACCCGGCGGCGCGAGCGCGCCCGCCCTCACCGCGAAGGAAGTATATGAGAACAAGGTGACGATGGATTTCGACTCCCTGGCCAAGGCGGGCAGCATGGGCGGCAGCGGGGGGGTCATCGTCATGGACGAAACGACGTGCATGGTGCAGGCAGCGGGCAGGCTCGCCGCCTTTTTCGAGCACGAATCCTGCGGGCAGTGCTCGGTATGCCGGGAGGGGACCGGCTGGGTGTCCGAGATTCTGGCGCGCATGGAACGGGGCGAAGGTGTACCCGACGATCTGGATACGCTCGCCTCGATAGACCCCAACATGCGCGGCAACACCATCTGTGTGTTGTCTGATGCATGCGCCATGATGTTCGGCGCGTTCCTGACGAAATTTCATGATGAATTCGAGGCGCACATCTCTCTGGGCCGCTGTCCGCTGGGCAGCCCGTATCCCGCCGCGATGTGATGGGGGAGAGGCGATAGATGTCGAATGAGCAGGTAACATTCGTATTCAACGATCAGAGCATCACGATGGACAAGGGCCTGCCCGTCCTGGAGGCTGCGCTCCGCATCGGCGCGCACGTTCCGCATTTTTGCTACCACAAGAACCTCTCCATCGTGGGCCAGTGCCGGGCCTGTCTCGTGGAAGTGCTCGACGCCGGAAACGGCCGGCCGATACCCAAACTCCAAGCCTCCTGCGCCACGCCGGCGGCCGAGGGCATGGTGGTTAGTTCCGTGACCCCGCGCGTCATCGAGGCGCAGGAAGGGGTCTTCGAGTTCCTGCTCAAGAACCACCCGCTCGATTGTCCGGTGTGCGATCAGGGCGGCGAGTGCCCCTTGCAGGATCAGACCATGGCTTACGGCAAGGCGATCAGCAGGACGCACGAGTTCAGGCGTATTTATCCACAAAAGGAGATCAGCGCCTTCATCAAGCCCGAGATGAACCGCTGCGTGCACTGCACCCGGTGCATCCGCTTCACCGAGGAGATCGACGGCGGAGCGGAATTCGGCTGGGCGCAGCGCGGCGACCGCACCGAGGTGGGGGTCTATGAGGACCTGCCCATGACGAGCGTCGTCTCGGGCAACGTCATCGACATCTGCCCCGTGGGCGCGCTCACGGACAACAAATACCGCTTCACCGCGCGCGTGTGGGAGATGGGGGAAACCCAGGGTCCCTGCACCCTCTGCAGCGTGGGCTGCCGCCAGGGCGTCTGGACGAAGGACGGCGAGATCAAGCGCGTCACGGCGGCTGAGAACGAAAGAATCAACGACACATGGATTTGCGACGTCGCGCGCTACGGCTGGAGCGGGGCGCACGGCGAGGGGCGCATCACCCAGCCGATGATCAGAAAAGACGGCGAACTGACGCCCGTCGGCTGGGCGGAGGCGGTCGGCGAAGTGGCGAGAGGCTTGGGCGCGCTCATCGAGGGAGCGGGCGGCGGCGCAATCGCCGGTCTGGGCGGGGCCTCTTCCACGAACGAGACGGCGTATCAGTTCGGCGCCTTCATGCGCTCGGTCCTGGGAACCAACCACCTGGACAGCCGGATTCATCCGCGCGACATCGTGCAGACGGACTTGCAAAGCGCCGCCCTGGGCGGCGTGGGCGGCGCGGGCTCCATCGAGGAGCTGGGGCGCTCGAAGGCCGTCATCATCGTGGGGAGCGACCCGTTCACGCAGCACCCCATACTCGCGCTTCAGATCAGAAAGGCGCACCGGGCGGGCGCCGTTATCATCAACGTGAACCAAAGGCGCATCGACTTGCGCGTTCAGGGCAGGGTGCATCATCTGGTGCCAATGCTGGGAGGCATCTCGCGCACGCTGCGCGCGCTGGCGACTTACCTCGTGGACGGCGGAGTGAAGCCCGAGGGAGAGAACGCGGAAGAATACGCCGCGCTCATCGGTTCCGTGGAGCTGAGCCGCCTGTGCGAAGAGGCGGACGTACCGCCTGATGACCTCATGGCCGCCGCCCGGGCGATTCAGGTGGCGGACGGCCCCGTGAGCATCCTTTCAGGGCCCGGGGAGACGGGGAAGGTAGCAGTTTCGGAGGCGATCAATCTGGGGCTGTTGCTCCGCGCCAACATCCTCTTCGCGGCCGGCGCGCCGAACTTACAGGGCGCAATCGACATGGGCCTGCTCCCAGAAGCCCTGCCAGGCGGCGGTTTGTCGGATGAAGCGGCGCGCGCCGCCTGCGAGGAAGCGTGGGGCAGGTTGCCCGGCGCGCAAGCCGGCAAGGACGCGAACGGTATACTCGACGGACTCGGGAGCGGTGAACTGAAGGGGCTTTACATCCTGGGCTGCGACCCCGTAGCCGAGCATCCTGATGGCGCACGGGCGAGAGAAGCGCTGGAAAAGGCCGATTTCGTCGTCGTGCAGGCATCCCACTTGAACGCCAGTACGGAATACGCGGACGTCGTGATCCCCGCACCCACGCTGTATGAGGAAACGGGCAGCGTCACGAACCTGGAGCGCAGGGCGCAGGCTCTCCCGCGCGCGCTCAAGCCGATGATCGACAAGATGGTCCCCGACGCCTGGCGGGCCTTCGCCGATATCGCCAAAGCGATGGAGCGGCCCTTGCGGGCGAATTCGCTGGACAAGATACGGATTCAGGCGCGCTCGCTCATCAGTGATTACGCGGACGCCTTCGGCCGGGTTCCCGATGAGGGTCTGCATTTAAGACGAGAGGGGCGGCGCGCCTACCAGATCGTACAGATACCCGAGAAAGAGGCGCAGGAGCCGGGCTTGAGGATGCTGCTGACGCCCGTCTTGTGGCTCTCGGGCGCTTATGCGGCCTCGGCCTATCATCTGGCCGACATGCCGGAACCCGCCCTCGACCTGTCGCCGAGCGATGCGGAGAGCCTGGGCCTCGCGGAAGGTGAACTCGTGGAATTCGAAGTGGGCGGCGAGGCCGTTCGGCTTCCCGCGCACGTCGACAAGAACGCGCCCGTGGGCGTCGCCTTCGCGCCGGAGGGTTTTTTGCGCGCGCACGGGGGCTCGGCCCTCAACGCTGTCGGCGCGACAGGCCGCCAGGGGGTGGAGATTCAGGTGCGCAAGACGGAGAAACCCCAAGAGGTGGGCGCATAGATGATTTGGCTGCTCATCATTCTCGGGAAAGTGCTCGTGGGCTTCGGCGGGCTTTTGCTGCTCGCCGCCTACATGACCTGGATGGAGCGGCGCGTGTTCGCGCTCATACAGGTGCGCGTGGGTCCCAACCGCGTGGGACCGTCGGGGCTTCTGCAGCCCATCGCCGACGGGATCAAGCTCATGTTCAAGGAAACCATCATTCCCGCTCAGGCGGACAAGGTGATTTACGTCCTGGCGCCGGCCGTCACGCTCATTCCGGCGCTTGCCGCATTCGCCGTGGTTCCCTTCGGCGATTCCGTGACCGTGTTCGGCCAGAAGGTGGACCTGGTGGTGGCCGACGTGAACGTCGGCATCCTGTACATCTTCGCCATGGCGGGCATCGGCGTGTACGGCATCGTGCTCGGCTCATGGGCGTCGAACAGCAAGTATCCGCTCATCGGCGGTCTTCGCTCCGCCGCCCAGTTGATCAGCTACGAACTCTCGCTCGGCATGTCGCTTCTGGGCGTGGTGATGATCTCGGGCACCCTGAGCTTGAAGGGAATCGTCGAGGCCCAGGCCGGTATGCCCTACATCGTATTACAGCCCCTGGGCTTTCTGCTCTTCGTCATCTGCATGCTGGCGGAGACGAACCGGGCGCCGTTCGATTTGCCCGAGGCCGAGAGCGAACTCACGGGCGGCTTTCATACCGAATACAGCAGCATGCACTTTGCGGTTTATTCCATCGCCGAGTACTGCAGCATGATCACGCTCTCGGCGGTGGGGGCGACGTTTTTCCTCGGCGGATGGCGCGGACCGCTGCTGCCGCCCGTCCTCTGGTTCCTGATCAAGGTGCTGGCGTTCATGTTCTTCTTCATGTGGCTGCGCGCCTCCACGCCGCGCCTGCGCTATGACCAACTGATGGGTTTCGGATGGAAGGTGCTTCTGCCGCTGTCCATCCTGAACGTGATGCTTACGGCCGCCGCCGTCGTTTTCCTGGGCTAGCGGGCCGATCGAAAGGGGGGAGGATTCATGTTAGGCGAGATTTGCAGGGGATTGTGGCTGACGCTCAAGCATTCCTTCAAAAACCGCGTGACCGTGCAGTACCCCGACGTCAAAGAGGAGATGCCCGTGGGCTACCGCGGCCTCCACAAGCTGCTGCGCTGGGAGGACGGCCTGGAGCGCTGCGTGGGGTGCAAGCTCTGCTCGGCAGCGTGTCCGGTGGATTGCATATATGTGGAATCGGAAGAGAACGACCCCGAGGCGCCGACTTCGAAGGGCGAGCGCTACGCCAGCATTTACGAGATCAACGAGCTTCGCTGCATCTTTTGCGGATACTGCGAAGAAGCCTGCCCGGTCGGCGCGGTCGTGCTGGGCAACGAGTATGAATTCTGTCAGGACGACCGGGGCAAGTTCCTCTACGAGAAGGGCGATTTGATCGTGGAGCGGACCGAGGATTATCCGGAGCTTCATGCCCGCTATGACGAGAAAAACCTGCTCACGTATGTCTAGGATTCGAATTGGAGCGGGCGCCCGCCCGCTGGAGGAAGGGCGGTAGTGGCCAGTTCCCTGTTCTTTTATTTCCTGGCGGTGGTGACGACGGTGGGCGCGATAGCCGTCGTCGCGTTTCCCAGCCCGCTCTACAGCGTGCTCGCCCTGATCCTGACCTTCCTGGGCCTCGCCGGGCTGTATCTCTCGCTACACGCGCAGTTCGTCGCCATCGTTCAGGTGATCATCTACGCCAGCGCGATCATGATGCTCTTCCTGTTCGTGGTGATGCTGATCAACCTGGGCCGGGAGGAGCAAAAAGAGCTGCGCCTGCCCGGGCAGAAGATGCTGGGCGCCATCGCGGGGCTCGCCTTATTCAGCGTGCTCCTCAAGATATTCCTCTCCACCTCCCTCATGACGGGCAAAAAGGGGAGTTTTCCCCCGGAGCGCGTGAGTGAACTGGGCAACACGCAGATTATCGGAAACCTTTTGTTGACGGATTACGTCCTGCCGTTCCAGGCGATGGGCGTATTGTTGTTCGTGGGCATCGTCGGCGCCGTGGTGCTGGCGAGCAGGCGAAGCCGCTAGGAGGAGTGGGACGTGGCGCCGCTTGAGCATTACCTGATTCTGAGCGCGGTTCTCTTCTCTTTAGGAGTCGTGGGCGTCGTGGTGCGCAGAAACGCCATCGTCGTCATCTTGTGCATCGAGTTGATGATGAACGGGGCGAATCTGGCGTTCGTGGCCTATGGTCACTTCCTGGACTCGATGGCGGGCCAGATGATCGTGTTTTTCGTGATGGCGGTGGCCGCGGCGGAAGCCGCCATCGGGCTGGCCATCGTGGTGCTGATATACAGAAACCGTGAATCCACCGACCTGGACGAGATCAATCTACTGAAGCTATAGAGCTAAGAAATCATGGATAGTCTGACCCTCATATTGGCGTTTCCTCTCATCGGCGTGCTGGTGAACCTGCTCTTCGGCTGGAAGCGCGGGGAGAAGTTCGCCGGCTGGGTCGCGACTTTGGCGCTGGCGCTCGCGTTCGCGGCCTCGCTCGTGAGCTGGCTCCGCCTTCTAGCGATGCCCGAGAAGGGACGGCTCATCCGCGCCGTCCTGTTCGAGTGGATTCCCGTGGGCGCTTTCGAAATCCAGGCGAGCTTCTCGCTGGATCCGCTCTCGGCCGTGATGGCGCTCGTGGTCACCGGCGTCGGGACTTTGATCCATCTCTACTCGATGGGCTATATGCACAATGATCGCGGCGTGGTGCGCTATTTCATCTACCTGAACCTCTTCTCGCTCTCCATGCTGACGCTCGTGCTGGGCGACAACTTCGTGGTCATGTTCGTGGGCTGGGAGGCGGTGGGTCTTTGCAGCTACCTGCTCATCGGCTTCTGGTACGAGCGCAAGGCGGCGGCCGAGGCCGGCAAGAAGGCGTTCATCGTGAACCGGGTGGGTGATTTCTGCTTCCTGATCGCGCTTTTCTACATCTACAGCGTCGTAGGCTCGCTGGATTTCGCGGAGGTGTTCTCGAAGGCTCCGGGCTTGCTCGGCCCCGAGAGCGCGGCGGCGACGATAATCTGCCTGCTGCTTTTTGCGGGCGCCACGGGCAAGAGCGCGCAGATTCCGCTTTACGTCTGGCTGCCCGACGCGATGGAAGGCCCCACCCCGGTCAGCGCCCTGATACACGCGGCAACGATGGTGACGGCGGGCGTCTACATGGTGGCGAGAGCGCACGTGCTCTTCGAACTCTCATCGACGGCGATGCTGGTGGTGGCGATCATCGGAGCGCTCACGCTGTTGATGGCGGCGTCCATCGCCCTGGTTCAGACCGACATCAAGAAGGTGCTCGCCTACAGCACAGTGAGCCAACTGGGCTATATGTTCCTGGCATGCGGCGTGGGCGCGTTTTCCGCGGCGATCTTCCATCTGATGACTCATGCGTTTTTCAAGGCGCTCCTGTTCCTGGGCGCGGGGAGCGTGATTCACGCGCTTGACGGAGAGCAGGACCTTCGCCGGATGGGCGGACTCCACGCGGCCCTCCCGCGAACGAGCAACACCTTCCTCATAGGCGCACTGGCCATCGCAGGCGTATTCCCCTTCGCCGGCTTTTTCAGCAAGGACGCCATTCTCTATTCGGCCATGACGGCCGAGCGCGGCGGGGTGCTCCTGTGGCTCGCAGGCGCGGCCGGCGCTCTGATGACGGCGTTCTACATGTTCAGGCTCTTGTTCCGCGTATTCTTCGGCACCTGCAGCCTGAGCCTGGAGGAGCAGCAGAAAGTCCATGAATCTCCGACCAATATGACGCTTCCGCTTCAGGCGCTGGCGGCGCTCTCCATCGTCGGCGGCTGGGTGGGGATTCCCATCATCACGGGGGCGAACGTATTCGGCGATTTCCTCGCTCCTGTTTTCGGCGGTCACGGCGAGGCGCACCATGAGGTGGTGTTCGAGATACTGATGATGGTCTTTTCGCTCGCGGTCGCCTTCATCGGAATCTACGCGGCCTACAATCTCTATGTGCTCAAAAACGACGGCGGCAGCGCGTACGCGGAACTCTGGCCGAGAATCCACCGTCTTCTGGTGAACAAGTATTACGTGGACGAGATATACGACGCTTTGATCATTCAACCGGTAAAGCGGGCGTCGATCTGGTGCTGGAGAGCGTTCGAAGACGGTCTGGTGGACGCGGCCGTGAACGGCGCGGGTTTTTTCGTGCAATCCCTGGGCGGCGTCCTGAGGCGTCTCCAGACGGGCTACGTGAAGAGCTACGCCGTATCGATGCTGGTCGGCGCGCTCGTGATTCTGCTGTACCTCACGGCCCGGTAATGATTTTTCGATTCTTTGAGGAGCGTTAGGGGCGAGTGCCTGGAATAATCACTTCGATACTGTTCCTGCCCATGCTGGGCGGTCTGCTGCTCCTGTTCGCGCGAGAGGGTGAGCGCAAGGGGAGCGGAGGCGTTCGCGCGTTCGCGCTGGCGGTGTCGCTGGTCACGTTCGCTCTTTCGGCCGTGATGTACATGGGCTTCCGGCCCGGTTTCGCGGATATGCAGTTCGTCGAGGAAGCGGCGTGGATCCCGAGATTCGGGATTTCCTACAAGGTGGGCGTTGACGGCATCAGCCTGCTGCTCGTGATGCTGACCACCATCCTGACGCCCGTCGCGATTCTTTTCTCCTTCGAGGACGTGCGGAAAAAGACCAGACTCTACTACATGTCCCTGCTGTTCCTGGAGACGGGGATGCTCGGCGTGTTCTTCGCGCTCGATTTCTTCCTGTTCTACGTCTTCTGGGAAGGGATGCTGATTCCGATGTACCTCATCATCGGGGTCTGGGGCGGGGGACGCCGGATTTACGCGGCCGTCAAGTTCTTCCTGTACACCATGGCCGGAAGCGTACTGATGCTCGTGGCGATCATCTGGCTGTATTTCACGAGCGGGGTCGGCACGTTCGACATCCTGGCGCATTTCAGAGAACCGGTGGACGCCGCCCTCCAGCCGTGGCTGTTCGCCGCGTTCGCGATCTCCTTCGCCATCAAGGTGCCGATTTTCCCGTTTCACACCTGGCTGCCCGACGCCCACGTGGAAGCGCCCACGGCGGGAAGCGTCATCCTCGCCGGCGTCCTCCTGAAGATGGGCACGTACGGCTTCATGCGGCTGGCGATGCCGCTGTTCCCGACGGCGGCGCGCGAGTTCGCGTTCCTCATCATATGCCTGGCGCTGGTGGGGATCATCTACGGGGCGCTCATGGCCATGGTGCAGACCGACGTGAAAAAGCTCGTCGCCTACTCCTCGGTGAGCCATCTGGGCTTCGTGATGCTGGGGCTTTTCTCCTTCAACCTCCTGGGCGCCTCGGGGAGCGTTATCCAGATGGTGAACCACGGCATCAGCAGCGGGGCGCTCTTCCTGATCGTGGGCTTCATCTATTCGAGGAGGCACACGCGGCAAATCGAGGAATTCGGAGGGCTCCTTCGGGTGATGCCCGTGTTCTCGACGTTTTTCATCATCACGGCGCTGAGCAGCATCGGCCTCCCGGGGCTGAACGGGTTCGTGGGCGAGTTCACGATTCTGCTGGGCGCGTTCGAGCGCAACGCCTGGTTCGCCGTAATCGCGGCCACCGGCGTGGTTCTCTCGGCGGTCTACATGCTCTGGATGCTCCAGCGCGTGCTGTTCGGAGAGGTGAGCGTGCGGGCGAACCTGGGGCTCGCCGACATGAACAGGCGCGAGTGGCTCGTCATGCTGCCCATGGTGGCGTTGATGTTCTGGATCGGGCTTTACCCCAAACCGTTGTTCAACCGCATCGAGCCGTCGGCCAAGGCCTGGCTCACGCAGGTGAACCGCCGGGTGCTGCGCGTGGAGAAGGCGCCTGAGCGGAAATTGCAAAAGAGCGCGCTCGCTTTTGAGCAAAGAGTCGAGGTGAAATAGCTTTGGAAATCGTTCATCCCACCATCCATTGGGGATACCTGCTGCCGGTGATCCTGCCGGTGTTCGGGGCGGTGCTGGTTCTGATGTGGGACGCTTTTCTCGCAAAAGGGGAGCGCTCCGTCATCATCATCATTACGCTGATGACGCTGGCCGCCGCCCTGGGGGTGACGCTCGGCGCGCGCGCGCTGCCGGGCCTGGCCGCGTCGTTCGGCGGCATGTACCTCTTCGACGGGTTCACGCAGTTTCTCTACGTCGTCATCCTGTTCGCGAGCATTTTCTCGGTGCTCATCGCCGCGGCCCAGCGGGAGCTGGACGATACGCCGGCGGGCGAGTATTTCGGCCTCATCCTCTTCGCTACCTCCGGCATGATGCTCATGGCGGCGACGCGGAACCTACTGATGATCTTCGTGGGTCTGGAAGTGTTCTCCCTGTCGCTCTACGTCCTGGCGGGTTATCTACGCGCGCGTCCCGAGGGCAACGAGGCGTCGCTCAAATACTTTCTGCTCGGTTCGTTCGCATCGGGTTTCCTGCTCTACGGCATGGCGCTCGTCTACGGCGCGACGGGGTCGGTCGACCTGATAGAAATCGCCACGCGGCTTCACGAGAATCCCGCCTCGCGAGGGGCAGCCTTCCTGATGGGCCTGGGCTTCATGGTGGTTGGGCTGGGATTCAAGGTGGCCGCGGCGCCTTTTTACATGTGGACGCCGGACGTATACGAGGGCGCGCCCACCGCGGTGACGGCGTTCATGTCCGTGGGTCCGAAGGCGGCGGCTTTCGCCGCGTTTTTCCGGGTTTTTCTCTCCGCGGGCGACGCCGGCGGAAGCTTCGATACGGTTTTTTGGGTGATGGCCGTGCTCACGATGAGCCTGGCGAACCTCGTCGCCATCTGGCAGTCCTGCGTGAAGCGGATGCTCGCCTATTCGAGCATCGCCCACGCCGGCTATCTCATGGTCGCGCTCGTGGCGTCGCGCTCGAGCGCCGAGTTGGCCACGAGCGGGTTTCTGTATTACATGCTCGTCTACGTTTTCATGAACATGGGCGCTTTCTGCGTGCTCACCCTCATCTCGAACATGCGCGAGGACGGCGGCACGAAGCTGGATAACCTCGCGGGTCTGGCCTCTTTCCGGCCCGGGCTGGCGGCGGCGATGGCCGTGTTCATGGTCTCGCTCTCCGGCCTTCCGCCCACCGGGGGTTTCGTGGCGAAATTTCACGTGTTCAGCGCAGCGCTGAACGGCGGCTACGTCTGGCTGACCGTGATAGCGGTGCTCAACAGCGTGGTGGCCGTGTATTATTACCTGAGGCTCGTCGTGGTGATGTACATGCGCGAACCGCAAGGCGGCGTGGTGAAGCGCGCGCCGCATCCGGGCTGGTCCTACGCGGTCGCGGCGCTCGTGCTCGCCGTAGCGAGCACCCTGCAATTGGGGATTTTCCCCTCCTCGGTGCTGGATTTCGCCCATCGATCCACGGTCTTTTTTAATTGACCTCAGGGGTTGGTTTTTCGATTGCCGCCATGATATAAATCATGGCGGTTCGTTCGATTTCATGCTTTTGATCCGGGGGTTTTCGAGGGGAATGACCGCCTTGCGGCAACGATGATGGCGGCGCATTCTCATGACCCTTGGGGTATGCTGCATTTTGTGAGGGACCACGCATGGATGCCATGGAGGTTGTAGGCGCGTTTTTCAGGGATTATCAGGTCATCAATCCCTACGTCCCCATCTTCCTGATCACGCTCATGGCGGCCGCCCTCGCGGCGAGCATTCTGATCTTCGCGCTGCTCGTCCGCCCGAACAACCCCGACTCCGAGAAGAACTCCCCCTATGAGTGCGGCATGCCCCCGCTGATGGAGGCGCACGAGCGCTTCTCCATCCGGTTCTACCTGCTGGGCATACTGTTCCTGCTCTTCGACGTGGAGGCCTTGTTCCTCTTCCCCTGGGCGGTGCGCTACGACGCACTCGGGCTGTTCGGATTCATCGAGATGATGCTGTTCATCGCCATCCTGTTGGTGGGTTATTTCTACGCTTGGCGAAAAGGAGCGTTGGAGTGGGCATAGTCGAGGGCAAGTTCAGCGATAATTTCGTCACGTCGAAAGTCGACAGCCTGGTCGCCTGGGCGAGGAAGAGCGCGCTTTGGCCGATGACCTTCGGCCTGGCGTGCTGCGCCATCGAGATGATGGCCTCGGGCGCTGCGCGCTACGATTTCGACCGTTTCGGCGTGATCTTCCGCGCCACCCCGCGCCAGTCCGACGTGATCATCGTGGCGGGCACCGTCACCCACAAGATGGGGGATGCGATTCGCAAGGTCTACGACCAGATGCCCGAGCCGCGCTGGGTGATCGCGATGGGCAACTGCGCCACCTGCGGCGGCCCGTACGCGAACTATGCGGTGATGCAGGGAGTGGATGAAATCATCCCGGTGGACGTCTACATTCCGGGTTGCCCGCCCAGGCCCGAATCCTTGATGTGGGGCGTCATGCAGCTTCAGAAAAAAATTGAACAGGAAAAATACATCCGCCGGTAACAACCTGCGGCGCACAAGGGAAGAAGATGCCGGACGAGGTAGAGGAAAACAGCGAACAGACGAACGACGCTCCGGATGCCGATGAGCCCGCCGAGGCCGTGAAGACTCCGCCCGGCGAGGATTTGAAGGAAGTGGTGGAATCGGCGTTTCCGGGCGCAGTTCTGGAGCAGAGCGCCTATCAGGACGATGAGGACGAGGCGACGTTCGTCGTGGGACTCGACTCCATCGTCGACGTGTCCACGCATCTGCGCGACCACGGCGATACGCTCTTCAAACTCCTCACCGACTTGACGGCGGTGCACTACCCGGAGGCCGAAAATCCCTTCGAGGTGCTGTATCAGCTCTACAGCATCGAACATAACCGCAGGCTTCGCCTGAAAGTGCGGATCAAGGAAGGCCAGGCCATGCCTACGGTTTCGAGCGTATGGAGCAGCGCGGACTGGATGGAGCGCGAAATCTACGATTTGTTCGGTATCGAATTCGAGGGTCATCCGGATCTCAGGCGGATACTTCTGCCCGACAACTGGGGCAGCCATCCGATGCGGAAGGACTATCCGCTCGAGGGTCGGGGAGAGCGGATTTACACCAAGCCGAAGCGCAAGGAAATCGGCGATTAGAGCAACGCACTTTTTGAGGAAATGAGGGAATGGTCGGCGTAGCGAACACGTCTCGCATCGAGCAGCAGAGCACCCTGCACGGGACCGAAGAACTCGTCATCAACATGGGTCCCCAGCACCCGAGCACGCACGGGGTGCTCCGGGTGATCCTGAAACTCGACGGCGAGACGGTGAACGACCTCGACTGCGACATCGGCTACCTGCACCGCGGCACGGAGAAGATCGGCGAGAACATCACCTACACGATGTTCATCCCCTATACGGACCGCCTCGACTACATCGCGGCGCCCTCGAACAATCTCGCGTGGGTCACGGCGGTGGAGAAATTCTTCGACTGGGAGATCCCCATGCGGGCGCAGTACATCCGCTCGATGGTGGGGGAACTCTCCCGCATCGCCAGCCACCTGCTCTGGCTCGCCACGCACGCCCTGGACATCGGGGCGATGACGGTGTTCCTGTGGTGCTTCCGAGAGCGCGAGATGGTGCTCGATCTCTTCGAGACGGCGTTCGGCGGCCGACTGACGGTGAATGCCTTCCGCCTGGGCGGTCTGCACGAGGACGTACCGGACAAGTTCCTGCAACTCACGCAGGAGTTCATCGATATTTTCCCGAGCCGGATCGATGATTACGAGACGCTGCTCACGAACAACCGCATCTGGCTGCAGAGGACGCGTGACGTGGGCATCATCTCCGCCGAGGACGCGATGGACTTAGGATTGACGGGCCCGATTATCCGGGGCAGCGGCGTGCGTTGGGACTTAAGGCGCGCCAAGCCATACGCGGCGTATCCCTATCTCGATTTCGTCGTTCCCGTCGGCGAGAACGGCGACATATACGACCGCTATCTGGTGCGCATCGAGGAGTTGCGCCAGAGTACCCGCATCATCCAGCAGTGCCTGGACCAGCTTCCCGGCGGGCCGGTGACCTGCAAGACGCCGCGAACCATCAAGCCCCCGGAGGGCGAGATATACCACAGCATCGAAAACCCCAAGGGCGAGTTCGGCTTCTACATCGTGAGCGATGGGACGACGACGCCCTATCGCGTCCGCATCCGCCCGCCCTCGTTCATCAACCTGGGGGGGCTCAAGAAGCTGTGCATCGGGCAGTTGGTCGCGGACGTGGTGGCCATCATCGGAAGCATCGACATCGTGTTGGGCGAGTGTGATCGGTAAGGAGTCGTTTCGTTGGACATGGCGCTAGAAGTCGCGGTCGCCGCGATAAAGATATTCATCGTGGTCAACGTGGTGCAACTCGTGGTGGCGTATATGATCTACGTCGAGCGAAAAGTGATCGCCCACGCACAGTTGCGCCTGGGGCCAATGCGCGTGGGCTGGCACGGGCTCCTCCAGCCGATAGCGGACGGGCTCAAGCTGTTTTTCAAAGAAGACATCATCCCCGACAAGGCGGACCGCGTTGTTTTCGTCCTGGCGCCCGTGATGGTGCTGGTGCCCGCACTGGTCGTCTATGCGGTGCTGCCCTTCAGCGCGACGTTCTATATCACGCAAATCAACATCGGGCTGTTTTTCGTTCTGGCGATCAGCTCACTCGGCGTGTTCGGCGTGGTGATGGCGGGCTGGGCCTCGAACAGCAAATACTCGCTTCTGGGCGCGCTCAGGAGCGCGGCGCAGATGCTGAGCTACGAGATATTCCTGGGCTTCTCCGTCATCGGGCCGCTGATGCTCGCCGGTTCCCTGAACCTGCAGGAGATCGTACACGCGCAGCGCGACGTATGGTTCGTGTTCTATCAGCCGTTGGCCTTTATCGTCTTCTTCGTCGCGGCGCTTGCGGAGACGAACCGGGTGCCCTTCGACCTGCCCGAGGCGGAAACCGAACTCGTGGCCGGCTTTCACACCGAATACAGCGGGATGAAGTTCGCGTTCTTCTTCCTGGCGGAGTACGCCAGCATGATGGTCATATCGACGATTGGCATCGTGCTGTTTTTCGGCGGATGGGAAGGGCCGGATTTCATTCCGCTCCCCGGCTTCGTCTGGTACTGCCTCAAGCTGGGCGCCTTCATGTTCGTGTTCATATGGCTGCGGGCGACGCTGCCGCGCTACCGTTACGATCAGCTGATGCGCGTGGGATGGAAGTTCATGTTCCCGCTCGTGATGCTCAACATTTTCCTGACCGGATTCCTGAAGTACCTGTTCTTGTAACCAGCGGGAGAGACGCAGGGTGGAAATCTATTTCTTCTATATGTTCGCGGGCGGGATGATCCTGACCTCCCTGCTGATGATCACGCGCGCGAACGTGATTCACGCGGCCCTGCTGCTGGTGCTGACGTTCTTCTTCCTGGCGGGCGTCTTCGTGCTGGCGGGAGCGGAGTTTCTGGCGGCGGTGCAGATACTGCTCTACGCGGGCGGCATCATGGTGCTCTACCTGTTCTCGATCATGCTGATGAACGTGGAGGTGGCCGTGCGGATGCGGCAGTGGCACCGCCAGGGCGTCGTGGTGCTCGTGGCGGCCGTGCTTCTTGGACTGGAAATATGGGCCGTGCTGGGGGAGGTGGAGTTCGGGGCGCCCAAGCAGTGGGAGTGGTCGCTGGGAGCCACGCCGGGCAACGTCGAAGCCCTGGGCGCGGTCTTGTACACGAAATTCCTGTTTCCCTTCGAGGTGGCCTCCATCCTCCTGCTGGCCTCGATGATCGGCGCCATCGTCCTTGCGAAGCGCACGATAGAGCGATAGAGGGAGAGAGAACCCGCAATGATACCGATGACTCATTTTCTCGTCCTGGGCGCCGTCCTGTTCCTCATCGGCGCGATGGGCGTTCTGATGCGCCGCAACGCCATCATCATCCTGTTGTCCATCGAGTTGATGCTCAACGCCGTGAACGTGACCTTCGTGGGCTTCTCGCGCCACCTGGCGGACATGACGGGTCAGGTGTTCGCCATCTTCGTCATCACCGTGGCGGCGTGCGAGGCGGCCGTGGGGCTTGCGATACTCATTGCGCTCAACCGCGACCGCACGATGGTCAACGTGGACGAAATCAACCTTTTGAAGTGGTAGGGGAATCATGATCGAACTGGCTTGGCTCATTCCCGTTTTTCCGGTGATCGGGGTACTGATCAACGGATTGTTCGGAAAGCACGTGGGCGAGAATGCGGGCCCCATCGCCTCCGGCATGGCGGGCCTGTCGTTTCTCGTGGTGCTGGGCATCGCCGGGCAGATGATATTCGGCGCGGGCGGCAGCCACACCATACCGCTCTGGACGTGGGTGGAAGCGGGAAGCCTGAGCGTTTCCATGAGCTTCCTCATCGACCCGCTGAGCACCATCATGCTGCTCGTGGTGTCGGGCGTGGGCTTTCTGGTGCACGTCTACGCCGTGGGCTACATGCACGGCGACCCGGGCTATCCGCGCTTTTTCACCTATCTCAACCTGTTCATGCTCTCGATGTTCCTGCTGGTGCTGGGGGACAACTATCTCGTCATGTTCGTCGGCTGGGAGGGCGTGGGCCTTTGCAGCTACCTGCTCATCGGCTTCTGGTACGAGAAGCAGTCCGCATCAGACGCCGGCAAGAAGGCGTTCATCGTCAACCGAATCGGCGACGCGGGCTTCCTGCTCGGCATGTTCCTCATCTGGACGCTGACCGGCAGCCTCACCTACACGGAAGTCTTCCAGGCGGCTCCCGAGATGAGCGCGGCGATGGCGTCGGCCGTCGGCCTTCTGCTGTTCGTCGGCGCCGTCGGCAAGAGCGCGCAGATTCCGCTCTACGTCTGGCTGCCCGACGCCATGGAAGGCCCGACTCCCGTCAGCGCCCTCATCCACGCCGCCACCATGGTGACGGCGGGCGTCTACATGGTCGCGCGCACGAGCCCCATCTACGTCATGGGGCCGGACGCGATGAGCGTCATCGCCGTCGTCGGCGCGCTCACGGGGCTTTTCGCCGCGAGCATCGGCCTGGTGCAGAACGACATCAAGCGCGTGCTCGCCTACAGCACGGTGAGCCAGCTCGGCTTCATGTTCATGGCGCTGGGCGTGGGCGCCTTCACGGCCGCCATCTTCCACCTGATGACGCACGCCTTCTTCAAGGGCCTGCTCTTTCTGGGCAGCGGCAGCGTGATCCACGCGCTTCACCATGCGCCCGAGGAACAGCAGCAGGACATGCGCTACATGGGCGGCTTGAAGGACAAGATGCCCATCACGTACTGGACGTTCCTGATCGGCGCGATCGCCATCGCGGGCGTTCCGCCTCTGGCGGGCTTCTGGAGCAAGGACGAGATTCTGGCGAACGCCTTCTTCACGGGACACTACACGGTCTGGATCATGGGCACCGTCGCGGCCTTCATGACGGCCTTCTACATGTTCCGGCTCATATTCATGACGTTTCACGGCGAGATGCGCGTCGACCATCACGCCCGCGAGCATATTCACGAATCACCCCCCACGATGACGGTTCCGCTCGTCATCCTGGCGGTCCTGAGCGTCATCGGCGGCGTGATTCCCGGCTTCCCGCCCGAGGGCGGCTGGATACACCGCTTCCTCGCGCCCTCGCTGGCGAAGATGCCGGCGGGCGGCCACGCCATGGACCAGGGCGTGCACCTGATGAACGCCGCGGCCGGCGGCGGACACAGCGGCCCGGCGGTGGTGCTCCTGATAGTGCTGGCCATCGCGGTCGCCGTGGGCGGCATCGCCCTGGCGTGGTACATGTACGTCAAGGACACCGGTGCGCCGAGGCGCCTGTACAGGAGCATACCGGGCATCTATTACCTGCTCCTCGGCAAATACTATGTTGACGAGATTTACCAGGCCTGCATCGTCGAGCCGACCTACAAGCTCATGCGCGGCCTGTGGACCTTCGATGCGAAGGTGGTGGACGGCGCGGTGAACGGCAGTTCGCTCATCACTATGGTGTCGAGCCGCTTCTCGGGCATTTTCGACCTGCGGACGGTGGACGGCGCGGTGAACGGCACGGCGAGCTTCATCCGCTTCTTCTCCCAGGTATTCAAATACCTGCAATCCGGCATGGTTCAGAATTATCTTTTCGTGATGCTGTTGGGCATCTTCGTGATGCTGAGCGCGTACCTTTTCCGCTGATGCGATGAGGTTTTGGAGGAACTATGAGTAACATGCCGCTTCTTACGATGATCACCTTCCTGCCCGCGGCGGGCGCGGTGATTATTATGCTCTTCATGAAAAAAGAGCAGACGAAAGCCATCAAGGGTTTCGCCACGGCGGTGGCGGTCTTGGACTTCCTGATTTCGCTTCCCCTCTGGTTCAGGTTCGATCAGTCCGAAGCCGGCTTTCAGTTCGTGGAGAAGGTGAGCTGGATACCCACAATCGGGGTGAGCTATTTCGTCGGCATCGACGGGATCAGCGTGCTGCTCGTTCTTCTCACCACGCTCACGATGATCATAGGGGTCGTATGCTCGTTCACCGCCATCGAGGAGCGCGAGAAAGAATACTACGTCTGCCTCCTTTTGCTGGCGACCGGCATGCTGGGCACCTTCATCGCGCTCGATATCTTCCTCTTCTACGTGTTCTTCGAGATTACCCTGGTGCCGATGTATTTCCTCATCGGCGTGTGGGGCGGGCCGAGGAAGCTCTACGCGGCGATCAAGTTCTTCCTCTATACGCTGTTCGGCAGCGTGTTGATGCTGCTGGGAATTCTGGCGTTCTACTTCGCCAACTTGAAAATGGGCACCGGGACCCTCACGTTCGACCTGGTCGAGTTGTACGGCGTGGGGCCGAAGATACCGCTTTCGCTCCAGATATGGATATTCCTGGCGTTCTTCATCGGATTCGCCATCAAGGTCCCCATGTTCCCCTTCCACACCTGGCTGCCGGACGCGCACGTGGAAGCGCCCACTGCGGGCAGCGTGATTCTGGCGGGCATCCTCCTGAAAATGGGAACCTACGGTTTCGTGCGCTTCGCCCTGCCGCTGCTCCCCCAGGCGAGCCATGTTTTCGTGCCCTTCATGATGCTTCTCTCCATCATCGGCATCATCTACGGGGCGCTGGTGGCCATGGCGCAGACCGATATCAAGAAACTGGTGGCCTATTCCTCCGTGAGCCACCTGGGATTCGTGATGCTGGGCGTGTTCGCCCTAAACGAGCAGGGCGTGCTTGGCGGGCAGCTACAGATGATCAACCACGGGATCAGCACGGGCGCCTTGTTCCTTCTGGTGGGCGTCGTTTACGAGAGGCGTCATACGCGCCTCATCTCCGATTATGGCGGCCTCTCGAAGGTCGTGCCGGTCTTTACGGTGATCTTCGCCATCACGATGCTGAGCAGCATCGGTCTGCCGGGGCTCAACGGGTTCGTGGGCGAGTTCTTGATCCTCATCGGCGCGTTCAAGAAGAGCTACGTGTACGCGGCGTTCGCCGTCATCGGCATCGTCCTGGGGGCGGCCTACATGCTCTGGCTCTTCCAGCGGGTATTCTTCGGTACGCTGGATAATCCGGAGAATGAGAAACTCACCGACTGCAACGCGCGCGAGGTCCTCTACCTTCTGCCGCTGGTCATCCTGATGTTCTGGATCGGTCTGTATCCCAAACCGTTCCTCGGAAGGATGGAGGCGAGCGTGAAGAAGGTCGTGAAGATGGTGAACGCGGCGGAGGTCCCGCAAAAGGCCGCGCTCGGTAAACTGACGAAGCTCGAGAAAAAATGAACGAGATTTCGCTTGATTTGATGGAGTCTTTCCGATGCAAGTGGTGATTCCCGACATCGCCTTGTCCCTGGCCCTTCCCGAGATAGGGCTGGCCATACTCGTATGCGCCGTTCTGATCCTCGACCTGTTCGTGTCGCTCGAGAACAAGTCGCGCGTGGGCGTCGTGGCGTTCGTGGGGGTCGTGATTCTCGCGCTCGTCGCCTTCGGGCAATGGGGCGAGGGCGCGAGAACGACGTTCAGCGGCTTCTACGTGGTCGACAACCTGAGCGTGTTCGTGAAGGTGAGCGTGCTGCTCTGTACGGCCATCTCCATCCTGCTGCTGCTTCAGTACGCCAAGGTGGAGAAGATCAACTTCGGCGAATTGTACGCCATGCTGCTCTTCTCGGTGTTCGGCATGCTGGTGATGGCGTCGGGCAACGATCTGATTTCGATCTATCTGGGACTCGAGACCATGAGCATCAGCATCTACGTGCTCGTGGCGTTCATGCGGCACGACCCCTTGAGCCGGGAGGCGGGCCTCAAGTATTTCCTCATGGGCGCTTTCGCCTCGGGCGTCCTCCTCTACGGCATGGCACTGACGTACGGGTTCACCGGAACGACCTCGATTCGCGGAATCGCGGCGGCGTTCGCAGGATCAGGCGGCCCCGCCATCGCGCAGAACCCGATGATGATTTTCGGCCTCATTCTCCTGGTCGCGGGCTTCGGCTTCAAGCTGGCGCTGTCGCCGTTCCACATGTGGCTGCCCGACGCCTACACGGGCGCGCCGACGCCGATTACGGGCTTCATGTCCGTGGCCGTCAAGTTCGCGACAGTCGCCGCCCTGATGCGGATTTTCTTCGTGGCGTTACCGGCCATGGCCGACAGGTGGAACACCCTGTTGTGGGCGCTCACGGCGTTCACGCTGGTGTGGGGGAACGTGGCGGCCATCGCCCAGACGAGCCTGAAGCGCATGCTGGCGTATTCGAGCATCGGGCACGCGGGCTACGTGCTGATGGGCGTGGTGGCCACCATGAGCGTGGTGGACGGCAAGGTGACGTTCACCGACATCGGCATCAGCGCGGTGGCGTTCTACCTGCTCGCCTATCTGTTCACGAACCTCGGCGCCTTCGGGATGCTGATTCTCGTGTGCCGCGACGGCTACCGGGGGGACAACATCGAGGACTGGAAGGGAATCGGGCAGGCGCACCCCTGGGCGGGGATGGCCTTCGTGGTGTTCCTGCTCTCGCTCGGCGGTATCCCGCCGACGGCCGGCTTCGTCGGCAAGCTCTACCTCTTCGCCGCGGCGGTGCAGAACGAGTACTACTGGCTGGCCGTCATCGGGCTCGTGATGAGCGCGGTATCGATGTACTACTACGGGCGCATCATCATGGTGATGTACATGGAGAACCGGGGCGAGGGCCAGGAGGTGATGAGCCTGTCGAGCGCGCCCTCTCTTTTCTTCGCGCTGGTGGTGCTGGTGGTGGCGACGCTGCTGCTCGGCATCTTCCCGGGCAGCTTCCTCGACGCGGCGAAGGGCACCGTCGCCGGGTTCATCTAGAAACCACACGCAAAACCTGAAGCAGCACGACCGCCTCTCGCTCCTGAGGGGAAGTGAATGCGCGCTGTTTGGGATATTAAACGGCTGGTCTGCTTCTCTCCGCTCATCCCGACCCTGACCGGCGTAAGCCCGAACTTTTCCGACGGACTGGCGGTCCGTATATTTCCTGCGCCTTCCGGCGAGTCCCAGTCGAAACATTGCATAATCCTTCTCCAAAGTCCGACACGGAAGGACTTGCTTACAGTCGCGCCCCGCTGCCCCGCGGGACCGGGATGAGTACCCAGAAAACCGCTTCCGGATTTTGCTCGTAGACACTTGCATACTCATCTGATACATTAAAGACAATCATTTCCATCAAATCATTCCTGCCATCATATAGAAATACGAAGGTTTCATACGCGCTAGTCAATCTCTTTTCAAAGGAGGTTCAAGATGCGCTACACAATCTCTATCCAGCGTCAGATTCAAATTTCTGCAACAGTTCTAGTGTTCACTCTGGCAGTCTTGGTTTTCACGCCCTTCGGCGGTCGCGCCGAGGCTGCGAAAGTATTGCGGCTGGGCGTGCTCGGCCCTCTTACCGGCGATCTTGCGTTCGGTGGTCAATTCCAGCTAAAGGGGGCTCAACTGAAGGCCGAAGAACTGAACAAGATGCAGGACAAGGTCAAGATCGAGATCATCGCCGAGGATGACGAATCCAAATGCGACGTCTCAGTCTCGGCTGCACGCAAGCTGATCGCGCGCGACAAGATTCATGCGCTTCTCGGCGCATGGCAAAGCACCTGTACGCTCGCCATCGTTCCGATCACCGCAGCGGCGAAAATTCCGCAATACACAACGAGTGTTGCAGGGCCAATCACCCAGCAGGGTTCCAAGTGGATCTTCCGGGTTGCCATTCCGACCAAGGGTCTGAATATCGCAACCGTCAATTACGCCGTTAAGAATCTTGGTCTGAAAAAGATCGCCATCCTCTCTTCCAATGAGGAGGTCGGTAAATCCTTTTCCGCCAGTACCGTCGCCGTATTGAAATCGCTTGGGCTCAAGCCCGCGGCGAAACAGGAATATGCGCGCGGCGACAAGGACTTCACGGGCCAACTCGGCCGCATCAAGGCCGCGGGCGCGGATGCGGTCATCATGGCGACGGGGTTCCAGGAGCAGGCCATCATTGCCCGCCAGGTGAAAGAACTCGGCATGAAGGTTCGGCTTCTCGGTGGCGATACCATTGGCGGGAATCCGAAGTTCGTGGAACTCGGCGGCAAGCACGTAGAGGGTATGGTGTTCGCCACGACCTTCATCCCCGTAAGCGCCGACAAGCGTCTGGCGCCCTTCATGAAGGCATACATCGTGAAATTCAAAGAACGTCCCGACCCCTGGGCCGGCGAGTTCTATGATGCGGTGGGCATCGTTTTCGAGGCTGTCAAGGCCAACGGCTACGTTCCCGACAGCAAACAGATAGGCGCGTTCACGCGCAATCTCACCAGCGCGAAGAACAGCTACAGCGGCATCCTGGGCAACGTCTATTTTTCTAAAAACGGAGACGGTGACTGGGCTCCGATCATCGGGGAAATTGTGGATAGCAGCAATGCCGATGGAGAGTTTTGGCGTTCTCTCGGTCGATAGCGTCTATTTCCAGCTCACGGCAGTCCCGTTGCAGGCAACCGGACTGCCGTGAGTGGTTTTCGGGCCGGCGACTCGAGGGTTGATGGCCCCATCGCTTGAAGAGCGGCGCGGAGGTAGTCAGTCACGGGTGATGCATTGCGTTCCAAATGGCCTGGGTTGCAGCGCCGAGCAACCTGTTCCCCAAAAATCTCCGCCTTGACAGATGGCCTGCAATGAAAACCCGCCGCGGCGGAAACCCCATCCCGGCGGTTGTAAAATTCGGATATGGTTACTAAGGAACTGAAGGTTGCCCGGGCGATGCGGGGTCAATACGAACGACGCGGAACGGTGAAATGGGGATAGATTTACATATCGTCACGCAGCAGGTTGTCGGCGGGCTGGCGGTCGGCTGCGTTTATGCCCTGATCGCTCTTGGCTTCACGATGATGTTGCGGGCCACCGAGCTCGTCAACTTCGCACAGGGCGAACTCGTGATGTCAGGCGCCTTCATCGGATATACCCTCCTGGTGGTAACACCGCTGCCTTATCTGGCCGTATTCATCGTAGCGAGCATCCTGACGGGCATTCTGGGCATGCTGATCGAGCGCGTAGCCCTGCGCCCGATTCGAATGCGGCAATCGCCGCTATTGAATTTGATAATCGCAACAATCGGGATTGGGATATGCCTTCGGCTGGTCTCGCAGCTGATATGGGGGGCCGCGCCGCTGCGTTACCCGGTATCCGTCGGCCAGGTAGGCCATCTTGTCGTGGCCGGGCTGCCGATGAGCATTCAGCATATCTGGATTATCGCCCTTGCCATCCTTTCAATGCTCGGTCTGCATTACTTCTTTGAGCGAACGCTTCCCGGCATCGCGTGGCGGGCGTCGGCGTATGACTCATACACGGCGGAAATTCTGGGTGTAAGTTTCGATCGCGTCGTCACGATGACTTTCGGCATCAGTTCCATGTTGGCAGGCGCCGCCGGCGTCCTCATCGCACCATTGTTTTTTGTCGCGCAGGACCTTTGGCTGCAGGGACCTCGATCATTCGCCGGTGCGGCGCTGGGGCAGTTTCACATACTCGGTACGATGATTGGCGGTCCCATTCTCGGCCTGCTGGAGACTTTCGCAGCGGGTTATATTTCATCCGCTTACAAGAACGGGATTGCTTTTGGGGTCACCATCATCGTGCTGATGCTCGTGGCGATTCCTCGTATGCCGCGTGGCGGGAGCCTGGTGTTCCGGTACGGACGACAATCCATAGCGGACTTGTTCGAGTTGAACGACAAGCAAGCCGCCCGTCTCAGGTACGCCATGAGCGCCGCGCTCGGTGTCCTCGCCTTTCTGTTGCCGTTGCTCCTCGATACATATGAGGTCTACCTCGTTACCCTCATCCTGATCTATGCCACGGGCGCCCTCGGATTGCAGCTCGTGATCGGATACGCTGGTGCGATTATCGTCGGTCATGCGGCGTTCCTGGGAATTGGCGCCTACACTTCGGCGATTTTGACCGTATACTTAGGCGTTCCGTTCCTCCCCGCAATGATTGCGGCTGCGATTGTCGCCGCAGCATTCGCCTTGCTGTTCGGACCGATTTTGAGGCTGCCGACTCATTTCTGCGCCATCGCAACCCTGGGTTTTGGCGAGATTATGCATCTCGTGTTCATCAACTGGAAGGCCGTAACAAACGGGATGTCGGGCATCAGCGGCATTCGAAAGCCGTCCATCGGCTCCTTTGTGTTCGGGGAAGGCGCACCTTTCTATTTTCTGACGATAGCCGTCCTGGTGGTCGTCTTCGTGGCGCTGCAGCGCCTGATAAAGTCACGCTATGGCCGTGGTTTGATCGCGGCCCGTGAGAATGAACTGGCTGCTATCTCCATGGGAGTGAATGTTGCCTGGTACCGGACGCTCTCCTTCTGTATCGCCGCCGGTTGCGCCGGGATTGCAGGTTCTCTGTATGCTCACTTCTTCTCCTATATCAGTCCGGATTCCTTCACTATACTGCAGTCGATCGCATTCCTTACGATGGTCGTGATTGGCGGTCTTGGCAGTTTCGCCGGAGCCGTTATCGGGGCGTTCTTCGTCCTTGGGGTTCCGGAAATGCTGCGTACGCTTGCGGAGTACCGAATCCTGATCTTCGGGCTGCTTCTGGTCGCGTTCATGATGTTCTTGCCGGGGGGACTGGCGGACCTGGTCCACCGGTTGCTGTCCGCATTCAGACGGAAGGAAGGAACTCCTGACGTCTCGGCCGCCAGCTCGGAGCAGAACGAAATCCTGGCCGCCAATCCGGTGAAAAACAATGTCAGTTCTTAAGATAGATGACCTGACCGTGAATTATGGGGCGCTTACGGCTCTATCGAACGTATCGCTCGAGATTGGCAATGGTGAAATACATGGACTGATTGGTCCGAACGGATCGGGAAAGACGACTCTTTGCAACGCGATCACGGGGTTTTTGCGCCAGAAGTCGGGTGAGGTCGTCTTTAACGGCCAGAAGATCAGTTCGACCAGGGCATACAACATGGCAAGCCTGGGAATTTCGCGCACCTTTCAGGACCTCCAGGTGTTTTCGGAAATGACGGGGCTCGAGAACGTCATGGTCGGCTATCACGGCAAGAGCCGAAGCGGTGTTATCGGCGGGATCTTTCGTCCGCCTCGGGTCGTACGGGAAGATTCGGAGATCAGGGACAGGGCGTATGAGGCGCTTGAATCCGTGCGTCTCGCTCATCTCGCCAACCGGCCGGCAAACCGGATGTCGTTTGGCCAACAACGCATGCTGGAACTCGCGCGCGCGCTGGTTTCCGATCCGCTGCTTATCCTGCTGGACGAACCCGCCGCGGGTTTAAGTCCGGTGATGTACGAGCGGCTCACCGAAATTCTGGGTAACCTGCGATCTCACGGGAAGACGAGTATATTGCTGATTGAGCACGTCATCCGCCTGGTGATGAGTATTTCCGACCGTATCACTGTTCTCGATCACGGCGAGAAGATCGCCGAGGGGACACCCGAGGTGGTTCGCAAGGATCCGAATGTAATCGAGGCCTATCTGGGCAAGGCGATGAAGTATGTTGACGCTTGAGAATATCTGGGCCTCGTATGGCCCCGTACAGGTTCTGAGCGGGGTATCGCTCGAAGTTCCCGCCGGCAAGGTCATTACCCTGCTTGGCGGCAATGGCTCGGGAAAATCGACAACGCTGAAAACGATCGTCGGCGCCGTTAAGGCGAGCGCCGGAAGCATTCGATTCGAGGACAAGGAAATCTGTGGCATGGAACCTCGTGAAATCGTTCCAATGGGCATTTCTCTTGTGCCGCAGGGCCGCCGCATCTTCGCGCCTCTGACAGTTATGGAGAACCTGAGGCTTGGCGCTTACGCGCGGCGTCGCCAAGAGAAATCGAAGGACGACTTCGAGGCTATCTACGAATGGTTTCCGGAGGTTCGCCAATGGCTGAGGCGCAAGGGTAATGCGCTCAGTGTCGGGCAACAGCAGCTCGTCGCATTCGGACGCGGTCTGATCTCGCGGCCGAAGCTTCTGCTGCTCGATGAACCTTCCTCAGGGCTTGCGCCGATCCTCGTCGAGCGCCTGGGCGAAATCATCATGAAACTGAAGGAGAGCGGGATGACGATTCTTCTGGTCGAGCAAAATGTCCATCTGGCGCTCTCGGTCGCCGACTACGGGTACATATTGCGCGACGGCAAGATCTCCATGGCCGGGCCCACCGCCAATCTTGTCGGGGACGGCGACCTGATACGCCACTACCTCGGGGGGTAACATTTTGAAGTCGTGTGTTGCGACCAATGCGAGACGACGAAGACGCCAACCAAAAGCGATATGCGTGTGAACTGTGACAAGCGGTCATCACGAGTCTCAAGATAGGAGAATCCGAGTATGCCCAGGACAATACAAGATCCGAGACTGCCTCCGCCATCTGGACCTTACTGTTACGCGTTCCGGGCAGGGGGTTACATCTTTCTTGGCGGGATGCCGGGTATCACGACGGAAGCGTTGATTGTTGATGGCGTCCCGAATGGCCGAATGGCCGGAGAAACGCCCGGTCGGGCCGACATGGAAGCCCAGACGCGCCAGGCCATCGAGTCTCTGAAACTCTCCGTTGAGATTGCCGGTGGCAAGTGGCGTGATGTTCTTCGTCTGAATCATTTCCTCGAGGGCTGGAAAGAGATCGGGCCATTTGTCAAAGCGTACGAGAAGCACCGCGGCCCGGCCGAACCGGCTGACACGCTCGTCGGCTACGGTCTCTATATGCCGTCGATGATCATGGAAATCGAGGGGATTGCCGGCGCCGTAGAAACCACACCACTCCTGCCGGCGGTGAAGCAGGCGCATGAGTATGCGCCTTCCTGCGCCGGGAGGAGGATGGGCGACCTGTTGTGCCTGAGCGCGCGGCTGCCGATCGACGCCGAAGGTCAAGTCGTCTCGCCGGGGAATTCAAAGGCGCAGGCCGAAGCTATTCTCGAGGGAATTGGAGACATATTGGCCGAAAACGGCGGATCCCACGGGGACATCATTCGTCTGCGGGTGTTCGTCCGTGACATGAGAGACGTGGAGGATGTAGATGCGGCCATCGCCGACGCATTTGGGGAGCCGATACCAATCACGACGACCGTGACGGCGCCTTTGCCGATTCTCGAAGCCGACGTAATGATAGAGCCGACCGCATACCTTGGGGAGAAGGAATATCGGACGGGGCCCGGAAACGCCCGAGGCGTCCTGGCCGGTGAGATGATGATTTCCAACGGAATCCTCAGCGTGGATGACGAAGGCGGCGTGCGCGATCCAGGGGACATCCAGAAGCAGACGCGAAACGTCCTTGCCAATGTGGAACATCTTCTGAAAGAGTTCGACATGGAGGTGTTGGACGTCGCGCAATCGCAGGTGACGCTGACCGATTTCCGTGACTATGATGCCTACAACGCCCTTTACAGGAACTTCTTCGCTTTCCCGTTTCCCGCCAGGAATTCCGTCGAAGCCGGATTGGGGAAAATTTCGCATTACGGCTTGAAGTACCAGATCGAGGTTACGGCGATCCGCAATGCCTCGACGGAGGGGCTGGTCGTGACGGCCGAAGACAGCTACTACTTCAAGCGCATCGAATTGGAAGGCAAAGCGTAAACCGCCGGTCCAACTCTACTTCGCAAGGGACTTATCCTTGGGTGAACCTAGCGGGTGCAAATTTGATTTCCGGCGAAAATCTAAGGAATAAAATTGTGAGAGCGCCCTGCGCGTGTTTTCAAGCAGTGAGGGGTTTCTTGCGGGGGTGGAATCTTTGTAGTTTGCTGAAAGTATTGTAGGTATTTGTTTTTGAGGAGTTTTGTTGGGATTTGCTTATCTGCAATACGTAATCAAATAGAATGCGGATGAATTATAACTCCCGCGTATCTTAGAGAGTCCGTGTCAGTAAGCGTTCTCTGGTGGGGTGATGGGGGGCAAGAAAGCACCAGCCCAAGCCGGCTACACCGCGCAATTCCTACAAATGCCTCCGGCATCGACTAGGTTATCACCCCACGACTGAACCGTTACCCGTGTCACGAACATATGAATGACGCCCCCGAAGAAAAACCACTAATCAAGAAACATGGTCAGGCTTTCCTCCCCTGCAATCCACAAGCATAGCCGGGTTAGTAGACACAAAAGGCCATCTCGAGCCTGAATCAAAAAGAAATGATGGCTGTACCGCCACCCCATGCCTCCATGACGAAGTTCCAGGAATACCGGAAATTCGGCTGTAGGTGCATAATTTAGGTGCTGGACCTCCCCGGTCGAGCAATGGTGTCTGCCAGCAGTTGGAGAATACGAAATATTGAAATAATGTCTACTTTAATATACATTATAATAGATAATGCATTGAGGAGTTGACATATGCGCAGAAAATTTGAAAACACATTGCCGATTCCAGTTCGCCGCGCTCTCAGGAAACTCGGTACGGAGATTCGCGATGCGCGACGGCGGCGACGCATTCCGACGACGGTCATGGCGGAACGCGCGCTCATCAGCCGGATGACCTTGAACAAAATCGAAAAGGGCGAGCCGGGCGTGTCGCTCGGTTTTTACGCCACTGTCCTTTTCGTGCTCGGGATGAATGAGCGGCTCGCCGACCTCGCAGACCCGAGGTACGACCCCGTCGGGTTGAGCCTTCAGGATGCACTGCTACCCAAGCGCATCCGATCGCCTCGTTCCGGCAAGCCCGGGGACGGCGTGTAATGGAGCGGGAGGTTCTAGTCCATATCGACCTACATGGCTCGCCCCTCTTCGTAGGACGACTATGGACCCGCATACGCCGAGGACGCGAAAGCGCCTCCTTCGAGTATGACACCGGCTGGCTGGACCATCCCGAACGTTTCGCCCTCGAGCCGGCCCTGACGCTAGCTCCCGGCCCTTTCCACATGCCGCCGGAGAAGGCGCTCTTCGGCGCTATCGGAGATTCGGCGCCCGATCGGTGGGGTCGCATGCTCATGCGACGCGTAGAGCGCCGACGCGTCGAAAAAGAGGGGCAGACGCCCCGCACCCTGTTCGAAGTGGACTTCCTGCTGCGCGTGGACGATGAGGCGCGCCAAGGCGCATTGCGCTTCGCCGAAGAACCCGGCGGGCCGTTCCTCGCCCCAGTCTCAGAAATGCGCATACCACCTCTCGTCCAGCTTCCCCAACTTCTCTCCGCGACCGAAAGGGTGACGGACGAAGAAGACGATGATGATGACCTGAGATTGTTACTCGCGCCGGGTTCGTCCCTTGGCGGGGCGAGGCCAAAAGCATCCGTTCGCGATCATGATGGACACTTGGCTCTCGCCAAGTTTCCCCACAGACAGGACGATATCGATGTCGTCCTTTGGGAGGCCGTCGCCTTAGCACTAGCTGCCAAGGCCGGTATCCCTATCCCTGAATGGCGGGTTGAGGAAGTCGACGGCAAGGCGGTGCTCCTCATCCGTCGATTCGACCGCGAGGTGGGACGGCGTACTCCGTTCCTCTCGGCCATGAGCATGTTGGGGGCTAACGACCGAGAGACGCGCTCCTACCTGGAGATCGCCGATGCGCTCCGGCGGTACGGAGCAGCGGCGAAAGAGGATCTCGCGCAGCTTTGGCGACGCATCGTGTTCAATGTGCTTGTTTCAAACACGGACGACCATTTGCGGAACCATGGTTTCCTGTACGAGGGTCACGGAGGCTGGCGTCTTTCACCTGCTTATGACCTGAATCCCGTTCCCATTGATATAAGTCCGCGTGTGCTCTCTTCGGCCATTGACCTCGACGACCCTACGGCCTCCATCGAACTGGCCCTGAGCACGGCCGGGTATTACGGTCTGCAGGCGGCGGAGGCGTCGTCTATTGCAGGGCAAGTGGCGCGCGCCATATCCGGTTGGCGCGCGGAGGCGGCCGGCCTGGGGGTTCATACCCGCGAGATAGATCGCATGTCGTCGGCTTTTGAACACGCGGATCTGGGAAAAGCCCTCAAGTTCACATAATCTCCAAATCTGTTGCCCGTCATATGACTCTATTCAAGAACACTGTCTACCATTTCAGCCGATCCTAGGAGACGGACGCAGCTTCTTGACATACGCCGAGTGGTATTGCTGAGTGGAACAATACGCAGCCAAATCACGTCGACACTTCGAGGTAGAAGATTTAGATACCCCAGCTTCCATATCCTATGACCCGTTCGTCATCCAGATATGGAACCTAGAGCATCTGAGGTAAGAGGGGTTTCGTTGATTTTGCTTGATGATTCTCAACCGTTGCCTAAACTTTGCAAACTTGTCATCTTTCTCAAAACCCCGCTTTTGCGTTGATAGACAGGCTGGATTTACAAAGGCTCATCCCCTTCAGGTATTGGAGGTGTTTTACTCTGTTTCAAGAAAATTGTGTAAACGGCTGAAAAAGCTCATTGCATCTGCCTCAGACGCTCCTGGAACTCCCGTCTCTTGTCCGCCAACCGATAACTTGCTGCTACGAGGTTTGTCCAGGATGGTCATCACGATTAGGCCAGCGTCAAGAGCCGGTTGCACGTATTCTTTGGCCAGATTCGTCCGATCCTTGAGTCTGAGACTCTGAAGGATTTCCGCTCATGTCCGTTCGCCGTCCAGGGAACGGATGAGATTTCTGACTTGCAGGGTACTTGTCGGGTACTTGTGAGGCCGCATGTTCGATCTGCCGCGCGAATGTGGTAGTCACCCAGTTCTCGGAGATGTCGATTCTCGGCCGCTTCTCCAGCATTTCCTCGCGCTCCAGCGCGCCGATGTAGTTGAGCCACGGACAACCTGGGATGACGAAGGACGAAAAGATTCAGGGCCGTGCCGCCCTTCAGGACCCATCTTTCCTTGGGCAACGGTGTGAGTTCAGGGCGTTCAGGAGATGCATCAGGCAGAAAACCTTCTCGACCACCTCCGCGTTGAATCCGTTGGCTCGGGCCACGGGCAGGATTTCCGAGGCGGAATATCTCACGATACCTCTTCCCAGGACCGATTCAGGATTTCGTCCGGAACCATCAGGTTCCAGCCTTTCACCAGCCGGCAACCCCTGGGCCTGCCTCGCGTCAAATGGTGGGGCTGCTTCGGACGCAGCTTGCGCAGGGAATCGAGGTGGGTCTCCTCCACCATCAAGGGCCCCCTGTACTGTTCCAGGAAAAACCCGACCTTCGCGGCGGTGGTCGCGTTCTCCAGCAGGCGGGCGTACTCGATAACCTGTTCCAGATCGAAGAACTCCACCGATTCCAGGGACCGCCATATCTCCTCCCAGGTTCCGGTCAGGTCCGGGCGCTCCAGCGCATCGACCATGGTTCTTTCGTGGCCGGTCACCCGGAGTTTCACGCCGGAGCGCTCATGGCGGGCGACGCCGAACATCTACTCTCCTTTCGCCAGCAGCGGCGGCGGCACAGGTGCGCGCCGGAACTCGTGGGATTGAAAGGTAAGCGGAAGCGACTTGGTCGCCGAGACGTAGACCAGCCTCCAGTGGACCGAGTATGCCCTCCCGTGGAACTCCAGAGCCGTGTGGTAGCCCAGCACCGCGTCTTCGGTCATCCTGGCCGCCACTAGGAATGGATCGACCGGCACCGTTTCCGGATCCACGCTCGGACAGGAAGCGATCCAGTTCGCCCACCGTGAACACAGCATGTCGAGCCAGAAAATCATGGAGTCTCACGGGATTGGTTTTTTGATTCACAGTCGACATAGTGGCAATAAATCCAGCCGTTTATGATATTTATCAATACGCATTTGATAAACGGTCGAAATAAGATGGGTTTTATAGCCACTTGCTCGCCGATTCGTCAAGGCAACGAACCGCCTGATCTTCGCGGTGTCTTGTCACTTGTCCTGTTCATACGTGGGTTCCAGGGCCTTCCATCGGACTCCCGGCGATCATGGCATCCACCTGCTTACGAGCCACCGCCCGGTGACGACCATCCTGCAACGCCGAAAGAAGCGAAATCGTTTCCCAAGGTCCGGCTACCCCTTATACTGTCGTTCCCTCTCAATGCGGGCCGTGACCTCGAAGAACGGGGCCGGTATTATAATCGGGTCTGTGCTTCAAGCATCGTTTCGGTTAATCCGCGTATATAGCGGACTTATAAGAATGAATCTCCTAATATGAAAATACTATGTTGAAATATCCGCGTTTTTTCGGATAATAAGACATGATTCGTGAGAGACGCTTGACATTATCGTCCTATGCCTCCGGCTTGCTGTCAGGGGGACGCGTGGTCTTCACGGCAGACGAGGCGGAGCAAGCGCTGGGAATCGGACGAGGCGCGTTTCTGGACGCCGCCGAAAGGCTTCAGCGACGTGAGCATCTCGTCAGGCTGCGACGCGGTCTCTATGTCGTGGTTCCCCCTCAGTACGCATCCTGGGGCGCTCCGCCTCCGAGCTGGTATATCGATGACCTGATGCGGCACGAAAGGCGGCCGTATTATGTCGGTCTTCTCAAGGCGGCCGAACTGCATGGCGCCACACATCAGGCCGTCATGAAGTTTCATGTCGTCACGGACAAACGGCTGCCCGGAATCCACGCCGGGAGAATCCTGATTGCTTTTCATTACCGAAAGGACGTGAACGCCGTGTCGGATGGCGTGGAAAACCGCAAGACCGATACAGGCACGATGAAAGTGTGGTCCGTCGAACTCACGGCGCTGGATCTCGTACGCTATTCACATGCCGCCGGAGGCATCAACAACCTCGCCACCGTCCTTGCCGATCTCGGCCCGAAACTCAGATCGTGGGAACTGGCGCGGCTTTCATACGCGATGGAGCGATCGGTCGTCCAACGTCTCGGTCATCTGATGGACCGTCTCGGGCACGGGGAGTGTACCGGTACTGGAAGGACCGACGGGTCTGCCGATCGGTATCCAGCTTCTGGCGCCGCTCGGTGAGGACGCCCGCGCGCTGACCCACGCCAATTGGGTCCACCAGCAACTTGGTGACTGGACGTAACTAGGAATGTCATGCCCACGAAACAGCGTCCCAAAGGTGCCATAAGATGAAACATATTGATTTGCATTATATGAGTATTGCAGAGGCGGGCACTCTTATCCGTGACAAGGAGCTGTCACCTGTCGAGTACGTAAAGGCGTTGATAGAACGGGCGGAAGCAGTCAATCCACTCCTTGACGCATATGTACTTGCCACGCCGGAAGTAGCCCTTCGTCAGGCGGAAGAAGCAGAAGCGGAAATAACTGCCGGCAATTGGCGTGGGCCGATGCACGGCATCCCTTTCGCGCTCAAGGATATCTACGACACCGCCGGAATCCGCACGACGGCGCACTCGAAGCAGCTTATCAACAATGTCCCCAAGCATGATGCCGTGACGGTTCGAAATCTCCTCAATTCGGGCGCCGTGCTGATGGGCAAATTGGCATCCTATGAATTCGCCCATGGCGGCCCGACCTTTGATCTAATATTCCCCCCCGCGCGCAACCCGTGGAACCTAGAATCCATTACCGGAGGATCCTCCAGCGGCTCCGCCGCCGCTGTCGCGGCTGGCCTTGTTCCCGCCGCTCTTGGCTCGGATACCGGTGGTTCCATTCGAAATCCGGCCGGCCTGTGTGGACTCGTCGGGCTAAAGCCCACCTTCGGCCTTGTCAGTAAACTCGGCGTGATAGCGAACTCTTTCACATTCGATCACGCCGGTCCGATGACGTGGACAGTAGAGGATTGCGCCATCGTTTTGCAAGCGATTGCCGGGTACGAGCAAAGCGATCCGAGCAGCGTTGACGTGCCGTTGCCCGATTACCGGTCCGCACTGCGCACAAATCTGAAAGGGCTTCGGATAGGACATGTCGGGCATTTCTATGAGGAAGACACAAAAGCCAGTCCCGAGCAGAAAGACGCAATGGCGGATGCGCTCGAAGTTCTGCAAAATCTAGGGGCGATCGTGGAGGAAGTTAAGCTGCGCCCGCTTGAGGCATACTACGACGTAAAGATCGTCATCGCCGAATCGGAACTGCTTAGCGTTCACCATTTCGACTTCGTCAACCGCCCTTATGATTTCAGCAGCGACATTCGACGACGGATTCTACCCGCCTGTGTTTTCACGGCGCTTGATTACATCAGCGCCATGCGTACGCGGCGACAACTGGTGGATGAAGCGAAGCCGGTATTCGAAAAATATGATGCGCTGATCACCCTTGGGGACGGCCCCGCCACAAAGATTGCCGATTACCGCCCGGCATCTGCATGGGAATCACCAAAAATCACCACGGCCTTCAACGTCATTGGCGGCGGTGCGATCTCGATCTGCAATGGTTTCACGGGGACTGGGCTGCCGTTGTCGATGCAGATCGCTAGTCGGCCCTTCGAGGACGCGACAGCGCTCGCCATAGCCCATGCGTACGAGAAAGCGACGCAGTGGTGCAACCGGCGCCCAACGCTAGAGGCTGACATGGCGAAGCCGGAAATCGTGCCTAAATACGAGGCGCCGGAGACGGTCGATCTCGATGCGAAAACCCGAGCAATTGCAGAAATAGTAGCCAAACGGAATGGCTTGGAACTCGACCACACCTTGTTCACTGAAATGTGCGAGGGAGTGCCCTATGCGCTCGCGATGTCCTGGCGGCTCGAAACGAGCTTCCGCCGCGACGAAGAGCCTGCCAACGTATTCATGATGCCCAATTAACATAATCGTGCTACACCCCGAGTCATTGGGCATCCGAATAATTGTTTGACGTTTTGTGGCGGATAGATTCAGGTCTGATCATGATCCGCGCGAACTTTCTGTCCTCTGAAGAACGAACTGAGCTTGAAGGCTGTATGCGTCGGCACCGCGAAGAGCATGGGATTGCGCGTCGGGCGAATGCAGTCCAACTGTTGGACAAGGGCAAATCCTGTGCTGCGATTGCGTAGTTTCTGTATCTGGACGACGATACGATCCGCAACTAGAGCTATCAACAGGACGGCTGGGATACTCTTGCTCTGGTGGATGGCTGGCAAGGCGGGCAGTCGCGCATGACGCCGGCTCAGGAAGCTACACTTTGCTCGTGGCTGGAGGGCTGTTTTTGCCGCGCGGCGGGTGATATCCGAGCGTATATCAAGGCGGAATTTGGCTTACACTATTCCCACTCTGGCTGCCTGAAGCTGTTGCGTCGACTGGGGTTTGAATATCCCAAGCCAAAGGCGCTGCCACATGTGGCGGATGAAGCGAAGTAGGCGGAATTCATCGCGTTTTACGAAAACCTGCTGAATGATCTGCCCGCCGATGAGGCGATTTATTTCGCCGATGCCGTGCATCCGAAATATCAGATGAAGCCCGCCTTCGGCTGGGTGCGTAAGGGCTCAAACCCTGCCGTCAAAACCACCTCAGGCCGGGGGCGGGTCAATATCCATGGTGCGTTGCGCCTAGAAAATTTTGACGCGCCTTTCGTGGAGCCTGTCAGCGTGGACGGCAACAGCGCGGTGCAGCTTTTGGCGAAAATTGAAGCCCGCAACCCAACCAAATCAACTCTTCACGTCATTTGGGACAACGCGCCTATCATCGGTGCGATACCGTCAAAAAATGGCTCGCACGCCCGGATTGCCGCATACATTTGCCCCAGTTGCCCACCTACTGCCCACACCTGAGCCCCATTGAGCGCCTCTGGGGCGTCATGCACGCTCAAGTCACCCACAACCGCTTATACCCCACCCAAAACGAGTTTGCCGAGGCCATCTTGCGCTTTTTCTGCCAAACCATCCCAAAACAATGGCGCGAGTTCCGAGATCAGGTCTCGGACAACTTTCAAATCGTATCACACTAGAACTTGCGGGTTTTGGAGTGAGATGTATATAGTGAGACGTGTATAATAAGGATCAGTGTCCATTAGAAAATAGGGGGAAAAAATGTACCGTAAATTGTTGATTTCTTGTATAAGCGCGTTCTTGTTCAGCTTAGGGTTGTGGTTTGCCGCAGCTCAATTTGGCGTGTCGAGTTCGGCTTACGCTCAGGAGTGGCCTTCTCGTCCCCTTACAATGGTCGTGCCCGCACGCGCGGGCGGCGGTAACGACCGGGCTGCCCGGCTCATGTCGCGGTTCTTGAGTAAAGAACTGGGCCAGCCTATCAAAGTTATAAACAAGCCGGGAGGGGGCAATCTGCTAGGACATCTTCATTTCCTCAAACAGAAGGACGACGGCTATACGCTCCTTCGCACCACGACGATGCCTTTCTTGGCCCTCAATACGATCCTGCAAGGTGCCAAATTTAAGGTTTCTGATTTCGACCCCATCAATCTGCCGGAGCAAGGTTTCTCGTTAATAGCCACGTCGAAGGGCTCACCCTACAAGACCATTTACGACGTGATTGACGCAATCCGCGCCAATCCCGGTAAAGTCAGTGTTGGCCTTGAGCCAACCGATGCGGCGATGTTCAACTTCCAGACACTGCTGACGGGGCTTGGACTCTCAATCGATAACGTCAGGGTAGTAACCTATGATAGTGGAGGTCCGTTGCGCACCGGCATCATAGGTGGACAATTTGATATTGGAGTAACAGGGACCCAGGGAAGCGAACATTTGATTAGCGAGTGGCGACCGTTGCTCGTCTTTGCCCCCAAAAAGATCGAGCCATGGAATGGATGGGGCGTTCCTATGATTGGGGATGTTGCGAAGAAAATTGGTTTTAAATTTGACCGCGTTCTGGGTGGCTCGCTACAGGGATATCTCGTCCACGCGACTTTGAAGAATAAGCATCCCGACCGGTATAAAAAGTTGGTCGAGATATTCAAGAAAATCTCCACCGATCCAAAAGCGATCGAAGCACACAAGGGAGCAAAATTAGCGATTAGTTGGGTGGGACCAGCTAAATCGAAAAAAATAATGATGGGTCAATACGAGATACTTCTCGATCCCAAAGTACACAACGTATTTAGACCGAAATAACGAATCGACCGGGGGCGGCTTCGGCCGCCCCGGTTGCATTTTTTCCGAAAAGTGACGCTATGGTTCTGTTCAGATATCGGGTAAGCGCCGAATGGGGTCACATTGCATTTGTCACCGCTATCGCGATTACTTGCTTGATTTATATTTTCGATACGCTGTCCGTATCTCATCACATTAATAATATCATACTGGTTGTTCCCTTCGCCGGCCTTACCATGCTGCTCTGTGTCTGGGTAGTAATAAGCGGGATTCGCATCCGCAGAGTCGTTCCGGACGTCACAAATGGCCAGGATCAAACCATAGGCACGGAGGATAAACAGGCACTTGCCAAGCCCATCGCATTGATGGCGCTTACAGGTGTCTACGTCGTTATCATTGAATTTGTGGGACTGGACATAGCTTCTTTTGCATTTCTTATAGTTGTTCTGATATTACTTGGGGAGAGGCGGCCTTTTTTCGTTTTGTGTTACGCACTAATTTTCACACTTATAGTAGTCGGTGGCACAGGCGCGCTTATTCCCTATCCCATTCCAATGACTCTTCTGTAATGCGCGGGTACTGACGTCGTGATTGATCTGGAGGCCGCAAATAGCGCTCTCTCAATGATGTTCAGTTCCTGGCAGATTTGGGCGGTCCTCGTGCCTGGTCTGCTCATAGGTTTGACGGCCGGAGCCTTGATCGGCGTGCAGAACCCCATGGCAATGGCGATTTGCTTGCCGCTGACCCTGTACATGGATTTTCTGCCGGCAGTCATGCTACTGACAGCCATCTTCACTGGTGCTGGTTTCGGTGGCGCGATCACCTCCGTTCTGATGGGAATTCCGGGAACCAGCTCGTGTGTGGCCACAACATTCGATGGCTATCCCATGGCGCAGCAGGGCAAGCACAATGAGGCTCTGGGGATCGCGCTGCTGAGTTCCTCATTCGGCGTGTTATTTGGTTATATGGTTTTATTTCTCTTGATCGTCCCTCTCAGCCGCTGGGTGTTGAAGCTCGGACCGGTCGAGATGCTGTTCGTTGCGCTCTGGGGCCTGTCTACGCTGGCTGCCCTCGGGGGAAAATTCATGAGTCGCGGTTTCATTGCCGCACTTTTCGGCGTTCTTTTGGGGACCGTTGGAATGAACACTAGCGGATATATACGCGGCACCGCGGGAATCAGTTTCCTGCTTGAAGGCATTCCTTTCGTACCGGCGATGATGGGTATGTTCGCGGCCAGCCAATTGTTCGAGTTGGTCGGAGTAAAATTCTTGGTACAGGACGAGTCGTTACGCCGAGCCGACTTTGGCAAGATCATGGGTACCGTTCGGTGGCTTAAAAAAATCCCATTCCTGCTGCTGCGGGGCTCCCTCGTTGGCACTTTCATCGGTGCTATCCCAGGCATCGGTTCATCGCTCGCAAATCTTGTCTCATATGCCGAGACCAAACGGATGGATCGCGATCCTGACAGCTTCGGCAAAGGTAACCCGAAGGGTGTGGCCGCCTCAGAAAGTGCTAACAGCAGCTCCGAAGGGGGATCAATGGTGATTACCCTTGCTCTTGGGATTCCCGGCGGCGCAGGCACGGCAATGCTGCTGGTAGCCTTTGGTATGCACAATGTTATCGGTGGACCTCAATTCATTAGCAACAACATGGACATCGTATATGTGATTATTTTCGGCAATTTCGCGCAGGCGGGCATTCTCTTGGTTGTCGGGCTTCTGTTTATTTCGGTAGCTGGAAATATTGTGAGGCTTCCACTATCGATCCTTATACCCTCGGTTTTAGTCCTGTCGGTCGTCGGCGCATATGCAGTTACAGGAGATATAGCGGGGCCGATTACCTTGTTCGCGTTTGCGGTATTTGGTTGGTTGATGAAGCGCTTTGACTATCCTATAGCAGCGACGGTGGTTGGCTTAGTGCTTGGTCGAATGGTCGAAAGTGAACTGATCCGATCGTATCAGCTGAGTGCTGGCGACATTCTGTTTCTGTTGGAACGCCCGGTGGCTTTAGTATTTGCGGTGCTGTTAATTCTTTCGTTGTGCCAGCCTCTGATATTCAAGGCATTTCGATTAAAGCGAGATTTCATAGCGGACGATTAGGGGCTGCAAAAAGCCAGCAGGGACCTAGGAAAGTGGGGATCTGTCGGAATGATTGACAATATCATTGTCTTTGACAAATTTGATGTAGCAAATCATTTCTGACAGATCTGAAATACACGTAACTTATTGAAGTTACCTTATGTTGAGTTACTGTCAAATCTGGTGTATGGCGTCCTGAATCCAGCGGCACTCCCGCCCGTTTCTTTTTCCTTCACCCCATCGGTGAACCTCACGTCGGCGATCACGTCCGCCAGATGACGGAAGCCGCGTAGCCGGCGCCATCGCTTCTGGGCGCTCATGGCGAGCTGATGCACGAGGGTCAGCGCCGTCTTCTCGCTCAGGCAGTTCCTGGTCTTCGCCGTTCGCAAGCGAATGGTGGCGAAGATCGACTCGATGGGGTTCGTCGCCCGAAGGCTCTGCCAGTGCCCCGCCTGGAAGTCGTAGAAGGCGAGCAACTCCTCCCGGTCTCCCGCCAGGCACTCAGCGGCTTTCGGTAAATAAATGATGAGGTTTTCTTCGGAAAAGATGCAGCCGCATCGCGCGGCGCAGGGGAATTCTGCCACGGTCCATGATTCCCACGGTGACGGAAAATGCTGGGAATTGCGGGGAGTTGCGGGGGCTTTTTCACGATTGCCATAATTTCCGGCTTCGGCAGAACTCATCCGGGTCCTGGATTGACATATTGTCAGACTGGGGCCTCCCGTTCCCGAATAATAGTCAAAGTGTGATGCCGCCCGCCGGAACCTGAGGGGCGTATATCCTGAGATTATCGTGCTGCGCAGGGAATGTATCTGACTGATAACATTATCGTTATGCGCTTTAATTATTATTAGCCGTAGAATATTCTTCTTTGGCACAATTTGTGCATATTATAAGGGTGTGTACCTTTTGCCCTCTATGGGCGCCTTGCAAAAGAGGAGCCTTTTCTCCCCGGTGGTCAGTTGAAGGGTCCCCCGATGCTGATTCACTGACATCTCGCCAAACGATTCGCCCGAGTTGGGCGGATTCCTTCCACCATGGGGCATGTCCCAAAAGGGCGTGCCCCAAGTCTTTATTTATCAATCAGTTGTTTGAGCAGGGCAGGCGCATCCCGGAGGCTGCGAAGCGTCAGATCACTGGGAATCGAGGAGCGTTCCGTCAGGTGGACCGACAACATTCCCGCCGCTTTGGCGGCCATCATGTCATATTTCCCGTCGCCGATGACGACGCATTTTTCAGGCGATACGCCGATCGCCTCGGCGCCTGCAAGCATGGGTCTCGGGTCCGGCTTCCAGTAGCCGATATCCCGTGTGATCAGGACTTCGAAAGAGATGTTTATTTTTTTCACCATTTTCAGAACGTGCCGCTCCGCATTGTTCGTAACGACGCCGAAGGGGATTTTTCTGGTTCGCAGGTACGCAATCAAAGCATGCGAGCCATCGTTGGCCTCCGCGATGTCGGCGGCTTTAAGCTCATGTTTTTCAAGGATATCCGATATTTCACGCGCTCGCTCGGGAGAGAGCGTAGGGAGATAATCCAGAATGGATACCTCCTCGTCGAGCAATTCCATCTCCTCTTTCATGGTGGGCCAGTCAAAGGCGGGTTTCGTGAGCGTGCCGTCAAAATCGAGCAGCACACCCTCCATGGCTCGTTTCATCCTCGCTCCCTTACAGCACTTTTGAAATTTCGTCGGAATCAAAACGCCTAAGCGGAGAAGTTTTCCCGTCGCGCCGAATCATCACTCCTGAATCAGGCGCGCATAACCTGCCGATTTGCACACCCATTGCACCCGTCGCCATGAGCGCTTCCCGAACGGTTTCTTCCCCTTCCGCCGGAACCGCCAGCAAGAGCGCTCCCGATGTAATGACACCTAAAGGGTCCAGATTCAATGCCTTGCAGATCTTCCCCCCTTCAAAGGAAATGGGTATGTTGTTCTCCTCAACAATGGCTCCCAGGCCGGCGGCCTCCGCCATTTCATGGATGCCGGTGGCCATCCCTCCTTCGGTCGGGTCGTGCATCGCGTGCACCTGGCCTGTACCGGCCGCCGCCAAAGCTTGCGCCACCACGCTGATGCCGGGAGATTCCAGGTTTTTTTTCGCATTTTCCAGTATTTCGACATCCATATGGTTTTTCAGAAAATCGTATTTCGCATCCGCCAGGATAGCCGTTCCCTCCACAGGTATGGGACGCGTAAGCAGAATTAAATCATCTACTTGCGCGTCTGCGCCGCGTACCAGATTCTCCTTCGATACTTCCCCCAGCATATGGCCCGAAAGAATCGGAAATTCCAGTCCCGAGGTAATCTCCGTATGTCCGCCGCATATGGTGATGTCCAAATCGGCGCATGCATCTTCCACCTCTTCCCAAATACGGCTTATCATCGCCTCGTCAGCGCGTCCTTCCGGCAGAAGCAGGGTCATCAGGAACCACAAAGGAGTAGCGCCCATGCAGGCGATGTCGTTCGCGTTTACGTGTACGGCATAGCGGCCGATGTGGTTTTCCACAAACGTGATGGGGTCTGATTTCGCGACGAGATAGCGCTCTCCCATGTCGATGACGGCTGCGTCTTCTCCAATCTTTGGGCCCACTACAAGACGCGGGTGCGAACTTGCGCTCTTGAGCAGATTATCCAGTACATCTGTCGGAAGTTTACCCACTGGAAATGGAGGCTGTTTTACCATCTTCCTGCCATAGGGAGGAGGCTTTTCACATCAAGAGCACAATGCGTTTTCGTGTTGACGCCCGGGTTGGGGCGTTTTAGAATCCCGTCTTTCCCGTAAAGGCATGGAAACTCTTGCCTTTTGGGGCAAATGAGTCGATAAGGAACAACCCTTGGTTGTCCGTTGATTGCTCCACATACTGCCACGGTAGCTCAGTCGGTAGAGCAGAGGACTGAAAATCCTCGTGTCGGCGGTTCAATTCCGTCCCGTGGCACCAGAAACCCTCTCGTTCGCGTCAATTCGTGTCCGTAATTCCTTTCAGTTCAAGGTTTTTTCCGTTTAACTCAACCGTGCTCGTGAGCGGAACGGCCGTCTGAACCATCTGCTCGGCATAGCAGCCCTGTTTCGCCAATTGAATGATGTTCAGGATTTTATCTTCCGTCTCGTTCGATTCGACTTTGAAATGCGTGCGCACCCTCCGGCATCCAGAATTCACATCGCCCTTGAGGACGGAACCTTTCAGGAAATAATCGAATTCCACGCGGCAGGTGGCCTTCTCGAAGGTCGTTTTCGTCATATGGGCGTACCGCCCAAGCTGGGTCAACAGTCAGAAGCCGACTCCCATGGCGATGTAGGTGAGGGGCTGTGGATACCTGTCCTCTCCTCCGATGCGTGGCGGTTCGTCGCTGAAAACTTCAAAGTGCCGGAATCGCCCGATTTTGAGTTGTCCATCGTCCATCGTTTCCGTCTCTGCGAGCATGGTGATCTCATAACCGTCTTTTGGAAGTTCGGGTTTATCGATCGGCCGCTCGCCGGGCACAGAGCTCTCATGCCAGGGATAATTGATGCTTTCGACCATCTTTGAATGTCCTCCAGGGTTTGGATGCGTAAGATGCTATTCCCAAAACTGTTTGTTTATATTGTTTTTATTCCCATCTCAGCACACGGATGTAACCCTCTTGCGGTATCTGGACGAGCGGCTCCACGCCTTCCTCTTTCTTGTGCATCTGGATGGTTTTGAGATGCGCATACGCTTCCCAGAGCATGTGTCGGAACGTGTATTCGAGGTTGAAGTGAAACAGCTCCGCATCGTCGGGGTCGATCCAAACGCCGGTGCAGTGGGCCTTGAGTGTGACGTTTTCGCGCCACCTGCGCACGTCCTCGCCGGTTCCGGGCCGTATCTTACCCACCGGCACTCGCTCTGTGATATGTCTCCCGTCCCGGATGGATTCGGTCGTCTCGCCTCCCAGCACCTCCCAGGCGAGGGCGAACGAGTCCCGCATGACGCCGATAAGGTCTTGAATCTGCGGGCAATACGCCTCTTTCATCATTCGCCCGTCGAAGCGCTCGAAGAGTTCCTTATCGCGCGGGAGGTCGTCTCCGAAGAGTATTTCCCCCCAGCGAATCAGCAGCCACCGGTAGGGCAGAGACGCCACGTGGCTCGCCTGATCCCGGATGGACCAAAGGCCCCAGCTCTTCTCGTCTCTCGTTCTGCGCAATACCTCCTCGGGGAGGCCGCGCGTTTCTCGCTCATATAAATCAGTGACTTGCGAGATTTCGGGGAACAGCGCGCGCGCTGGATTTCCTCGTTCCTGCATCTTCTGGATTCCTCCGGTCGAACGTGCAGTTCCCCGCATTTCCGCGCATTCGCCGTTATCGCGGGAGCCGCTGTCCATGGCAGAATCCTCATGCGTCGCGGTTCTGCGGCGTCATTTCCCAGGAAAATAAATTTTCAGTTTTTTATCGAATTACCCCGTTAATTTATCTGATTTTATCGATATTTACGGAAATTCATTTTTCCTTATCGATTTCATTGCGAAGCGACACCATACCTGAGCCGGAACTTCGCCGCCACGGGCAGATGCGAGCAAATGCGCCCCGCCTCCTCACGGGAAGGGAGCGGATTCATCGGGTCTCAAGAGCGCCCTTCGCCCCGATTCGCCGGTGAGCAGTCTGCTTCTTTCAGCCCCCGAACGCGCGGGAGGCGAGGTAGGCGCCCAGCGCGAGGAGGGAGAGGAAGAAGATTTTCCGGAACAGCTGCTCGGAGAGCCGGCTCCGGATTCGCTGCCCGATGACCATGCCCGCCACCGCCGGCGCAAGCGCCACGGTGGAGAGGACGCCGTGCTCCATCCGCAGCAGGTCGTTGGCCTGAAGCGCGAACCCCAGCGCCAGCGTCGATACCGTGAAGAGCATTCCCATCGCCTGGATCAGCGCGTCGCGCGAGAGGCCGAGCGCCTGTAAGTACATCACCCCCGGCACGACGAAAGACCCCGTCATGCCCGTCAGCACGCCGTTCACGAGTCCGGCCAGCGGGCCCATCCATTTTTCATGGCGGGCCTGGACTTGGAATCGCAACCCGAGCAGGTTCGCGGCGGCGTACGCCACGAGCAGCAACCCGAGGAGCGCGGTCAGCAGCGAGAAATCGACGCGCGTCAGCGCGGACGCTCCCAGCCGCACGGTGACCGCCGCCACCAGCAGAAACAGCCAGATACGGCGCAGAAGCGACCAGCCGTGGCCGCCGACAACCGCCTGCCAGACGTTGGTCACGAACGAAGGCACGAGGAGCAGGGCCATCGCGTTCGTCAGGTTGAGCGCCACCGCCAATACGGCGAGGCTCACCGTCGGCAGGCCGAGGCCGATGACCCCTTTGACCGCGCCTGCGAGCAGAAAGGTTCCGGCGATGGCGATGATGGTGGCGGCGTCAAGCATCCCGTCGTTCCTTTGGCGGTGTCCGTCGATGCGTTCGCGAGGAGCCCCTATTCCCGTCGGGAGATGGTTCCACCGCCTCAGTATCACACAGCCGGCGCGGCGGCGCTCCTCTTGCGCGGTTACGATTTTCGGGCGTATGATCCGCCTCAACACGAGGAACACGCCCGAAAAACAGGCGGAAACGGAAGGCCCAGCCACCGGCGCGACCGCAGTCGGTGAGACCGTTTTACCCTTCGACTCGTCCATCCGACGAACGTTTCCCCAAGATACATTCGAACGCATGTCCTCGTTCACGGCGCGAGCCGATCTGTAGGCTCGGATTCGATGGGGACCAAATACGACATGGCAACTCTCCGGTCGCACAAGGGCCGTTCGCCATGAGGGTGGACGGCGCGTCGGTTTCAGGAAAGGACAATTCCTTTCGTCCCCGCTGTCTGTCGGTAGACCTGGAGGTCAGCAGAAATGCTGTTATCCGCGCCTTGGGCGCGGTGCGCGCGGATACCGGCGAAAGCCTGACGCATTCCGGCGGCGGCTTGACGGCCGCGCTGGAAAAGCTCGACGACCTCGCCGAGGGGGCGTCATTCATTCTGGGTCACAACTTGATCGCCTTTGACCTTCCGCACCTCACGGCAGCGAAACCCGGCCTGCGGCTGTTGAAGCTGCCCGTGGTGGACACGCTTCGCCTCAGCCCACTCGCCTTTCCCCGCAATCCGTATCATCGCCTGGTCAAGCACTACCAGGACGGCGGTCTCAGGCGCGGACGAATCAACGACCCGGAGCTCGACTCCCGCCTCGCGCTGGAAGTCTTCGCCGATCAGCGCAAAGAGCTTCGGAAGGCGCAGCCGGACCTGCTGGCGGCTTGGCACTGGCTGACCACGCCGGAGTATGAAGGCGCGGACCGCGCCCTGGACGATCTGTTCACAGCGCTCCGTAGATCGCGCCGTCCGTCGGATGCCGAGGCCCGCGCGGCGATAAACCGTCGCCTGGAGGACGTCGCCTGCGTGACATACGGGCGCGAGATCCTGGCGGAGGCGGACAAGCGGGGCTGGGCGCTGGCCTACGCCTTGGCGTGGCTTTCGGTGGCCGGTGGCAACTCCGTCATGCCGCCTTGGGTTCGCCACCAGTTCCCGCAAGCGGGAGAGCTGGTGCGCCGTCTCCGGGATACCGCCTGCGTAGATCCCGCCTGCGGCTGGTGCCGCGAGATGCACGACGCCCGCAAGGAGCTCAAGCGCTGGTTCGGTTTCGACGATTTCCGCCCGGAACCTGCGGACGATGAAGGGTGCCCCATGCAGCAGGCCGTCGTCGAGGCGGCGATGGGCGGGGAGCACGTCCTCGGCATCCTGCCCACGGGAACCGGCAAGTCTATCTGCTACCAGGTTCCCGCGCTCTCGCGCTACGAGAAGACAGGCGCCCTCACTGTGGTCATCTCGCCCCTGGTCGCGCTGATGGCCGATCAGGTGGCCGGTCTGGAAGAGAGCGACGTCGATTGCTGCGTGACCATCAACGGGCTTTTGTCGATGCCCGAACGAGCGGACGCGCTCGACCGGGTGCGGCTGGGGGACGCGGGCATCCTGATCGTCTCGCCGGAGCAACTCCGCTCCCGTTCCCTTCGCCGGGCGCTCGACCAGCGGGAGATCGGCGCCTGGGTGGTGGACGAGGCCCACTGCGTGTCGCAATGGGGGCACGACTTCCGGCCCGACTACCGTTACGTGGGCCGCTTCATCCGGAAGAAGGCGGGCGAGGGGCCGGTACCCCCCGTGCTGTGCCTGACCGCGACCGCGAGGCCCGGTGTCGTCGAGGACGTTGCGCGGCACTTCCGTGAGAAGGTCGGGGTCGAGTTGAAGGTGTTTGACGGCGGCGCGGAAAGACCCAATCTGACGTTCGAGGTCATCCCGACTTCGGGGGGCGAGAAGTTCGCCCACGTCCACCAGATGCTGGAATCGCACCTGCCGTCTGATAAGCCCGGCGGCGCCATCGTCTACTGCGCGACGCGGCAGGGCAGCGAGGATATCGCCGAGTACCTGAAACAGAAGGGCGTGGAGGCGGAGCATTTTCACGCGGGCCTCTCGCCGGAGATCAAGAAGGACGTGCAGCGCCGCTTCATCAAGGGTGAGTTGCGCGCCATCGCGGCGACCAACGCCTTCGGTATGGGGATCGACAAGCCGGACGTGCGCCTGGTCGTCCACGCCGACATTCCGGGGTCGCTGGAGCACTATTTCCAGGAGGCGGGCCGCGCTGGGCGGGATCGGGAATCGGCGCGGTGCGTGCTGCTCTACACGGAGGACGACGTGGAGCGCCGGTTCGGCATGTCGGCCCGCTCGCGTCTCACCCGGCGGGAGATACACGGCATTCTCCGGGCCTTGCGCAGCCTGGACCGCAAGAAACACGCCGGCGGCGAGGTGGTGGCCACGGAGGGCGAGATACTGGGGGAGGACGAGGAAAACGCGTTCGAGCGGGATTCGGCCACCGACGATACCCGGGTGCGAACCGCCGTCGCCTGGCTGGAGGAATCCGAACTGCTGACCCGCGAAGAGAACGTGGTGCATGTATTCCCCTCCTCGCTCCAGGTGCGTTCGGTCGAAGAGGCCAAGGAACGGCTCGGGAGGGCGGACATTACCCAGGACTATCGCCGCCGGTTGCTGCGCATCGTCGAAACACTCATCGACGCCCCCCCGGACGATGGCGTCAGTACCGATGAACTGATGACGGTCTCGGGGCTGAGTCCCGAGGGCGTGCGTGGCGCATTGCACGATCTGGAGCGGCTGCGCATCTCCAGCAACGATACCGCGCTGACTGCGTTCATCCACGCCGGCGTGGAGCGCAGCTCCCGAAAGCGCCTCGAAGAAGCGGTGGCCTTGGAGACCGCCCTGATCGCGCACATGCGCGAGGCGGCACCGGGTATGGGCAAGGGAGATGCGTCGCCGCTTCACCTGCGCATCGCCTCTCAGAAACTCAGGGATGACGAATTGCCCGACCCGCTGCCGGAACGCCTGTGGCGCATCGTCCGCGGCATTGCCCGGGATGGCCGAGGCGAGGACGGTGCAGGCGGAAGCCTGACGGTGCGGAAACGGGACGCGGAGACGGCGCATGTGACGCTGCGCCGGGAGTGGGGAGACTTGGAGGAGACCGCCGAACGCCGGCGCGAGGCTGCCTCACGGCTGCTGGAACACCTACTCGACTGCCTGCCTACCGGGAGTCGAGGCGTGGATCTGCTGGCGGAAACCACGCTCGGGAAACTGCTGGCGGCGATCGAATCCGACCTGATCCTGAAGAGCAGGGTCCGACACCCCGAGAAACTCCTCGACCGCGCCCTGCTGTGGCTGCACGAGATGGAGGTCATCCGCCTGAACAAGGGCCTCGCCGTGTTCCGCCGCGCCATGACCATTCGCCTGGAACGCCGGGAGCGGCGCGGCTTCGCGAATGCGGACTTCGAACCCCTCGCGCTTCATTACAAGGGACAGGTGTTGCACGTACATGTCATGGCGGAGTTCGCCGAGCGCGGCCGCGACGCCATGAGCGAAGCGCTTCGCCTCGCCATGGATTACTTCACCATGCATGAGGAGGCGTTTCTCGCGCGCTGGCTACCGGGCCGGGACAGGGAGATCGGACGCCAGACCACGCCTGCATCATGGCAAGCCATCGTCCGAAGCCTGAACAACCCCGTCCAGCAGCGCATCGTCGCCGATGCCCGCGAGCAGACGAATGTGCTGGTGCTCGCGGGTCCCGGCTCGGGCAAGACGCGGGTCCTTGTGCACCGCATTGCCTGGCTGATCCGCGTGAGGCGGGAGAACGCCCGCAGCATCCTGGCCCTGGCCTACAACCGCCACGCGGCAGTCGACGTCCGCCGCCGCCTCGGGGAGTTGCTCGGAGACGACGCCAGAGGCGTGACCGTTCTCACCTGTCACGCCCTGGCGATGCGCTTGGCCGGGTTCAGCTTCATGAGTCGGGCGGAGCGCCCGGATGACGATGTGTTCTCTGAGATCATCACACGCGCAGTGGATTTGTTGCGCGGAGAGGGCTTGCCGCCGGAGGAGGCGGATGAGCAACGCGAGCGCCTGCTGGCGGGTTTCCGGTGGATACTGGTGGACGAATACCAGGACATCGCAACCGATCAGTACGAGTTGATATCAGCCTTGGCCGGCCGGACGCTCGATGACGAGGACGGCAAGCTCACCCTGTTCGCGGTAGGAGACGACGACCAGAACATCTACGCATTCAACGGCGCCTCGGTGGAGTTCATCCGCCGCTTCGAAGCGGACTACGGACCCAAACCCGTCTATCTCACGGCGAACTACCGCTCCACTGCCCACGTCGTGGCGGCTGCCAACGCGGTGATCGAACCGTCACGGGAGAGGATGAAGGTAGACCATCCCATCCACGTCAACCGGGCGCGCGAAAAGGACCCGCCGGGCGGCGCGTGGGAAGAACTGGACCCGGTCTCGCGAGGGCGGGTGCAAATACTGCCGGCGGGCCGCGACCCGATCCATCAGGCGCAGGCCGTCATGGCGGAACTACGGCGCCTCGCGTCGGTTGCGCGGGAGGATTGGGACTGGTCCCGTTGCGCGGTGCTCGCGCGCGAGCGGAAGTATTTGGCGCCGCTTCGCGCATTCTGTGAAGCGCACGGTGTTCCGGTTCAGATGGGGGACGAGGAGATTCCGGGTTTCTGGCATCTGCGGGAGATCCGCGCATTCCTCGAATGGCTGCGCGCGCGCAAGCCCCGCGTCGTCGACGGGGCGGCTCTCAAGAACCGGGTGGAAAGATACCCGTCCGGTCCCTGGTACGATCTGCTGCGCCAGGCCGTCGAGGAACACGCGTTGGAAACCGGCGGAGCGGAGACGCCGGTGGATCACTTGATCGAATGGCTGGCGGAATGGGGTAGGGGCATAAGGAAGCGGCAGCGTGGCCTCCTGTTGTCGACTGCTCATGGCGCCAAGGGATTGGAATTCGACCACGTGGCCGTGCTGGACGGCGGGTGGGAACGCGTTGGGTGCGGTGAGGATGAGGACGCGCCGCGCCGTCTGTACTACGTGGCCATGACGCGCGCCCGGCAGACCCTGACGCTCGCGCGGTTCGACGAGACCCACGGGTTCGCGGACGAATTGACCGGCCATCCCTCCGTGATACACCGCGAACCGATCGAGCTTCCGCCCGGCCCTGAGTCGCTCGGGTATCACTACGTCCGGCCCGCTCTCCGGGATGTGGACCTGGGTTTCGCCGGACGCCGGAGCGTCCGCGATCCGGTTCACCATGCCATCGCCGGTCTGTCGCCGGGCGACCCGCTCGATACGGGCATCACGACTCGGGGACGGTGGGAATTGATGGACAGGAAGGGCGCGGTGGTGGGGCGTCTCGCCGCTGGTTTCCAGCCCCCGCCCGGAACCCGTTGCCGCTCCGCCGAAGTGTGGGCCGTCACCGGGTGGAGCCGTGAGGCTTCCAAGCCTGAGTATTACGACTCCATAAAATGCGACGCCTGGGAGGTGATCGTGCCGGAACTCGTATTCGAGCCGGTTTCGTGAGAAGCGATTGCTTGCGGATAAGTAACGCACCGGCTTGCAATTCCTCCCTCCTCGCTCGGAATTGACCCCCTCGATTTCATGGACAAACGACGCCCGAGCATGTAGATTGACGGCTCATTCAGCGACTTATCATTTCTTGGTTCTCTTCTCATTGGGAGCATGCCATGGCGGAAGCCAAAGACATGGGCGGCGCCGTAGTCGGCGAGTCCCTTCCCTTTCTGGACGACCCCGAAAAGGCGGCGGGCACAGCGGATTATCTCGACGATCTCCAGCTTCCGGGGATGCTGGTCGGCAAGGCGCTTCGCAGCGAACACGCGCACGCCGGGATTGTTTCGGTCGATGCGAGCGAGGCGCTGCGCGTCCCCGGCGTCGTCACCGTTCTCACGGGAGACGATCTGGCCGACCATCCCTGCATCACCGCCCATAATCGGGCCATGCCCGTCATCGCCCACGACAGGGTGCGCTACATGGGCGAGGTGGTCGCCCTCGTTGCGGCGGAGACGCCAGAGGCGGCCGAGGCGGCGACGCGGCTGATACAGGTCGAATACCGGCCCCTGCCCGTCGTCTCCTGTCCGCGCGCGGCGATGGAAGCAGGCGCGGAAGTCATCTTCCCCGGCGGCAACGTGCTCAACCAGGCGAAGATACGGAAAGGGGACGTCGACGAGGGCTTCGGGAAGGCCGACGTCATCGTCGAGAACGAGTACTCCACACCCTCCATCGATCATCTCTATCTCGAGGTGGAGGCGGCGTGCGCGAGTCCGAACCCCGGCGGCGGGGTTCAAATCTGGGGTTCGACCCAGCAGCCCTTCCTGGTGCGGCAGAACGTCGCACGGATTCTGGGCCTCAAGGGCGAGAGCTCGGTTCGTTTCGTCCAGACGACCACCGGCGGGGCTTTCGGCGGAAAGAGCGAGGCGAGCCTCGACGTTTGCCTGCGCGCCGCCGTCCTCGCCCGCGCCGCGGGCAGGCCCGTGAAGCTCGTCTATTCGCGCGAGGAGAGCATGATCGCCTCCACCAAGCGCCACGCCTCTTTCATCCGCTCGAAAACGGGAGCGACGAAGGACGGTCGTCTCGTGGCCGTTCAGGTGGAAGTCTGGCTGGACAAGGGGGCGTACGTGGCCAACGGGGGGGATAACCCGCCTGCGTTCAAGCGCGCGACCTACCATGCCGCGGGCCCCTACCAGGCGCCCCACGTGAAGGTGGACGTCCACTGCGTGCACACGAACCACCCCTACGGGGGCCAGATGCGCGGGCCGGGTTGCCCCCAGGTCCACTTCGCGGGCGAGCAGCAGATGGACGAACTCGCCAGGATTTTGGGAATGGACCCCATCGAGATCAGGCGCGTGAACGGGCTGCGCGTCGGCGCCCGGACGGCCTGGAATCAGCATCTGCCCGAGAGCGTGGGCTTTCTCGATACGCTGAAGGAAGTGGAGCAGGCCTCATCCTGGGGAAGCGGGGGAAACGGAAGAGCCGCGGACGGCCGCTTGCGCGGTCGCGGGGTGGCGAGTTGCCTCTACGGCACGGGCAACGCGTATTCCCCGGCGGAGGCGCACGTCTTCCTCACGGCGGAGGGCAAGGTGCAGGTGGCCGCTGGCGTGGTGGATTTCGGCCAGGGCAGCAAGACGGTGCTTTGCCAGATCGCCGCCGAGACGCTGGACATTCCCTATTCCGAGTTCCTGATGGAGAGCGTGGACACTGCCATCGACCCCTTCGGCGGCACGAGTTCGAGTTCGCGCATCACCATGCAGGGCGGCAAGGCGGTCTACAACGCCGCCATCAAGGCGCGCGAGGAGTTGCTGCGCCTGGGCGGGATTCTGCTGGAGGCGGACCCTGCGGATCTGGAACTTCGCGGCGGCGTGGTTCGCTCACGCTCGCATGCGGAAACCCGGATCACGCTTGCCGAAATAGCGAAGGCGTATGTCGCCGATGAACTCAAGCAGATCGGCGCCGCGGACAGCATTCCGCCGCCCGCGAAAACCGACAAGGAGACGGGCCTAGGCGAGCCGTATGAGATCTACGGGTTCGGCAGCCAGGTGGCCGAGGTGCTCGTGGACGAGGAGACGGGCGAGGTGGAGGTCACCGGCGTCTGGGCCGCTCACGACGTGGGCCGGGCCATCAGCCCCATGGGCGTGGAGCAGCAGATCGAGGGCGGCGTATACATGGGGGTCGGCTTCTGCATGATGGAGGAGGTCGTTCAGCGCGAGGGCCTGATGCAGAATCCCGACATGCACGGCTACCTCGCTCCCACGGCGGAGGACGTGCCGGACCGGATGGCGTCCATCATCGTGGAGGATGGCTATTCGAACGGCCCTTACGGGGCCAAGGGCGTCGGGGAGCAGGTGACCGTACCCACGGCGGCGGCCATCGCCAATGCGATTCATGACGCCACGGGCGTCCGGTTCCACGACCTGCCCCTGACGCCGGACCGGGTCGCGATGGCGCTCCTGAAGAAGAGGTCGTGATTCATCGCTCCAAAACTACTCCCTCAAGCCTGGTTTTTCCTCCCTCCTCAGTCGGAATTGACCCCTGACAAGGGGGGGTAGGGGGGGTGACTTTACCCACTAAAGGACTTTTTCAACACCCCCCTCAAGGGCCTGTTGAAAAAGCCCTTACGGATCGCGCCAAAACATTCTCCCCTTGCAGAGCCCCCCAACAACCACTCCCCCCTTGAGGGGGAGTCGAAGAGGCCGAGCGGTTTATGCGAAGGCCGATTCGGTGGGGGGTGAATCGCGTTTTATCGCCACTCCGAGTTATACCCCCCACCAGTTCACTTTCGGGCTTACGCCCTCAGTTCACTGACTCCCCCTCAAGGGGGGAGTGAAATTCAGTGCGCTCCTTCTGTGGACTTTTTCAACAACCCGGTCTGGCGACCCCTACGGTCCCTTTATGTCACGCGGGTGAGACGAGCGCGCATCATAGTTTCTTCCGGTCGAGAGCCATCAGCAGGGTCGGCAGCAACAGGAAGTCGGTGAGGAGCCCAAAGATGATCGTGATCGAAACCATGAGACCGAGTGTCCAACTCCCCTCGTAGCCCGATAACGTGAACATCAGGAAGCCCGCCGACAAAACCACGGTCGTTGTCCATAGCGCATGTCCTACGGTGCGAAAGACGGTGCCTACGGCCTCAGGCGCGGTAAGGCCCTCGCGGCGGCTCTTCAGGTATTTGCTCAGAAAATGAATCGTGTCGTCCACGATAATGCCGAAAGCGATTATGGTCATCACGGAGGCTGCTAGACTCACGCGGCTCACTAGATAACCCCACAGACCGAAAGTCATGGCGGCGGGAATGAAGTTGGGCACGAGGCTGATGAGGCCCAGGCGCACGTTTTTGAAAACCAGGATCAATATGATCGAAATGAGGGTCATGCCGATGAACGTTCCGCGCAGCATGCTTTTCATGTTTCGTTGTGTGAGGTGAGCGAAAATCATGCTGATACCCGATGCTTCGGCTGCGAATTCGGGTATGTTGGCGCGCAGCCAGGTCTGCGCGCGCATATCGAGCGCACGTAAGCCTCGGGCCGAGACGCCCTGGACCGTTACAGTCATTCGTGTTGCGGTTTTCCCGACATCGATGCGGTTGTTGAGGTCCATGCCGAAGGGGAGGGAAAACTCATAAAGCAGCAGATATTGCGCGGCGAGCTTCGGATCGTCGGGGATCCTGTAGAAGGCCGGGTCGTCGCCGTGCATGTTCTTGTTGAGGCGTTTCAGAACGTTCGGGAATGCCTGGACGTGGGTCACTTTCGGCTGCTTCCGGTACCATTCGGCGAAGGCCTCGACCTTGCGGAGATATACGGGATCGGTAATACCGCCCTCTCTCCCGGCTTTCAGGGAATATTCGAGCTTGTCGAAGCCGGTCAGATGTTGGGAGATGTAATCCGTATCGCGGCGGACACGGTAGCGCTCGTCGAAAAATTTTGTGAGATCATCGCCCAGCTCGATGCGGGGGATACCCGTCAGCAGAAGAATCACCGCCAGAGAGAAGAACACGAGCAGAAATTTGCGCCAGGAGATGACGAAGTCGGCAAAGCGCTCGAACAAGTCTAACCCCTTCGTGCGGCGGCGAGGCGCGCGCAACGGGAGAATCGATAGCAACGCCGGCAGCAACGTCAGGGAGTAGGCGAGAGCGCACAAAACGCCGAGCGTCACGCAATTGCCCAGGACGTGGAAGGGCGGCGAATCCGAGGTGTTCAGGCTCAGGAAACCGATCGCCGTCGTGAGCGAGGTGAGAAACACCGGCCAGGCGTTGATGCGGATCGATTCCGCAATCGCGGCATCTTTTTCTAGACCGCGTCTCATGCCGAAAAGAGTGCTCGAAACGATGTGGACAGCATCCGCAATGGCTATCACCATGATGATGACGGGCACGCCGGCGTTGGTGGGACTGAATACCGCACCGACCCAGCCGGCGAATCCCATTGCGGTAACGATGGGGAAAATGATAACGGTCATGATCGCCAAAGTGCCGAGAAACGAGCGTAGGAGAATAATCGTGAGACTCACGATGACGAGTAGCACAATCGGCAACAGCACCTTGTTTTCGGCCTGTGGGGCATCCTGGAAAGACCGGTTTACGACGACGGTGCCGGTCATGTAATAGGCAATGTCCGGATGTTTCGCGTGCGCCTTCTGGAGAACCACGTTCAGGTAATCGGTTATCTCGCGCACCGCGAGGTCCTGGTTTTCGGGCAGATTGAAAGTGATCGCCAGCCCGCCCACGCGCCCATCATTGGAGACGAGGCGTCCGGCGATTTCGGTGGCGCCCAGCGCGATCTTCCGGATTCTCGAGACGTCTGTTTCTGTAAGCGAACCCGCGTCTTCGACGAGCGGCTCGACGATCAGGTCATCCCCCTCCGCGCGGCTGTGGGTATAGTTCGTGAGGGAGTCGACCCGGCTCGAATGCGGCGTCTTCCACGCGGCTTTGCTCAACTCCTCGAGCACGCCGAGCGCCTCCTTGGTGAAAACCGAACCGCCTTTGGGCGCAATGGCGATAAGCGCGTTGTCGGATGAGGAAAAGGTATTCTCCAGCGCGTCGAAAGCGAGGAGATGAGGATTGTCTTCACTGAACAGAATGCGGTAATCGTTCGCAATGGTGATGAAGCGCCCGCCCGCCCCTGCGATGATCATTATCGATAAGGCCAGCGCAACTACCAGCCACCGATGACGCATAACGGCATCGATATAGCGATCCAGTTGCACGATAGTTATCGCCTCTTGGTCACGGGCACGGTGTGGATAGGGGCTGAACCTTCAGGGCGCATCTGATTACGGACATCGCTTACCACTTGCTTGATTCCGACGCTTTGACTCGGTCGGGCATCCGGTAGCTGATTCCACCCTCGTCGTACACCGAAATCTTGAGAAGCTGCGAAAAATTCTGGGACTTGACGATTTGTTTGCTATGCAGAAAGCGCAGGAGGCGTTGTTTCGTCCGGAAAATGTAAAGCGTCAGCATCGTGGTGAGGCGGGAGTGCTTCGGATACCCAAACTGACCCGCGAGTTCCTGCCCTATCAACGCCGTGGAAAGGCGATAGGCCAGATCCGTCAAGTCTTCCTGTTCCTTCGGGTCCGTTACGCCCGCAACCGGCGCAATGGCCTTGATCAGCGCGTTCGCCATGTCGACCGAATCCGCGCTCGGAGGGGGTTCGCACATATAGGCGATGTCGTGTTTCCTCTCCGCGTCCGCCCCGTCTGTGTAGAGGATGGTTTCGGGTATCCCCATGAGATAGCCGGCGTAGCGCCAGACGGCGAGTACGCTCTCCTGTTCCTCGATGCTGAAGCTCGTTCCCACGAGTTTCGAGTATCTGAGCAGTTGCATCGAGAAGATGGAGATGGCCAACCCCAGGTTCGCCGCGCTCAGCGGCGCGCCCCAGGCCTCGAAGTCCCAGTCGCCTGATTTCGCCAGCAGGTTTCTGATGCGCGCATGCACGAACCGGACGCGCGTGGAGAGCTTCCAGCCGTCGCCGTTCCTTAGCAGCCCGCCGGGGTAGAATATCTCCATCAACTGGCGGTTGTTCTGCATGAGGCGCCTGGGGGTCGCCGCCGTCCGCCCGGTCTTGTTGAAGGACTTGGCGATGAGCGTCGAGAAACCCTCCACCAGCACACCCGTCACGAACGCGACGAGCATGAGATCGACGTTGACGTTGAAACAACGAATCCCGGGACGGAAGGCTTCGTGATCAAGCCAGGCTGGCTCTTCGAAATTCCAGAAGAAATCGCGAAGGGGTTGCGGCGCATCCCTCAGAACGCCGTCATGCTGTTCGATGCCGGCCTCGATGAACGCGTGCAGGTCGTAGGTGGGGAGGGAGGATATCTCCTCCATGATCGGGTCCAGAACGGGATCGCCGATGGTGGTGTGCCGGATGTAGAGGTCCGCCAGTTCCTGATCGTGAGGGCGCGCCTTATTTTCGTAGCCTTCAACGTAGGCAGATGGGATTACCAGAGTTGCCATGAGTCCATGCTCCCAAAGGAGTATTCTCTGGACTCCGAGTTCAACAGACTATCAAGGGCCATGAGACCGGCACGATAATAGTCGATTCGTTAACTCGTCAGTCCACAGAATGGACTCGTGGTTTCCCCACCTCTACATCACTGGGTAACGATAGCTTTATGCTAATTTCTTAACCCTCTTGTCGCAACGCTTTGAATGTAACACGTTTAATTTTTTTTCATCAAGGTAATGCAGCAGAAGATTCAGGAATAGGTTTTTGCGATAGCCCCTTTCACCCGCAATTCTACAGGCGAGGATTTGCTCGCGCTCTTGGGCCCAATGCCGCGCGGGCGGGACGAGCGCGCCCCGTCAATCCTTCAGGGCGAGAGCCGTCAGCAAGGGTGGCAGAAGCAGGAAGTCGGTGAGGAGCCCAAAGACGATCGTGATCGAAACCATGAGACCGAGTGTCCAGCTGACCTCGAACCCCGATGAGGCGATAACCAGAAAACCCAGCGATAAAACCGCAGTCGTGGTCCATAGCGCATGGCCCACGGTGTGAAAGACGGCGCGCACGGCCTCGGCCACCATATTGCTTTTCTTGTCTGGCTTTACGAAATTGATAGCGAGTCCGGCCACTCGTCCGTCAAGGGAGGCCAGACGCCCGGCGAGATCCGCCGAGCTCAACGCAATTTTCCGAATGCGCGCGAGATCGGCGTTGCTCAGGGCGCTCGCGTCATCAACGAGCGGATCGACGATTAAATCGTCTCCCTGCGTGACCCGGTCGACCTCGCGATGCAGGGCGCTGTTCAGTTTCCTCCCGGCCTGCCCTGGATGGAAAATCTACTACCACTCCGAGGATCGTTCTGCATGAACGTGGTCGGGCAGCTTGTAGCTGGTGCCGGCGTTGCTGTAGAGGGATGCGCCAAACGCCGTGATCAGGTTGGATCCACCCTTCCGGAAAATGCGCTCCTTGAACAACGTGAACGCGTTGTCGAAGCGGAACTCGAGGAACGCGCGCATCATCTTGAACCTGGAGCTTTTCGGGAAATTGAGCTTGTTGGCCATCGTGTTCCCTATCAGCAGCCGCGACACCGGATAGATGATGTTCCGGACGAGTTCGGCCCGTTCGATCTTATCCGTGATGCCGGCGACCAGGGGCGCTGAATTGATGAGGGCATTCGACATGACGATTGCGTCCTCATCGGGTTCCGGTTCGCAGGCCATGCCGACGCGGTACATCTTCAATGCGTCCTGCTCGCCCTGATACATGATGCTTTCCGGGATGCCCATCAGGTAGCCGGCGTAGCGCCAGACCGCACAGAAGCTCTCGCGTTCCTCCCGTGTATAGCGGGCGCCCAGGGTGGTCGAATGTTTCAGGGTCCTGGCCGAGAAACACGCGAGCGAGTAGCCCAGATGCGCGGCGCTGATCGGTGTGCCGTGAACCCCGACATCCCATTCGCCCGAGCGGGCCAGCAGGTAGCGCACGCGGGCATGAACGAACCTGATCCGGACCGATAGTTTCCAGCCGTCGGATTCGCGCAAGAGTCCGCCGGGCCAGAATATCTCGACCTGCTGGCGGTTGTTCTGCTGGAGCCGCGCGACCCCGTTGTCGAAGATACGGCCCGTTTGAACGAACGACTTGGAGATTCGGGTCGAGAAGCCGTCGATCAGCACGCCGGCCACGAAGGCCGCGAATACCTTGACGACATTGTTCTGAAACGCGCGTACCCCGGGTGTAAATGCTTTGTGGTCCACCCAGGCGGGTTCTTCGAGGTTGTCGAAGAAATCGCGCAGGCACCGCGGCGCGGCGCGAAAGACCCGGTCCTGCTGTTCGATGCCGGCCTCGATAAACCGGTGGAGATCATTGGTCGGTATCGAGGAGAGCTCCTCCATGATCGGATCGAGCTCAGGGTCCCCGATCGTCGTGTGCTCGATATAGTTCTCGGCCGCATCCTTCATGTCGTCGGAACACCTGGAAAGGCTGTCCTTATACGCTGCCGGACATTGCATTAGAGATTCCTCCTCTTTTGCTCCTTCACAGTTTCCTCCATCGCCGGGTCCAGTTCGGTATGGCCCATGGTGGTGTGGCGGATATAGTTGTGCGCCAGTTCTGGATTGTATGGACGTGTTTGCTTCTCGTATTCTTCGACGTAAGCTGATGGTACTCGTAGGGGCATCGGGTTCTCTCGATTGGCAATTCAGAGCTTCTGCGAATCTTCGGTGAGACGAAGAGTGAATTCATTCGCGGAAGACCTGACCGTCTGCTCATTGAGTCACGCTCGAACGAAGCGATGAGCAACACTACTGAAAAGCCGTCAAGACCCCTCGTTGCCTATTTGGCTGGCCTGCAACTATTTTTTTCACTCCTACTTATGTGTTCTTTGGTATGTCCAGAATATAATATGTTCAAAATTAATATTAATGCCAGAAATATTACATCCGATTCCCGGATGAGTTTTACACTTCCTGATTCATTTACTGTTGTTGTGGAGAAGACTCCCCCACGATCTCGAACCCCTTTGTCCATGTATGAGACGAACATACATTATATTACTCTTTCCGGTCGAGAAGCATCAGCAGTGTCGGCAGAAGCAGAAAATCCGCCAGCAGGGCGAAGACGAGCGTGATCGCCACCATCAGGCCGAGCGCCCAGCTGACCTCGAACCCCGATGAGGCGAACACCAGAAAACCGAGTGACAAGACCGCGGTCGTCGTCCATAGCGCGTGGCCCACGGTGTGAAAGACGGCGCGCACGGCCTCAGTCGCGGAGAGGCCCTCGCGGCGATGTCTCAGATACTTGCTCAAAAAGTGAATCGTGTCGTCCACGATGATCCCGAATGCGATCGCTGTCATCACGGAGCCTGCGAGACCCACGCGGCCGACCAGATGGCCCCACAGGCCGAAGGTCATGGCGGCGGGAATGAAGTTGGGCACGAGGCTGATGAGGCCCAGCCGCACGTTTTTGAAGACCAGGATCAAGATCAATGAAATGAGGGCCATGGCGATTATCGTGCCGCGCAGCATGCTGTGGATGTTTCTGAGCGTGAGGTGAGCGAAGACCATGGTGATGCCTGACGCTTCCTGTGCGAATTCGGGTATGTTGGCGCGGAGCCAGGCTTGCGCATGCTCGTCGAAATCGCGCTGGTCCTTGGAGGAGAGGCTGCGGATCACCACGGTCATGCGCGTCGTGGATTTAGAGACATCGATGCGGTTGTTGAGGTCCATGCCGAAGGGGAGTGAAAACTCGTAAAGCAGCAGATATTGCGCGGCGAGTTTGGGGTCCTCCGGGATTTTGAAAAAAGCCGGGTCGTCTCCGTGCATGTTCTTGTTCAGGCGCTTCATGATGTCCGAGAAGGCCCGCACGTGGCTCACCTTCGGCTGCTTCCGGCACCATTCGGCGAAGGCCTCGACTTTTTTGAGGTATTCAGGGTCGGTGATGCCGCCTTCGCGCCCCGACTTGAGCGAGTATTCCAGCGAATCCAGGCCGGTCAGGTTGTCGAATACGAAATCCGTGTCGCGCCGGAACTCATAGCGCTCGTCGAAGTAGTGCGCCCATCTCTCGGTCAGTTCGTTTCGGGGAATGCCGCTGATGAGGACGAGCGTCAGAACCGCGACGAACGTGAGCAGAAGCACGCGGCGTTCTACGACGAAGTTGCCGAAACGATCGAAAAAGGAGGATTTCTCGGACGAAATTCGGCGCGCGCGCAGCGGAAGAATCGAGAGCAGCGCCGGCAACAGCGTCATGGCGTAGACGAAGGAGAACAGCACGCCGAGCGCCACGAGGTTGCCCAGGACGTGAAAGGGCGGTGAATCGGACGTGTTCAGGCTTAAAAAACCGATCGCCGTCGTGAGCGAAGTCAGAAACACCGGCCAGGCGTTGCTCCGGAGCGATGCCGCGATCGACGCATTCTTGTCGAGGCCGTTTCCCATGCCCAGCAGTGTGGCCGTGACGATGTGAATCGAGTTCGCGACGGAAATAGCCATGATGATGATCGGCACGCCCGAATTCGTAGGGCTGAATACCGACCCGATCCAGCCTGCGACCCCCAGCGTGTTTATGAGGATGAATACGATGGAGACGACGATGGCCAGCGTGCCCAGCACCGAGCGCATAAGAAGCGCCGTGGCGATGATGATCATGAGGAACACGAGCGGCATGAGCGTTTCCAGCTCTTCTTTCGTGACGTCGGCGAAGGCGCGGTGCATGATGACGTCGCCGGTCAGGTGAAAGGAGATGTTCGGGTATTTCGCGCGGGCCTTCTTGAGAGCTGCGTTCAGATAATCGCTTATCTCGATCACCGCGGCGTCGAGGTCGTCCGGCAGGATGAAAGTGATCGCCAGCCCGCCCACGCGTCCGTCACGGGAGACGAGGCGTCCGGCGATTTCAGTGGCGCCCAGCGCGATTTTCCGGATTCGCGCAAGGTCGGCGTCGCTCAGCGCGCTCGCGTCGTCGACGAGCGGCTCGACGATCAGGTCATCCCCCTCCGCCCGGCTGTGGTTGTAGTTCGTGAGGGAATCGACCCGGCTCGAATGCGGCGTCTTCCACGCGGTTTGGGTCAATTCCTCGAGCGCGCCGAGCGCCTCCTTGGTGAACACCGAACCCCTTCGGGGCGCGACGGCGATGAGCGCGGTGTCGGAAGTGGAGAAGGTTTTCTCAAGCGCCCTGAAGGCGGCGAGCTGGGGGTTGTCTTTGCCGAACATGATGCGGTAGTCGTTCGTGGTCTTGATGAAGCGCCCACCCGCCCCCGTGATCAGCAGAATCAACACGGCCAGCGCGACCACCAGCCACCGGTGGCGCAAAACGGCGTCGATATAGCGGTCCAGTTTCACGTGCGTATCACCTCGGCACGGGTCGGGCGCGGATGCGGACATCGCTTACCACTTGCTCGATTCCGACGCTTTGACTTGGTCGGGCAAACGGTAGCTGATACCACCCTCGTCGTATACCGAAATCTGCAGAAGCTGCGAAAAATTCTGGGATTTGACGATTTGCTTGCTATGCAAAAATCGCGAAGGGGTTGCGGCGCATACCGGAGAACGCCGTCATGCCCTTCGATGCCCGCCTCGACAAACGCGTGCAGTTCATAGGCGGGCATCGAAGATAACTCCTCCATTATCGGGTCCAGAAGGGGATCGCCGATGGTGGTATGCCCGATGTAGAGGTCCGCCAGTTCCTGATCGTGAGGACGGGCCCTTTGCTCGTAGCCTTCAACGTAGGAGGATGGTACTTGCATCGCCGTAAGGTTTCCCCGGAAGTTCAGTCCGTGTTTCCACGAATCCCTACCGTGGTGAAAAATGAATGCGGCCTTCGAAAGTCATGTGCGTCTACTCATTGAGTCCCGCTGGAACAATGCTGTAAGTATACTTTCGAAAAGCCGTTCGAATCCTATCTGACTCTTAAAGTTTCATCAGCAACTATTTGTTTCAGTATCTTTTATGGTTTCCTCATGGTTTCTTGAATATACTGTCAATTCCATTCACAGCGCAAGAGATATTTCAGCCGATTCCCGGGCGGATTTTTCCGGCTTCCCCGTACACTCTCAATCTCTCCGCTGAGGATTCATTCATATTCTTGAGCCCTTTACCTCACGGGTGAAGCGATCCGGCCCATCACTTCTTCCGGTCGAGAGCCATCAGCAGAGTCGGCAGGAGCAGGAAATCGGCCAGGAGCGCGAATACGAGCGTGATCGCCACCATCAGGCCGAGCGTCCTGCTGCCGTGGAACCCCGATGTGGCGAACACCAGAAAGCTGAGTGACAATACCGCCGTCGTCGTCCATAGCGCCTGGCCCACGATCCGAAAGGCGGCGCGCACGGCTCCAGGCGCGGGGAAGCCCATCCGGCGGGCTTTTTGATATCGGCTCATGAAGTGAATCGTATCGTCCACGATGATTCCGAACGCGATGGCGGTCATCAACGAGCCGGCAAAGTCCACCTGGCCGACCAGATAGCCCCACAGTCCGAATGTCATGGCGGCGGGGAGAAAGTTGGGCACGAGGCTGATGAGCCCCAGCCGAACGCTTTTGAAAACCCAGATCAGGAGTAAAGAGATAATCAGCATGGCGATGATCGTGCCGCGCAGCATGCCGTGGATGTTTCTGAGCGATAGATGGGCGAAGATCATGGTGATGCCGGATGCCTCGGAAGCGAATTCGGGTATGTTGGCGTTGAGCCAGGCTTTGGCGCGCTCGTCGAGTTCGCGCTGATCCTTGGAGGATCGGTTGCGAACCATGACGCTCATTCGCGTCGTGGATTTGGCGACGTCGATGCGGTCGTTGAGGTCCATGCCGAAGGGAAGCGAGAACTCATATAGCAGAAGATATTGCGCGGCGAGCTTCGGATCATTTGGGAGCCTGTAGTAGGCCGGGTCGTCGCCGTGCATGTTCTTGTTCAGGCGCTTCATGATGTCCGTAAAAGCCTGGACGTGGCTCACTTCCGGCTGTTCCCGGTACCAATTGGCGAAGGCCTCGACTTTTTTCAGGTATTCAGGCTCGGTGATGCCGCCTTCGCGCCCCGCCTTGAGCGCGTATTCCAGGAAATTCATGCTGTTCAGGTTATCAAAGATGAAATCCGAATCGCGGCGGAACCGGTAGCGCTCGTCGAAATAGTGCGCCCATCTGTCGGTCAACTCGTTGCGGGGAATGCCTGTGATGAGGACAGCCGTCAGAACGGCGACGAAACAGAGCAGGAACGCCCGGCGCTTGACCACGAAAGCGCCGAATCGGACGAAAAAAGGGGATTTGCCGGAGGGGATTCGGCGTGCGCGCAACGGCAGAATCGAAAGTACGGCCGGCAGCAGGGTCATCGAGTAGACGAAGGCCCACAGCACGCCGAGCGCCACGAGATTTCCCAGAATACGGGCGGGAGGCGAATCCGAGTAGTTCAGGCTCAGGAATCCGATCGCGGTCGTGATCGAAGTCAGGAACACCGGCCATGCGTTGCTCCGAAGCGATTCGGCAATCGCTGCATCCTTGTCCAACCCATGGTCCATGCCCAGCAGCGTGGTCGTGATGATGTGGATTGAATGGGCGACGCATGTCGCCATGACAATGGTCGGTACGCCGGCATTTGTGGGGCTGAACACCGTGCCGAGCCAGCCCGCAATCCCCATCGTGTTGAAGATGACGAACCCGATCACGACGATGATGGAAAACGTGCCGAGAAACGAGCGCAAAAGAAGTGTGCTGATGACAACGATCATGATGAACACGATTGGAGCCAGGTAGACGAAATCATTGTAAGTCGCCACGGAGAAGGTGCGGTTACTGATCACGTCACCGCTCAGGTAGTAGGCGATTTCCGGGTATCTGGCCCCGGCTTTCTTCAAGATAGCGTTCAGGTAATCGTTTATAGAGACCACCGCAGCGTCCATGTCGTCGGGCAGGACGAAAGTGACCGCCAGCCCGGCCACATGCCCCTCCCGGGAGACCAGACGACCGGGCAGATCGCGCGACTCGAGCGCGATTTTCCTGATTCGCGCGAGATCGGCATCGCTCAGCGAGCGCGCATCATCGACGAGCGGCTCGACGATCAGCTCATCTCCCTTCGCCCGGCTATGGGTATAGTTCGTAAGTGAGTCGACCCGTCTGGAATGGGGTGTTCGCCACGCGGCTTCGGTTAATTCCTCGAGAGCGGCGAGCGCTTCTCGGGTGAACACCGAGCCCCCTCGTGGAGCGATGGCGATGAACGCCATGTTGGATGTGGAAAAAATGTTTTCGAGCGCCTTGAAATCGGCGTACTGTGGATTTTCTTCGCTGAACAAGATGCGGTAGTCGTTCGTGACGCCGATGAAGAGCGCGCCGACACCCGTGAGCAGCATGATCAGCGTGGCGATCGCGATAACCGGCCAACGATAGCGTAGAACGGCGTTTGTATAGCGGTCCAATAGTACGGAAATCATCGTCTTGGAATTTCCGTAGAGTATGGCGGCGGGTTCGTCAATTCAGGTCCACGGCGCCCTCGTCAAGGCCGGGCTTCCTTCGGATGATGGGGAGAGACGCGGCAAGTGTTCTGCCTCATCTCCTTATGTGAAAATCGGGACACCTCTTCATTTGTAGTTTTACTTTCCGTCACAACGACACAAGAATACTATGAATGGATTCTGTTGCGCGAGGGTTTCTTCAACCGATTCCCAGGTGGGTTTTCCTGACTTCCTCATTCGCCCACAATTCCTGCGGCGAAGATTCGTAGACGACTTTTCCGTTCGCGATGACGCAAACCCTGTCCACCGTCTTTACGGCGAAGGCGGCGTTCTGCTCCACGAGTACGACGGCGAGTCCTTCGGCCTTGAGCGACTGTATGGCGTTTCCGATGTCCTGGATGATCATGGGCGCGAGCCCTTCGGAGGGTTCATCCATGATGAGGCAGCTCGGGTTGGTCATCAGGGCGCGGCCCACGGCCAGCATCTGCTGCTCGCCGCCTGAGAGGGAACCCGCCCGCTGACCTGCGCGCTCCCCGAGACGGGGGAAGAGTTCGTAGACTTCCTTGAAATTCCAGCGGTAGCCCACGTCGTGCTCCTGTTGGGCCACCAGGAGGTTTTCGCGCACCGAGAGGGTCGGGAACACGCGCCTGCCCTGCGGGCACAGCCCGATTCCCATTTTGGAGATGTCGAAGCTGTTCGTGGTGGTGATGTCCTCTCCCCGGAAATGAATGGCGCCTCGTCTCGGCGGAACGAAACCCATGATCGAGTTGATCAGCGTCGTCTTGCCCATGCCGTTTCTTCCGAGTATGCCCAGCGTCTCCCCCTCGTCGACGTGGATGCTCAGGCCCTGAAGGACGTAGGAGTCGCCGTAGTAGGTATGGATGTCGTTCACGCTCAGAAGGGTGGACACGTCAATCCGCCTTTCCGAGATAGATTTCCTGCACCTTGGGGTCGTTTCGGATGTCGTCGCTGGGCCCCTCGGCGAGAACCTCGCCGTAGTGCAGAACGCTGATGTGGGAGACGACCCCGAATATGACGTCCAGATCGTGCTCGATGATGAGAATGGCGATTTCGGGGTCGAGCGATTTCAGGAAATTGGCCATCTCGTGGGATTCTCCCGTGGCCAGGCCGGCGGAAGGTTCGTCGAGAAGCAAAACCTTGGGCTCACTTGCCAGGGCGAGGACAATCTCGAGCTGGCGCTGCTCCCCATGGGAGAGGTTGCGGACCTCCTGATCCCTCAAATGCCAGAAGTTCACGTCACTCAGCAGTTTTTCGGCTTTTTCGTACACGTCCTTGTACTTGAAAAGCGGTTTCAGCATCATCATTTTCATCTTCCGCAAGCCCTGCACGGCGAGCAGAACGTTCTCGAGCACGGTGAGCTTGGGGAAAAGGCTGGTGATCTGGAAGGTGCGCGCCATGCCCAAGGCCACGCGCTTGTGGGTAGGCCATCCCGAGACGTCCTGTCCGAAAAGGCGAATGCGGCCCGAGGTGAGCGGAAGCACGCCCGTTATCAGGTGAAACAGCGTGGTCTTGCCCGCTCCGTTCGGCCCCAGGATTCCCCGACGCTCGCCGAGGTTCAGGCGCAGGTTCACGTCCTCGACGGCGTGAAGGCCGCCGAAATGCTTGGTGACGTTCTCAAGCTCCAGCCCTGATTGCCCGTTCGCCAAAACGTGACTGCTCCTTCGAAAAGTTTACCGGCGCGAATCCGCCGCCCGGGCCGTGAAACCCGGACGGCGGGATAATTCGCCCTTACTTACAATGCGGGCACGGCGGGAACTTCTTGCTGTACACAGGGTCTTTCAGGAAATCCTTATCCGACCACTTCCAGAACTGACCCACGGCCGGGTAGGTCTTGATCACGAGGTTCCAGAGCGAGTTCGACTTCACGCCCAGACCCAGGCGATCGCCCTTCACGCGGGTCACCTTGCGGATGTAGCTGTTCTGCACCGGATTTCCGTATTTGTCCAGATACACCGGCCCTCTGATGGCGTCGATGCGGATGGCCTTGAACGCCTTGAGGAACGCATCTTTGTTGTCCGGCTTGTAGCCGATTTTCTTGAGTGCGAGGTCCACCCACTGGCCCGTGGTGTAGCAGGTCTCCGAATAGTAGGAGGCCATCTTCCCGTAGCGCTGCTGGTATTCCTTGACGAACGCCTTGTTCTTGTCCGTCGCGAGGGCGGCGCTGTACTGCGCGGCCGTCACGTAGCCGAGCGCCTCGTCGCCCATGCTGGGCAGGATGAACTCATCCGCGCTCGTCACGCCGCCGAGCATCGGCATCTTGAAGCCCGCGGCGCGGAACTGCTTCGGGAAAGCCAGGGACATGGGGCCGACCATCAGGGTGAAGATGGCGTCGGCGTCCTTGGGTATCTGCGGCAGATAGGGGCCGAAGTCTTTGGTGCCGAGTTTCGCCCAGATCTTCTTGACGACCTTGCCGCCGCGCGCCTCGAAGGCCTTGTGGAAGCCGCCCACGGTCTCGTAGCCGAAAGCGTAGTCCGCGCCGATGGTGACCACGTTGCGGTAGCCCTGGTCGTAGGCCCACTCGCCGAGGGGATGGCTGTTCTGGCTGCTCGTGAAGCCGCTGCGCAGGAAGTGCTTGAAGAGCTTGCGCTGGGTGAGGTCGTCCGCAGCCGGCACGGGCGAGATGTAGGGCGTCTTGAAGCGGTTGGCCACCGGAGCGAGCGCATACCGGGTGCTGGCCAGCAGTCCGCCGATGAACATGTGCACCTTGTCGCGCTTGATGAGCTTGAGCGCCTTGCGCACGTTCACGGCCGGCTTGCCGGTCGAGTCCTCGAGGATGAACTTGACGTCCAGTGGGCCCATCTTGTTCTTCGTGTGCGCCATGTACATCTTGAAGCCGTTGCTCATGTCCTTGCCGATCTGGGCGAAGATGCCCGTCATCGGCGCGATGAACCCGATGCGCACCTCGGCCGCCTGGGCGCTGCCGAAGCTGACTGAGAAGGCGAGGCCGAGCACTGCGATGATGGTGATAAATTTCCGTTTCATCTGTTTTCCTCCCTCATTTCGTCTCGAATCAGAGACGCGGTGCCGCGCCGTCCTCAACCCTCCGGGGTTTCCGACGGGGCGGCGGGTTTGCGGAACTTGCTGAACAATCCGAGTATTCCCTCGACGCCGTAGAGGCGTCCCAACATGATGGTGATGATGTAGATGGCGCCCAGAATCAGCGGCCAGCGCTCCACGTAGATGCTGATGAACTGCTGCAGCGAGCGGATGATGGCCGATCCGATCACCGGGCCGATCAACGTGGCGGGTCCGCCCAGCGCCACCATGAAGAGCGCCTCGGCCGAGGTGATGAGTTCGATGTCCGGCGGACTCACGAAGAGGTTGAACAGCGTCCACATCACGCCCGCCACGCCGCTGAATACGCCCGCGATGATGAACGCGAGGTATTTGTGGAGCCAGATGTTGTAGCCGAGCATTTGCATGCGCTCCTCGCGCTCCCTGATGCCGACCAGCGTTTTTCCAAAAGGGCTTCTCACGAACATGTACATCAGGCCCAGGCAGATCAGGAACACCGCGAGCGTGAAGTAGAAGAACGGCATTTCCGATTCCAGCGATAAGCCGAACAGAGAAGGTCTCCCCAGCACGTTGATGCCGTTGTCCCCTTCCGTCACGGCGCTCCAGCGGTAAGCCAGACCCCAGATGACCATGGCGAGAGAGAGGGTGATCATCAGGAAATACACGCCCACCGCGCGGATGGCCAGAAAACCGAAGAACGCGGCGAAGGCCGTGGCGACGATCAACGCGAATATGAAGATGTAGAAAAGGCCCAGCCCCAGCGAGTCCGCCCACTGGAAGGCGGCGAAGGTCCACGTCCAGTCTTCTTTCGTCATGATGATGGCCGTGGTGTAGGAGGCGACGCCGAAATAGGCGGCGTGTCCCAGAGAGGCCAGCCCGGTGAACCCCAGCAGCAGGTCCAGGCTCATGGCGAGGATGCCGAAGACCAGAATCTCCGTCACCAGACTCTGCATGAAGAGGTCGAGAAACGGCGTTATGACTCCGAGAGCGACGAAGACGCCCAGCACGATGAGCACTCTTCTTTTTTCCGCCAGGTTCTCCAACAAGACTTAACCCTTTCCGAACAGCCCGGTCGGCTTGATCGCCAGAATGATGGCCATGGGCGCGAAGAGTGCGAAATAGGAGAGTTCGGGAAACAGCGCGGTCCCGAAATTCTCGATGAAGCCGACGACAATGCTGCCGAGGACGGCGCCGCCCAGGCTGCCGAGTCCCCCGATGATCACCACGGCGAACGCGTAGGGAAGTATCTCGAAGTCGAGACCCGGGTAGACGCCGAAGAACGCGCCGCCCACCACGCCGCCCGTGGCGGCGAGCAGCGCCCCGATGGCGAATATCGACATTTGCACGACGTTGGTGTTGATGCCGATGCCGCGCGCCATCTCGGGGTCGTCCACCGCCGCGCGCATGATGGCGCCGAGGCGGGTGCGCTCTATCCCCAGGAACAGGGCGGCGGCCACGACGACGGCGATGACGATCATGAAGCCGCGGTACTGGGGTAGCGACAGGCCCCCGACGACGGCGCTGAAGTTGAGCGGCCAGGGCTGTTTGAGCATGAAGTTGTCCCCGCCCCAGGTGTAGAGCGAGCCGTCTTGTAAGATGAATGCGAAGCCGATGGTCACCAGCACCTGCGCGAGCGTGTCCTGTCCGAGGAGGCGCAGGAAAAAACGCTCGATGAACATCCCGCACAGCGCCGCGATGGTGAGCGCGACGACGATGGCGGCCATCATCCCCGGAAAATTGATCCTGTCGACCGGTTTGACGGGCACGTGCGGGAAGAAGAGTTCGAAGAATCTGAAGCTCCATATCAGGCTGCACAAAACTTCCATTACGATGTATGCGAGGAGCAGCGCCAGCGCTGCATGTTTGGGAGCGATGTATAGCGTGAGTCCCCGCCATGCGAAATAGAGCAGGGCCCACGAAACGAGCTGGATGATTCTCGGCATCAGGCTCAGGGAGCCGAAAATGATGTTATAGAATTCCAGGGCGAGATAGCCGGCGAAGAGGAAAAAAGCGGCGTGCGCGAGGTTCACGATGCGCATCACGCCGAAGATGAGCGAGAGCCCGCTCGCCAGTAGGAACAAAATTGCGGCGTAGGAGAGGGAATTATAACTAAGAACGAGAATGTTCGCGAAGCTGAGGGTGGTCATTCATATCTCGCTTTTATCCGCTGACGGCGCACCTTAAAAGCAAATCTCCCACTGCGCGTTACCGGGTCTTCAACCCGCACGGAAACCCAGATGATATATGGTCCTGAGGCTTTCATTATGTTCACGATTCCAGGTGTGGGTCAAGTTGACGTGAAACGGGGTTTTTCCCGTTTCCGCCTTTTTCGCTGGCGAAAATCCACGCGGAAAGATAGAGTTCGCAGTGTCAAGCTTTTCCATTTTTGCGACTGTGGGCGATGCGCGTTTCGTATCTGTTAGGGTGATGTTTCATTCAGGTTAAATGGTCATGAGCGCCGAGATGACGGACGAAAGAATTTTCAGGAATGCCAGAATCGACTCAAGCGGCCCTTTGGTGGACTTGCGTGTCGCCGGGGGCCGGTTTTCGAGAATTTCACCGGGGCTCGAAAGCGAGGCGGGATGCGAGGAAATCGATTTGGAGGCCCGCGTCGTGCTGCCCGCGTTCGTGGAGAGCCACATTCATCTGGACAAGGCGTTTCTGGAAGAGCGGGAGCCCAATCTTTCCGGCACGCTCGAGGACGCCATCTCCATCACCCTGGCGCTCAAGAAAGGCGTCACGAAACAAGACATCATGGAGCGCGCCGAGCGTGCGCTGCGCATGTGCATCCGGAACGGCGCCACCTGGTTTCGCACGCAGGTGGAGGTCGACCCCATCGTCGGGCTGAAGGGAGTGGAAGTCGCTCTGGCGCTCAAGGAGAAGTACGCAGGCGTGGCGGATTTTCAACTCGTCGTTTTTCCGCAGGAAGGCATCGAGCAGCAGCCGGGAACGGAGGATTTGATGCGCGAGGCCATGCGGATGGGCGGGGACCTCGTGGGCGGTATCCCGTATAACGACCTGGACCCCGAGCGGCACCTGGATATTGTCTTCGCGATGGCCGAGACGTTCGGCTGCGGCCTGGATTTTCATCTCGATTTCGCGGACGACCCCCGGGTGAAGAAGGTCGAATCCGTGGCCGCCCGCACGATGGCCGCAGGCTTGCAGGGCAGGGTGGCCGTCGGTCATCTCACCTCCCTGGGCGCGATGTCGCCGGATGAGGCCGCGCCGGTCATCGAGCAGATTCTCGAGGCGGGCATCTCCGTCCTGCCCTTGCCGGCGACGGATTTGTTCCTGGGCGGCAGGGGAGAGGAGCCGCCTCGCTTCAGAAGCCTCGCGCCCGTGAAGGACCTGCTGAGTGGGGGCGTCAACGTGGCCGTTTCATCGAACAACATCCGCAACGCCTTTACGCCCTCTGGACGCGGCGATTTGCTGGAAATCGGTCTTCTCCTCGCCCACACACTCCACATGAGCGGCGCAGCGGACAGGAGCGTGATTCCCCGGCTTTTCACGACCAACGGCGCGAAGGCCTTGGGAGTGGAGGAGGGCTATGGCCTGAGGCCCGGCTGCGCGGCCGATTTCGTGGTGCTCGATTCGGTGAATTTAGACGATATCCTCATCGATCAGCCCGAGAAGAGATTCGTGGTGAAAGGCGGGCGCATCATCGTGGAGAACGTCGCGCAGACAACCTGGCGGGAGATGGAATAGATGGGCGTGATCTCGGACGCGAATGCAGAAGCGCTAAGCCGCATCACTGAAGCGGAACCCGTCCTGGTGGACGTGCGCCCGGCGGGCGAAGTGATACCGGGTCTGGAGGATGGCGTTCTCCTTCATGCCGGCCCCCCGATCGAGTGGGAGCGGATGTGCGGCCCACTGCGCGGGGCGATTGCGGGGGCGGCCGTCCTGGAGGGCTGGGCGGACGATTTGGCCTCGGGCGAAGCGCTCGCCGCCTCGGGCGGCGTCGCCTTCCACCCGAATCATCATTTCGACGCCGTCGGCCCCATGACGGGCATCACCACGCGCTCGATGCCGGTGATGATCGTGGAGAACAGGAAATTCGGGAACCGGGCGTATTGCACCCTGAACGAGGGTCTGGGAAAGGTGATGCGCTTCGGCGGAAACGACGAAGAGGTGCTGAACCGGCTTCGCTGGCTGGCGGAGCGTCTCGGCCCCGCGCTCTCGGACGCCCTTAAGGCCACGGGAGGGCTGCCGCTCAAGAGCATCGTCGCACGGGGGCTTTCGATGGGTGACGAGATGCACCAGCGCAACGTGGCCTGCACGAGCCTCTTCATGCGCGAGGCGGCTCCCGCGCTGGCGCGCGTGGTGAGGGAGAGCAAGGCGCTGGAAGAGGTGTTGTCCTTCATCGGCGGAAACGATCAGTTCTTCCTGAACGTCGCGATGGCGACCGGCAAGGCGGTGATGGACCCGGTGCGCGGTATCGAGGCGTCGAGCATCGTCACGGCGATGTGCCGCAACGGAACGGACTTCGGGGTGCGGGTGAGCGCGACGGGGGATGCGTGGTTCACCGCGCCGGTGGAGATGCCCGAGGGGCTGTATTTCCCAGGCTTCGGTGAGGACGACGCCAACCCGGACATGGGCGATTCCACGATCATCGAGACGATGGGGCTGGGGGGATTCGCCATGGCCGCGGCGCCCGCCGTCGTCGGGTTCGTGGGGGCGGGGGGTGCTGCGGATGCGCTGAATTTTTCGCGCTCCATGTACGAGATCACCCAGGGCCGAAACCCCGAGTGGACGATTCCGGCTCTTGATTTTCAGGGGGTTCCCACAGGGATAGACATCACCAAGGTGGTGAAGTTGGGCGTCACGCCCGTCATCAACACAGGAATCGCGCACAAAGAACCCGGCGTCGGCCAGGTGGGCGCGGGCGTGGTTCGCGCGCCGCTCGCCTGTTTCGAGCAGGCGCTCGAAGCCTATGGCGAGAAGATGGGCGTTGCCTGAGCGCCCTTAATTCTCCAGGCGCTCGTATTCGATGTGGGCGTCGATCAGGTACGGCTTGCCGCTCGCCAGTCCTTTTCCCATGGCCTCTTTGAGTTCCGCCGGCGTTTTCGCCCGGATGGCGTCCACGCCCATGGATTGCGCCATCTGGATGAAATCGAGTTCGGGCTCCTTGAAATCCATGGCGACGAATTGCCGGTGCTCCTGCGTTTTGCCGTCGAGCCTCAGGACTCTCTCTTTCAGAATCCGGTAGCTCTTGTTGTTCAGAATCACGAACACGGCGTCCAGGTCGTATTTCGCGGCGCTCCAGAGCGCCTGAATGGCGTACATGGCGGAGCCGTCTCCCGAGAGGCAGACCACGGGGGTATCGGGCAGGGCTTTTTTCACCCCCAGCGCGCTGGGCAGGCCCAGGCCGATGCCGCCTCCCTTCATGCCGAACAGCGAATCTACCTTCCCCGCTATCGCGCTTTTCAAGCCGCCCCCGTGCCCCATGGTGAGGGATTCATCCACCAGCGCCGTCCCTTGGGGCAGAGCTTCACCGAAAGCGGCCTGGAATGTTTCTTTCGTCAGGGTGCCGCTGTCGTCGCCTGCCTTGGGGGCGATCTCTCTTCTGGAGGCCGCCAGTTCCTTCTCGAGCCACGCGCGGCGCTCTCCCGCGCTATGGATGCCCGCCTCACCCAGTTTCTTCTCCACCGCCCCGGTGAGTTCGACGAGCGTGGTCTTCGGGTCTCCCAGCATGGCGACGTCGACGGGGAAGTTCTTGCCGATCTCCCAGGGGTCCAGGTCCAGGTGAATGATCCGCGCGCCGCGCGGGGCCAGCGGACCTTCCGGCGGGAAGGAGAAGGTGTAGGTCTCCGTGCCGATGAAGAACACGACGTCCGCGTCTTCTATCTGGTCCAGCAGCGGTTCGATGGTGTTCAGGAGTTCTCCCGCGTACAGGGGATGGGTGAGGGAGACCGAGAGGGAATTGGGACGGTTGTCGGAAAACACCTTCGCCCCGATGCGCTCCGCCAGCCGGGCGACTTCGTCCACCGCACCCGAGCGGGTGACGCGCGAACCGGTGACGATGTAGGGGTTCTCGGCTTCGGCGAGCATCTGCGCCGCGCGTTCGATGGATTCCGCAGGCGCGGGAAATGCGCTCGAAAGCCGCGTGGGACGGCCCGTGAGGCCTCCCGTCTCCGCGAGCATGACGTCACCGGGCAATGAGAGGAAGACCGGACCCGTGGGCGGCGTGAGCGCGTATTTTATCGCCCGGCGGACGCTTTGCTCCAGATCCTCCACCCGGCGCACCTCGTAGGACCATTTGGTGAGCGGCTCCGCCATGCGCGGCAAATCGTCCCAGAGCACGGGCTCGGAGAGTTGGCCGCGCTGGCCCTGGTTGCCCGCCGTGACGATCAACGGCGTGCCGGCACGTTTGATGTTGTAGAGCATGCCCATGGCATTGCCGAGGCCGGGCGCCACGTGGAGGTTCACCACGCCCACGCCGCCGGTGGCATAGGCGTAGCCCTCCGCCGCGCCGATGGTGACGGACTCCTGGAGGCAGAGGATGTAATCGAGCCTGCTCTCGTTCACCAGCGCGTCCATGAGGGGCAGTTCGGTGGTGCCCGGGTTGCCGAACATGCAATAGACACCCTCGTCGATGAGTGTTTCCAGGAACAGGTCGGAGCCGTTGCCGCTTTTCATGCGCTCTCCCTCACGAGAATTTTATTGGACTTAGAAGATGGATGCCGCCTCATTTTGACTCAAAACGAAGTTCGACGCCATTTGCAGACACTTCTCCGTGCTGGGCGGCATCACCAGCGCGGCCCTGGCGTCGCGGTGGAAACGCTGGAGCGGCTTGTCGTTCATCAGGCCGGGTCCGCCCGCGATTTTGAGCGCCTTTTCCGTCATGGAAGCCGCCGCTTCCGAAGCGGTGTATTTCGCCTCGTTGATGAAGGGAATGGCCTTGGCTGCGCCCTGGGTCTCCAGCACCCAGGCGGCTTTCTGAATCATGATGAGCGCGGTTTCGTAAGCAATTTTCATCTCCCCGATCTGGCGCTGAATCGCCGGGTAGTTCGCGATAGGCACGTTGTCGGGCAGGAGTTTGCGATTGAGTGCGTAGTCCACAATCCAGTCCAGCGCGGCGGCGCCCGCGCCCAGATAGACGGCGGAGTATCCCAGGCCGAACCGGGGCACGAAATCGGGCTGGAGGATACCCTCACCCGTGCCGACGATGTTGCGCGCCGGAACCCTCACGTCCTCATAGGCGAGCGAGTGGCTGGCCGTGCCCCGCATGGCGAAGGCGTCCCAGCGGCTCGGGATGGTGATGCCGGAGAGGTTTTTGTCCAGAACCGCCCATCGCAGGCCGGCTTGGAGTTCCTCCACTCCTTCGAGCAGGCACCAGAGCACGTAATAATCAGCCTCACCGGCCATGGAGCAAAAATACTTCTGGCCGTTGATGACGTATACATCGCCCTCCTTGCGTGCGCGCGTGGTGATGGTGCGGTTCCACTGGGGGCTGGAGGCCGCCTCGCCTGCATGGCTGCCGAAGATGGCGCCGTTCGCAGCCGCCTCTGCGAAGCGGTTTTTTTGCTCTTCATTGGAGAGTGTGAGGAGAAAGTATAGAATCGAGCTGTGCATGTGCAGCGTCATGGCGGTGTTCGTGCAGCCCTTGCTCAGTTCGTGAAACACCATGGCGTAGCAGACGGGGTCGCTCCAGAGCGCTCGCCCGCCGTAGGACTCGGGCAGCGTGAGGCGCGTGAAGCCCTCCCGAGTCAAGGCGTCGAAACTCTCTCGCGGAAAGCGCTGTTCCTGATCGCATTGGTCAGCGTAAAGGGCCAGTACATTTTGAGCGAGTTCTCTGGCTTGGGCGATCAGGGTCTCGTTTTTCGGGTTTAGGCGTAGGTCCATGAATTCTCGTTAAAGAGTTTGAAAATGAAAACGAATTTTATGTTTGTTCTTTCAGTAAGCGACGCAGTATTTTCCCGCTGCCCGATTTCGGGATTGCGTCGATAAAGGCCACCGCGCGAATTTGCTTGTAGCCCGCGACTTTTTCGTTCACGAATTCCATCAAGGCCTCTTCGTCGATCTGGACGCCTTCTTTGGGAACCACGAAGGCCATCGGAATTTCACCCGCTGCGGGGTCCTCGCGTGGGACGACAGCCGCGTCCGCAACGTCGGGGTGTAGGTGCAGACAGGCTTCCAGCTCGGCGGGCGCGACGGAGAAGCCCTTGTATTTGATCATCTCCTTTTTCCTGTCCATCAGATAGACGTAGCCCTGCTCGTCCACCCGCCCGATGTCGCCCGTGTGGAGCCAGCCGTCGCGCAGCGCCTCGGCCGTGGCCTCGGGCGCGTTCCAGTAGCCCTTCATGATGTGGGGACCCTTGATGATCAACTCGCCCGCCTCGCCCACGGGCAGTTCTTTTGTTCCCGTCTCGACGTCGACGATTTTCTGTTCCTGATCGGAGACGGGAGGCCCTACGGACTCTTCCCGGATGAGAGCCTCCACCGGAGGGTTCAGGTGCGTGAGAGGCGAGGCTTCGGTAAGGCCGTAGCCCATGAAGGTGAGTACACCCGTCTTCTCCTGCACGATGCGTCTCACCTCGGGCGGCAGGGGCGCCGCCCCGCTCATGATGTACCTCAGGGAGGAAAGGTCGTAATCGCCCAGGTTCTCATGATGCGCGATCGCCAGGAGCGCAGGCGGCACGCCAAAGAAGAGTGTGAGCTTGTGTTCTTCCACGAGACGCAAGGCGTCGGGCACGGTGAAGCGATTCATCAATACATGGGTGGCGCCTGCGAGAACCAGCGAACCCATGATCAGCGCGCCGTAGATGTGATAAAGCGGCAGGAACAGGAGGCCCGAATCCCGGTCCGTGATTTGATGGTTCGCCACGCACTGGTGGTAGTTCGACACCAGATTCCTGTGGGTGAGCATCACGCCCTTGGGAAGACCCGTCGTGCCGCTCGAATAGGGCAGGGCGATTAAATCCTGGGCAAAGTCGATTTCAGGCTCTGGCAGGTTCTCAGGCGAGTGCCCGCCTATCCAATCCTCGAAGCGGGCGTCTCCTTCGTTGTCATCCGTGACGATGACGGATTCAAGCGTCGGGAGGTTTTTCTGCACTTCTCGAACCACGGCGGCTCCCTCCGCCGTTGTGATCAGGATCTTCGCGCCCGAATCGTTGAGCTGATATGCAGCCTCGGTTTCCTTGTAGGCGGGGTTCATCGGCGTGAAGACGGCGCCTATCTTCGATGCGCCGAAAGCGGCGATTTCGAATTCGGCTGAATTCGGCAGGAACAGGCCGACGCGGTCCCCGATTCCGATACCCTCGGTGAGCATGGCGCGGGCGCAGGCGTTCGAGAGTACGTCGAGTTCCCGGAAGCTCATGTGGATATCCCCGTCCACCAGGGCGATTGCGTCCGGGCGGCGCGCGCACGCCGTCTTGAGCAGGCCGTGGAACGCGCAATCGGGATATTCGAGCGGGGGACGGAAATAGGGAGGAAGTTTCGCGTTTTCACTCATCGGCGATTTTCCTCCATCGGTTATGAGCCCAGCATGTTCGCACTGCCCTCGAGCACGGTTTTGGCGGTGAGTTCCAGGCATTTTTCCGTGTTGGGCGGCATGATGAGGCCGGCTCTCGCCTCGCGGTGAAAGCGCTGTAGCGGATTGTGCCGGAACAGCCCCGGGCCGCCGGCGACCTTGATCGCTTTTTCCGTAATGAAGGCGGACGCTTCCGCGCAAACGTATTTCGCCTCGTTGATGGCGCCGTACGCTTTGTCCGCGCCGTGGGCGTTGATCATCCAGCCCGCTCTCTGGAGCATGAGAATCGCCCCCTCGAGCGCTATTTTCATCTCCCCTATCTGGCGCTGTATGGCGGGATACGAGGCGATGGGCACGTTGTCTGGCATGAGCTTTCGGGTTTGCGCGTAGTTGACCACCCAGTCGAAGGCGCCGCCGCCGGCGCCCAGGTAGACGGCGGAATAGCCGAAACCGAACTTGGGCAGAACGTCCGGGCGTATCGGGTCTCCGCCCCGGCCCACCAGATCCTCCACCGGTATCTTCACGTCGTCGTATATCATCGAGTGGCTCATCGTTCCGCGCATGGCGAAGGAGTTCCACTCCTGATCTATCTTGAAGCCGGGATTGTCCGAGGGCGCGATGAGCAGGCCCAGGCTTTTTGTAAGGTCTTCCTCCCCTTCGAGCTGCACCCAGAGCACGTAGTAATCCGCCTCGCCGGCCATGGAGCAGAAGTATTTCCTGCCGTTGATCCGGTATACGTCGCCGTCCCGAATCGCCTTGGTCTCCATGCGCCAGACGCCGTGGAGGCTCGAGGTGTTCTCGCTCGCGTAGCTCGCGATGATTTTTCCGCTTCTTATGATTTCGCCGTACCTGTGCTTTTGCTCATCCGTTCCCAGATAGGTGATGACGTGCGAGATGGAGCTGTGCATATGGAATAGCATGGCCGTATTGGTACAGCCCTTGGACAATTCGTAGAGGACCATCGAGTAGGTGGCGGTGTCCTCGTAGAGGTCTCTGCCGCCCAGGTCTTTCGGAAGCGTCAGGGAGGTGAAACCCTCTTTGGCCAGATCGTTGAAATTCTCGCGGGGAAAAATTCCTTCCTCGTCGATTTTCTCGGCTCTCGGGGCCAGGATTTCCTTTGCGTAGACTTTCGCGCGTTCGAGCAAATCTTTATTTTCGGGGTTGATACGAAAATCCACCTGCTTCTTCCTTACCGTTCACGAATTGGAATCTATGCGCCGCCTCGGTTCCAGCCCCGTCCTTCGTCGCCGTAGCCAACCGACCCGTCTTCGGTGACGACCACGGTGTCCTCGAGCTTCACGAAGCCGACTTCGGGGTTTTTAATGTCGGTTTCGATGGACACCACCATTCCGGGTTCGAGACCCCTGGTCTCATAGGTGGCGGGGTAGGGCACGACGCCCGAGGAGGTGAGGTGCGGCGCTTCGTGCTGGATGATGCCCATGCCATGCGCCAGGAAGACCATCTGGTCGTCGTGCTCGCATTTGGCCTGCTCTTTGAGAGCGGCGTCGTAGATTTCCTGTCCCGTGACTCCCGGGCGTACAACCGCGCGTGCGGCCGTCTGCACTGCCTGGATTTCACCGAGCAAATCCTCCATGAGCGTCGTGGGTTCTCCCAAAACGGCCATGCGGCAAAGATCGCCCAGGTATCCCTGCTTGTTCCCGCCCGAATCGAGCGAGAGGATGTTCCCCTCATCCCATGTCGCGTTCGAGGGGGCGCGGTTGAAACTGGGCCCCGTGCAGGTGAGGCAGTACTCGAAGTCGAGTCCCCTTTGGGTCTCGAGTTTTTTCATCTCGTCCGCCACCTCGTACATGGTGGTGCCCGGAGGCGTGCTCTTCATGACGTCGAGCATGCACTCGACGATGGTTTCCGAAGCGTCCTTCAGCAAGGTGAGTTCGTGGGGCTGCTTCACGGCCCGGAGTTCCTCGAGCAGGTAGACGGCGTCGATGAATTTCGCGTCGGGCAATTCCTCCTGAAGCGCCTCGTATGAGTCCGCCGGCAGGAAGCATTTCTCCACCGCCACGGTGCCTTTCTCGTGGCCGAGCCTGCGGATGAAATCGGCCGCGTCCTTGCCGGCCTGATCGGTGTGCCACTGGTTGTTTCTCTTCTCGGGCACCCACAGGGGTTCGACTTCCTGCTGCCAGCCCTCCATGATGTTTCCGATGTAGAACGCTTTATCGGGCGCGCCCTTGGGGAGGCCCACTATCGGCTGGTAGCGGCTTACGCCGATGGCGTCCTTGTGGGCGAAAAAGAAGAATTGATAGCCGCCGAGCAGGTAACGGACGTTTTCCTTCGACGTGGCGAGAACGACGTCCGCTCCCTGGTCTTCCATCAAGGCGCTGAGCTTGTTGTCATCAAAAGGCAGGTTCATGACGGGCTCCTCTCCAATATGTAATATTTCGGATTCGGTATTCTGAATTCATGTCGATAACATGTCGCTACCCATCTCCCCGAACTCAATGAGGCGGCGGAGAATGCGCTGTCTCGACGAATGCTCGAACAATGAATCATGAACCGAAAAAGGGTGTCATGCAGGACGGAAAATTGCAAGCGAAGGGTTTTGAATTCGAGGCGTATCGGCTGGATGAACACGAAAGGACAGACTGGGGGAAGCGAGCGATTATTGCTCATCGAAATTGGGGCTTAACCACCCATGGCGATGCCGCCGTTCACGTCCAGGCAGATGCCCGTGATGTACTCCGCTTCGTCCGAGGCCAGGAATAGCGCGGCGTTGGCCACGTCCAGGGGTTTGCCCACGCGGCCGAGTGGAATCTGTTTCACTATCTCATCGGTGCGGGCGGGGAGCCATTCGTCAGTGAGCGGCGTGGCCGTGGGGCCGGGAGCGATGGCGTTCACGGTGATACCGTAAGGCCCAAGCGTCTTGGCGAGCGAGCGCGTGAGACCGATGACGCCGGCTTTTGCCGATGTGTAGGGGATTCCGCCCGCAAAGCCGCCCGAACGCCATGCGGATGATGAGAGATTGACGATGCGGCCATAGCGCCTCTCCATCATGTGCTCCGAGACGGCGCGGGCGCACAGGTATTCTCCCTTCAGGTTCACGTCGATCACGGCGTCCCAGTCTGCTTCCGTGTATTCGAGATATCCCTTCTTGGGAGAGATGCCAGCGTTGTTGATGAGAATGTCGATTCGTCCAAATGCCTTCAGGCAGGACTCGACCATCTCCCCCACGGCGGCGGAATCTGAAACGTCGGCCTCACAAGCCAGAACGCCGGGCGCATGCACGGATAGCTCCTCCGAGAGGGCCTGGACGGCCCGGGCTTTATTGTCGCAGATGAATAAAAACGCGCCCTCGGCCGCGAAACGCCTGGCGATGGCCTCGCCCAGACCGCTGCCCGCTCCCGTGATGATGGCCGCCTTGTCCTTGAGCCGCATGCGGGTCTCCCGTTTAGAATTGAACGAAGCCGCCGTCCACGTTGATGGCCTGGCCCGTAATGCCGCCCGAGTCGTCACACGCCAGAAGAAGCGCCAGCGGAGCGCATTCTTCCGAATCGATGAAGCGCTTCATCGGCACCCTGTTCCTGAGCTCCTCAGATTGCTCCTCGAAGGTCTTGCCCGTTTCATCGGCCCATTTCTGGATGCTTTCCTCGAACATGCCGGTGGAGACAAATGTGGGGCAGATACAGTTCGCCGTGATGCCGAAGGGGGCGACTTCGGCGGAGAGCGCCTTGGTGAGACCCAGAACGGCGTGTTTCGACGCCGCATAGGCGCTCCTGTAGGCCAGGCCGATTTTCCCCGAAACAGACGCCACGTTGATGATCTTTCCCGATTTGCGCTCGAGCATCGAGGGCAATACCTCTCGGATCGCCGTGAACGGCGCCTTGGCGTTGATTTGCATGGTGCGCTCCCAAACTTCGTCGGGAAGCTCATGCACCGCCTCGAAGCTCACGATGCCTGCGTTGTTCACGAGGATGTCGATGGGGCCGAGCGCGTCGACCGTTTTGCGCAGCGAATCGAGAATGTCCTCGTCCTTCAGAACGTCGCACGGACAGACGAGCGCCTTTCGCCCCATGGCCTCTATCTCCCCGGCGAGCGCTTCGAGTTTATCCACGGAACGGGCGGCCAGGGCGAGGTTCGCGCCCTCGCTGGCGTAGGTGCGCGCGATGGCGCCTCCGATGCCGCCGGATGCGCCCGTGATGAATGCGACTTTGCCTTCGAGTTTCATGTCTTCTCCTTACCAGGGAATCATTCCCCGGAATTCAAGCGTGATTGATCGAAAAAAGCGTTTTTTATTCAGCAAACTTCCCGGACGATGGCCTCGAATTCTTCGTTTCCCAATTGCCGCTTGCGCCAGCGGATTTCGGTGCGGACCCGCTCGACCACGTCTTTTTCCTTCTCCTGCGGGAGGTCGAGGCCCAGCTCCCGCGCCTTGGTGCGCACCGCCCAGTTGCCCGAATAATGGCCCAGGAGATTGTGCATGCCGTTTCCGAACATCTCGGGCTTCATGCACGAATACGCCCAGAAGCCCTCCTCCGTGTCGGGCACGCAATAATGCACTTCGACCAAATGCGAAAAAGCCGTTTTCCCGACGAAGGGCATGGTGTCCGTCATGGGCCACTTCATGATGTCGGAGACGAGTCTCGAGAGTTCATACATTTTCTCGAGCTTAATCCCGCAGTCGATGCCGTAATAAATCTGAATCACGGCGGCGACTTCCGCCAGAGGCGCAATGTGGGCGCGCTCGCCCAGCCCGTTTACGCAGGCGTCGATCAAGTCCGCTCCGCCTTCCAGGCCAGCGTACAAGGCGGCGCATGCCATGCCGATGTCGTTGTGGGTGTGGAGGCCGATTTGCGTGCCGGGCAGCAGGCGTTTCATCTCGCGAACGACGTAGGTATATACCGGCGTGATCGCCATGCCGTTGATGTCGTCGAGTTTGATCATGTCCGCGCCCGAGTCCACGAGTTTGCCGCATACTTCGGCGAGCCGTTCGATGGGGATGCGCGTGCAGTCCTGGATCAGGCAGCCCACTTTCCTGTCCGGGCCTGATTTCTCCCGGGCGTAGGCCACGGAGCCGCAGGCCCGCTCGATAGCCTGTTCGATGGTGATGTTCGGGTCTCCGGCCATCGATTCGAACAGGCACATCTGGTTCGGGGAGAAGGAGAAGCAAAGGGTCGTATAGTCCGCGCCGTGTTCCACGTTCATATCGACTTCCACCTTGGCGAGTTCGGGATTCAGAACCGCGGTGGGGTGCACGAGGGCTTCCACGATGAGGTCGGGGTGGCGCTTTTTCACCTCCTCGATTTCCAAAGGGTCGTCGTGGTGCATCTGCACCATGCTCACGCCGGCGTCGACGAGCGCATCGGCGATGCGGATCACCTCATCCCGCCTCAGGGACACTCCGGGAAGCTGCCTGCCTTCCCTCAAGGTGATGTCGCAAAGCTGGAATTTCTCCGGAAGCGTCATCTGCGAGCGGATTTCGTCTGAGAAACAATGCTGCGATATCCGCCAATTCTCTGTGGTGGGTTCCAAGTCGCCGTTTACGGGATAGCCTGGCATTACAACCTCCTTTGATGGATTTTCATCGCCTGATGCGGGATCGGCGAAAATGTAAACTTTAATCGCACATTGTCATTACACATTTCTCGTTCATCTCGTAAAACATGCATAAGCATATTTATTCGTTCTCTCAAGGGTTGGGTAGAATCACCGGCTCCACGTCCTTGAGCAGCGGCAGAACCTCGCGACCGAATATCTGCGCTTCTTCCAGATAAGGCCAGCCGTGCATGATGAAATGCGTCACGCCGGCGTCAATGTATTCTCGGAACTGGTCCGCCACCATCTGCGGTGTGCCAACGAAAGTAGTGGCCCCGCCGGCGCGCACCTTGTTCACGCCCATCCAGATGGTGTCGGTGAGCCAAAGGGAATCTCTCGACGCCATTTCGTTGATGCGCGACTGGCTGGTGGATTCGCTCAGGCGAACCGAATCCGCCCAGGTGGCGGTATTGCCGATGTCGCTGTCGTTCAGCCATCCTTCCACGGCGCGCCTCGCTTCCTGTTTTGTCTCCCGCACGCAGACGCAGTGGCGAACTCCGAATTCGAGGGGGGCTACTCGCTCGAATTCTTTTTCCAGTTTTTTGACCTCTTTGATTTCCTTCGCCACTGTTTCGGGTTCATAGGCGAAGTAGACGTGAACGTCGCCGAAGCGCGCGGCGACTCGCTTTCCACCGGGAGAACTGCCCGCCAAAAAGATAGTGGGGTGAGGGTCCGAATAGCGCTTCGGCCAGACGTGGGCTTCTTCCACATGGAAGAAGCTCCCCTTGTAATTGACGGGCCCGTCTTCTTGCCAGAGGCGATGTACGATATCCAGAAATTCCTCGGTCACCTCGTATCTTTCGTCATGAGGCGCATGGTAGCCATAGCGTCTGAGGTCCGCGGAGTTCGCGCCCGAGACGACGTTCAAGGATAAGCGGCCTTTCGTGAAGTAATCGAGCGTGTTCGCCTGCTGGGCGGCGTAGACCGGACCCACCAGACCGGGGCGGAAGGCGACTAGAAATTTGATTTTCTTCGTCTGGGTCGCCAGAGCGGATGCCGTCTGCCAGGCATCCAGACAGTGCGTGCCCGTCGGCACCAGAATGTTGACGCACCCGGCGTCTTCGGCCGCTTGCGCGACACGGGCCAGATAATCCAGTGTGGCGGAACGCTCCGGGACTGCGGGGTTGATTTGATGGCCATCGCCCGCGTTGAACGAGCACAAAGCCCAATGAAATTGAACGGCCAATTCGTCTCCAGCATGGTGAATGCGCGCCGGCTTTTTCCAGAGCCTCGAAAGGGAAGGCCCGTTTTCAAGGACGCAGCCGGCGCTTTTTGTCGTGAATACTACACCATCGTCGGTTCACAATGAATGCGCAAAGAGTTCGAAGTATTCGGAACATGCAGCCAAGCGCTCAACCAGTGGGTGTACAGAAAGAACGTATGCGGCGTGGTGTTTTTACATGTGCCTTGATACCTTTCACCATCGCCTGGGATGATCGTCCGGAATGGGGCCGCTCAAAGTGCCGCGGCCCGATTTTTGTCTGATGTAGACGGTTTTGTCATGATCGTCGGAAATTTCTCCGCTTAGCGCTTTCCTTAACCAATCCACGGCCCAGGGGTTCAGGTCCAGGTTGCCCAGGCCCTGCATTCCCCACACCCTGTGGAACTCGTTTTCCAGCACCCACAATTCCTTGGGCGCTTTGATCTCGTCGAAAAAGCGGAGAGCATCTTCCAAATGGCTCAGCGGGTCGAATTCCCCGGTGGCCAATAGCGTCGGGCAGGAGATTTTCTCCCCGCAGCCCTTGAGCGTCATTTTCGAAGCCATCTCATCAAAGGCGTCTTCTTCCGTGTATCCGGCCATGTACATGAAGATTTGCTTGAAGCGCGGAGACGCTTCACCGAAGATCACGTGCTTGTCAGAAAAGGTGGCGCTGCCGCCCGCGCAGGCCTTAATCCTGTCGTCCATCGCTGCGGCGAGCGGCGCCCAGTATGAACCCATGCTGATGCCGAAGACGCCGATTTTTTCCGCCTCGATTTCCTCGCGTGTCATCAGATAATCGACAACCGCCGAAACGGCGCGCTCATAGTTGTTCTCGGTCACGCGGATCTTGCGCATGTTGGAGATTCCTTGTCCGGGGCCATCGATGGCGCAAGCGTGCATGCCCCGCCGAATCATGTCGTTCTGCAGGATGTAGGGATAAAACTCTTTCGTCTGGTCCATGCCGGGAATGTAAATGATGCACGGAGCTTTTCTCCCTTCCGGCAGGAGATGGAGAATGATTTGAATCTCCTGACCCTCAAAGGGAACTTCGATTCGCTCCACCGGGTAATCGGCCAGATCCATGGCGCGGTCATAACAGCGAATCAACCCGGCGTGGAGCTTGATCTTCTGCGGATGATTGTCTTCAAAGATGACGTGTTGTCCTTTGCGGTATGATTCCGACGCCTGGATGTAGAGTTCAAGAGCCGTTTCCCGCATGCCGGCTTCCTCCGCCGCCCGGGCGATTTCTTCTTTGTGCTCAGCGTCCTCGCCCTGGAGCTTGCTGATCATCTTGTAGTTCTTCACGCCCTTGGGAAGCTCGAACTTATCGTCTTCGAAGTTCTGGACCATTCCGGCCGTCTTGGCGATGTAATCCAGAATCCATTGCTGGTTGTCCCGTTGGCGGGTATGCTTCAAAGTCATACGGTGCTCCTCGTTTGGTCAGGTTATATGATTGTCCGTAGTAATCGGGATATCCAGAAGCTCAGCATCCGCTTTTCCCTTCCTGCTTGATGGTGAGAATTTCCGCTGATTTCAGAACTTCGTTGTCAGTTGCGCCCCCTGTGATGAGAACCCGCCCTCCTCCCAGCGAAGTGGCCGTATGGAGGCGTCTGGGATATTTCATTTCGACTCCCACCTGCCAGAAGCATCCTTTCTCGGGCTCGTACACTTCCGCGCCGGCGAGGGTCCGCCCCTCGCCGCCCCATCCGCCGATCAGCACGACTCTTCCGTCCGGGAGCAATATGGCGGTATGTTGCTGGCGGTTGACGCGCAGTTTGCTTTCCAGCGGGGTGAATTTCTCCGTCGCCGGGTCGAAGATTTCAGCGCTATCTAGCGTTTTTTCTTTTCCCAGGCCGCCTGCGATGAGAACTCTCCCGTCCTTCAGTCGCGTGGCGCTGTGACGGCTCCTTTGCGTCGTCAGGCTTCGGACCAGCCGCGTTCTCCCTCGGGAGGGCTGGAAAAGCTCCGCGTATCGCGCCCCTTTTCCTTCCGCGCCTCCGAGGATGAGGACATCGCCTCCAGACAACGCTGTGGCGCTGTGCTGCTGGCGCGCCATGAGCATGGGCCTGCGCGCCGGGATGAAGCGCCTCTTGTCGGGCGCGTATATTTCCAGATGACGAATGGCGTTTTTCCCGTCGTTGCCGCCGGCGATGAGTACGTCTCCGGTGGGCAGCTTTGTCATCGTGTGGTCATAGCGGCCATACTTCATCATGGCGCGTACGAGGACTCCCCCGCCGGACTGCATGAGATATGAATCTCTGAGCGCTTTTCCTCCGCTCGTCCAGCCTCCGGAAATCAGCACTCCACCCTTGAGGAGGATCGCCTTGTGCCATCCCCGGCTGCGCAGGCCTTGAATCTTGTAGGGCTTGAAAATCCCCTGGCCCGGGTCGAATATCTCGAAATCATCGAGCGGAGAGGTTTTCGTGAGGCCTGCTGCGATGAGTATTTCGCCTGAATCGAGTTTTGTGGCCGTATGCCCGTGCCGGGGGGTGTTCAAGTTTCCCGTCGGGGAGAATTCCCCCTCGCCGCTGCAGGCGGCCAGGGCGATGCCGAGCAATAAACAGAAAATCGTTCGTTTTCCCATCAATACTCCCTTGGCTATCCGTTATTCGCACGGCAGACTTCGAGTAGCCCTCATGGCCTCGGAAACGCGCCTGTGATACATTTTCACTCATACCTTGAGTACATTCCATACCGGGAGCCATTATGCGCGAGACAAGCGATATCCGAAACGTCGCTGTCATCGGGGGTGGATACGTGGGCCGGGGCGTGGCGTTGCAGTTCGCTTTGGCGAATTATAGCGTTATCACGTTCAACCGAAGCCCGGAGAGCGCGGCCCGCGCGCGCGCTGAAATCGCAAAAAGCCTTGATATTCTTGTCGATGCGGAAGCGTTGGGTGATTCAGACGCGCGCGAAATTTCAGAGCGCATCACCCAAACGCAGGACTTTCACGAAGCCGTCCAGGGCGGTGATTTCGTCGTCGAGGCGGTGAGTGAAATTATATCGCTCAAGCAGGAAGTTTTCGAGAAGATGGACGCAATTGCTCCGCCCGACGTGATATTGGCGAGCGAAACCTCGGGCCTGGGGATGACAGATATTTCCGCGCGAACGACTCACCCCGAGCGCTGCATCGTCACGCACAATTACACCCCGCCTCATCTCATACCCGTCGTGGAAGTGGTGGCCGGCCGCCGGACGAGTCCGGACACGACGCGGATCACGTGCGAGTTGCTCGAAATAGCGGGAAAGGAACCCATCGTGTGCCGGGAAGTGCCCGGGCACATCGGGGTGAGGCTCACGACGGCGCTCAGGCGCGAGGCCTTTCATATCGTGGAGAAGGGCTACGCGCGCCCCGAAGACGTCGATGCCGTATGGCGCTCGATCGCCCCTCTCTTTCCGGCCTTGGGGTTGTGCAAGCTCAATGATTTCTCGGGGATGGACGTTTTGCGCGACGTGCACCGGCATATTCAGCCCTCCCTGGACCACCGGGCGGAACCCAGCCCCTTTGTGGACGAGATGATCGAGAAGAACCTGCTCGGCATCAAGAGCGGCGAGGGGTTTTATAAATGGACGGAGGAATCGGCCCGGGAGGCGGCGCGGGCGCGGGATGCGGAGTTGATTCGTATATACCGGAAAAACAAGGGGTTGGAGAAGACACCGAAGCGAAATTCAGGTTCGTGAACCTTCTTGCGAGGGAGCCGACATGGTTGATTATATTCTGGACGACGAACTGAAAGCCTGGCAGAGCAAGATTGCTGAATTCTCGAAAAACGAAATACGGCCCTATGCGGCCGAATGGGACCGCCAGAACGGCATCGATCCGACGAGTCCCTTTCCCCTGGATGCGCTCAGAAAGGCCTCCGCGGCGGGCATCCGGACGCTCACGACGCCCAGGGAGATGGGCGGGGAGGGTTTCGGCATATTCGCCCACGTGGTCCTGCTGGAGGAGCTTTTCCAGGGCGAGGCGGGCTTCGCCTCCGTCATCCACCAGAACTGGAAGCTCGCCAAGATGCTCTGCCACTTCACCACCGAGGAGCAGCGCGCGGAGTTCCTGCCCCGCTACATGGACGTGGACACCTCCACCATGGCCATCGGCATGACGGAGCCCCAGGCGGGTACGGACAACATCATGCCCGCCACGAACGTCGACGGCGGCGCGCGCCTCTCGGCCGTCAGGCAGGGCGATACCTGGATACTGAACGGGAAGAAGCACTTCATCGCCTGCGCGTCGATGAGCAACATCAATTTCATCGTGGCGAGGACCAACCCGAACGTCCCCGTCAACGAGGGAACCACCATGTTCATCATGACGGACGAGATACCCGGCTTCCGGCACGGAATCATCCACGGCAAGCTCGGCGCGCGGCTCTTGATGAACGGCGAGCTCATCTTCGAGAACGCCGAAGTGCCTGATAAATGGCGCCTTAGCGAGGTGGACGGCGGCCTGCCCTATATGGCCCGCGTCTTCTCGCGCCACTCGCCGACCACGGCCACCTTCGGCGTCGGCATCGCGCGCGCTGCCTTCGAGGACGCCCACGCCTACGCGAGGGAGCGCGTGCAGGGCGGAAAGCCCATCATCGAGCACGCGCGGATTCGCGAGATTCTCGCCGACATGTACGTGAACATCACCGTCGCGCGGGACACCGTCTGGCGCGCGGCCTGGCACGCGGATACGGCGGGGGACGACGAATACGACCACAAGGAGGGCATGCGCGCCGCCCTGTTCGCCTCTGAGATGGCGCCCCAGGTCTGCATCAAGGGGATGAACATCTTCGGCGGCAACGGCTATATGGACACCCATCCGGCCGAGCGCCACCTGCGCGACGCGATGATGTGCTACCACATCGACGGGCTGAACGACACGACGCGCTTGAAGCTCGGCGGACTCCTCGCGGGAGAGGCCTTCGCGGGCGCCATGTAGACCCTTCCCGCGCCGGATGGGGGCGCGCAAATCCCCGCATTTGCCGTCATCGGGGGAGTCGCGGTTCATGTCAGAATGCCCCTGCGTCGCTACTTCTGCGCCCAATCCAGAGCAAATTATTTGCCGGAAATTTATCGAAATACCCCGTGAATTTATCGAAATATCCAGAATATAAAAATTATGTTATTGTTTTTAAACTAGTTACAAAGTCATTAAAATAAATGTAATCAATACGCAAGCGGATTCATTACAACTCGCGCGTATCCAGGGGTGCGCCTGTCGGCAACCGGTAGGGTAAGCATTCGGTCGTGGGGTGATTGAGCGGACCACAGACTCTCCTGAGTGAGTGTTAACGACGCGGGTCAATGTCTCCCAAGGTCAGTGAGAATGCTGCTGATTCACTGGGAGTACCTGAATATCCTACCACTGTCGAAGTAGTGAGGGTAAGGCGCTGGTTCGACTCCTTTCTGACATACTTCATGTTGGCACCGGTTTTGGCGCGGCCATCACCCTGCCGCCGAATGGTTACCCGGTAGGGCCGAGTCGTGGGAAACCGGATTCGTTCGGTCGCGGGGTGATGATGGTGTCGGGGCAGGCAGCAATCCGTTATCTTGTCCAAGCGTGGTCGTCTCGCCCCAGTGTTTTCGCAATACAACGGTAACATGAGAATCGAACAGTTGCGGTAAACTGTCGGCATTCTCAACTTGGTCATCATGTCCGTGAACCCGCTTTCAAGCTCGACCCGGTTGATTCTGCGGTCCGCTCTATCACCTCACGACCGAATCCCAACTGTGTTGCGCCGACCCCTAATTGTTCTGTCGCAGGGTGAAAGAGCGGACCGCAGACGTGTATGGCCGCGTATATACGTGTTCACCGAATCCTGAAACGCCTTCTTCAACTCTTTGGCGGTTTCGGCTTCGTATGCAATCAAATCCCGTACGCGGGGAAACCCTTGCCATGCAGGGTCTCATTTTTCCTCGTCGCATCCGGTGGGTCCGTGATAATTATAGAATTCCAATACTGATTCGCTCATCGTTGCTCCCTTTTAGTGCTGGTTCATGCCCCTCAAACGCCGCTCTTCGCTTGTTCGAGGGATGCGACGTTCACCGGGTGCGTGTTGCGGCGACGCTTGTCGAAGCGGATATGCAGGCGCGCGGCATCGGCGAGGCTCAGGCCCGCTTCGCGCAATTCGTCCCGGCTGAATCCCTTGCCGGGCCGCCAGACGCCGCGAGCGTCCCGCACGAGGGGGAAAATACCGTTTTCCGCGAGAGCGGGTCCCGGGGATTCATCCGGCGAATCTTGCAAAACCGACGCCGTTCGTGTCTCCTCATCCTCGGCAACGGCGTCATCGACAGCTTCGGGTTCGTTCTCCTGAACGACCTCCGTCCCGGGCGCGTCAGCAGATTCATCCGAGACAGCCACAGCCAATGCCTCGAAGTCATCGCCGTATCCTTCATCCGGATTGGGATCTCGAGAAAGCACGGCCTCATCCGGCGACTCACCCGTGACCGGCGCCAGGGGTTCCACCACCACCTGAGCGATTTCGTCCATGGTCCCAGGCTCGGTCTCCTGCGGCACTCCCGCTTCGGGCGCAGACGCCTCCGCGACGTTATCGGCTGCTTCCGGGGACGCGACTTCATCGTCGTGAGACGACTCCGTTTCTCGCCGCGACACTTCTGATTCCGTCCCGCTCAGCAACTCCAGGTCGAGGCCATATTCCTCATACGGCGCTGCTTCACGAGGCGGCTCGGGCGCATCCGGCGACTCATCCGTGACCGGCCCGGCCAATGCCTCGAGGGCGGGCGCATCGCCGCCATCAACCGCGTCCACGCGGTTCGCCGAACCGGTTGGCGCAGGCTCTCCGGAAGCGATCAGTTCCAGTTCCTGATGCGAACCAGGCTCCTTGTCCTCAGAATTTCCCGTCGCATAAGGAACGCTCGATTCGATGGCCGCCGGAGGCGGGATCTCATACCCCTCCTCCGGTTCAGCCTGTGCGGCGCTCTTGCGACGCGCGATACGGCTCAAAAAATTCTTTTTGATGTTCATGCCGCCCCCTTCGAGAACGGAACCTCGCTGCGTGGAGAGTAAAAAATTCCGGGGGCGGTGGAAACAGGCGGGACGGGCTGCGGATTCAAGCTAGCGATTCCGAAGGCCCGGTGTCAAGCGGCGCGAGAATGCTGCTGATTCACCGGGACCACCTGAATCTCCTGCTGCTGCCGAAGCGGTGAGGGCGCTGCGCCAGCCTGACTCCTTTCGGACAAAACTTCATATAGACGCCGGTTTCAAGGCGGCCATCAGACTGCCGCCGAATCGTTACGCAACCCGTCCTTCGGCATCGTGACGAAACAATCCCCGGGAGCGAAGGTCCCGGCTCCGAGGCGAGGAACTCCCCGGACCCGTCCGGTTCGACCACCTCGGGTAGCGGGGCCCCGGGCTCGCAGTGTTCGGCCCCGGGATGCGCCCCGTCTCCTTGTTTCCGTCCATCTCTCCTCCCTCACGGGAGCGTGAA